>Ga0307435_1000441_pt1 | contig 18577 bp, 18 predicted proteins | sample SalMarWE160470MG_FD_202164 | JGI IMG/M metagenome (GOLD analysis project Ga0307435, IMG submission 202164) | Salt marsh sediment microbial communities from the Plum Island Ecosystem LTER, Massachusetts, United States - WE1604-70 | ecosystem: Environmental > Aquatic > Marine > Intertidal zone >... | reverse complement strand
CGCGGCGGTGGACCAGGACACGGGCTACCGCTACTACTCGATCGCCCAGGCTGCCGACGCGGAGCGGATCCGGACGCTGCGCTTCCTGGAGATGCCGCTGCCCGAGATCCGGGCCGTGCTGGCGGGCGACCCCGAGCGGACCAGGCAGATCCTGGAAGCCCATCGCGACCGGCTCCGGCAAGCGACCGAGCGGCAGCGCTACGCCATCACCCTCCTCGACTCGATGCTGTGCGAGGAGCCACCCATGAGCTACGAGATCCACATGCGCGAGGCCGCGCCTCAGCAGGCCGCCTCGATCCGGGCCCGCGTAGTCTGGGCCGAGCTGGGTCCGTTCATCGGCGCAGCGATCGGCGAGATCTGCGCCGTCGCCGGAGACCAGGGGGTGCGGTTTGCCGGACCGCCCATGGCCATCTACCACTGCGCCGAGGCCGAGGAAGCGGAGCTGGACGTCGAAGTGGCGATGCCCATGGCCGAGGCCGTGGAAGCGGCCGGCCGCGTCGGCCCGACGACTATCGCGGGTGGCCTGGTCGCCACCACGCTGCACGCCGGCCGCTACGAGGACGTCGGCTCGGCCTATCGAGCCCTGGCCGAATGGGTCCAGGAGCACGGCCATGAGAGCGCCGGCCCGCCGCGCGAGGTCTACCTCACGGACCCCGACGAGGTAGGCGATCCGGGCGCCAACCGCACCGAGATCATCTGGCCCATCAAGTAGTCGCGACCGGCCTGGGGCGGGCGGCGCGACGCTCGGTTGAGGAATCGGAACGCCCGGCGGGCACCCGCCGGGCGTTCGAGCTTCTGCGAGGGGTGACTACTTGTCGCGCTCGGCCGGGTTCGCCAGCGCCGCCTGGGCCGCGGCGAGGCGGGCCACCGGGACCCGGAACGGTGAGCAGGACACGTAGTTCAGGCCGACCTGGTGGCAGTAGCCGATCGACAGCGGGTCGCCGCCGTGCTCGCCGCAGATGCCGACCTTGAGGTCCTTGCGGGTGCTGCGACCGAGCTTCACGGCCATCTCCATCTCCTGGACGATGACCGGGTCGAGCGACTGGAAGGGGTTGTACGGCAGGATCTTGTCCTCGACGTACTTGAGCAGGAACCCGCCCTCGGCGTCGTCGCGGCTGTAGCCGAACGTCATCTGGGTCAGGTCGTTGGTGCCGAAGCTGAAGAACTGGGCGTACTTGGCGATCTCGTCCGCGACCCAGCAGGCCCGCGGGATCTCGATCATGGTGCCGAACTTGTAGTCGATCTTGACGCCGGCGGCCTTGACCACCGCGGCGGCCTCGGCCTCCAGCAGCGTCTGGGTCGCAATGAGCTCGTTCACGTGACCGACGAGCGGGATCATGATCTCCGGCCGCGGGTCCTTCTTGGCCTTCTTCACGGCCACGGCCGCGTTGAGGATGGCCCGGGTCTGGATCTTCACGAAGTCCGGGATCATCAGGCCCAGGCGGCAGCCGCGCAGGCCGAGCATCGGGTTCTGCTCGTGCATCGACTTGATGGTCGCGAGCAACTCCTTGTCCTTGGCGCTGGCCTTGGGGCCGGCCTTGGTGACCTTGACCAGCTGCTCCTCGAGGTTCGGGAGGAACTCGTGGAGCGGCGGGTCGATGAGGCGGATGACGACCGGCAGGCCGCTCATCGCCGTCAGGATGCCCTCGAAGTCGCCCTGCTGGAGCTTCTCGAGCTTGGCCATGGCGGCGTCGAACTGGGCGACGGCCTTCTTCTCCTCGGCGTCGAGCTTGGCGCCGGCAGCGATCTTGGCCTTGGCGCGCGTCGCGACGTTGGCGACCAGGATGGCCGACCGAACGATGTCGAGGCGCGGGCCCTCGCGGAACATGTGCTCGGTCCGGCACAGGCCGATGCCCTGGGCGCCGTAGGAGCGAGCCTGAGCGGCTTCCTCGGGCTTGTCGGAGTTGGTCCAGATCTGCAGCTTGCGGATCTTGTCGGCCATGTCCAGGACCGTCTGGAGATCCTTCTGGTCCTCGTAGCGGGCGTGAACCGTGGGCAGCGCGCCGACGAAGACCTCGCCCGTGGAGCCGTCCAGGCTGACCGGGTCGCCTTCCTTGATCGTCACGTCGCCGGCGTGAGCGCTCTTGGTGGCGTAGTTGACCTCCAGCTCGGCGCAACCAGCGACGCACGGCTTGCCGATCTGGCGGGCGACGACCGCGGCGTGGGAGGTCGCGCCGCCCTTGGCGGTCAGGATGCCCTGGGCGACGGCCATGCCGTGGAAGTCGTCGGGGGAGGTCTCCTCACGGATGAGGATGACCTTCTGGCCCCTGGCGGCCCAGGCGGCGGCGGTGTCGGCGTGGAAGACCGCCTTGCCGACGGCCGCGCCGGGCGAGGCGTTGAGGCCCTTGGCGACGCGCCTGGCCGACTTGCGGGCGCTCGGGTCGAAGGTGTCGCGCAGGAGCTGATCGACCTGGCCCGGCTCCATGCGAGCGATCGCCTCCGCCGGCGTGATCAGCTTCTCCTTGACCATGTCGATCGCGATCTTCACCGCGGCTGCGGCGGTTCGCTTGGCCGACCGAGTCTGGAGCATGTACAGGCGCCCGCGCTCGATCGTGAACTCGAGGTCCTGGACGTCCTTGTAGTGCTTCTCCAGCTTCTCGGCGATCTTCTTGAACTCGGAGTAGACCCTGGGCATCTCCTGCTGGAGATGGGCGATCGGAGCGGGGGTCCGGATGCCGGCCACGACGTCCTCGCCCTGGGCGTTGACGAGGTACTCGCCGAAGAGGACCTTCTCGCCCGTGTTGGGGTTGCGGGTGAAGGCCACGCCGGTGCCCGAGTCGTTGCCCATGTTGCCGAAGACCATCGTCACGACGTTCACGGCGGTGCCGAGGTCGTGCGGGATCTTCTGGCTGTTGCGGTAGTCGTTGGCCCGCTTGCCGAACCAGCTGGCGAAGACAGCCTTGATGGCCAGGTCCAGCTGCTCGTTCGGGTCGTCCGGGAACTCGCGGCCGATGGCGGCCTTGACGATCTTCTTGTACTCGGCGACGAGCTTGCGCAGATCGTCGACCGTGAGATCGGTGTCCTTGGCGGCCTTGCCGTGCTTCGCCTTGGCGGCATCGAGGGCCTCGTCGAAGCGGTTGTACTCGACCGCGGAGCCGTCCCTGCCCCTGGCCACGCGCGGCGGGACGTTGAGCACGATCCGGCCGAACATCGAGATGAAGCGGCGGTAGGCGTCCCAGCCGAAGCGCTCATTGCCGGTGATGGCGATGATGCCCTGGAGGGTGGTCTCGTTCAGGCCCAGGTTGAGGACGGTGTCCATCATGCCCGGCATGGAGAACTTGGCGCCGGAGCGGACCGAGACCAGGAGCGGGTTAGCGGGATTGCCCAGGCCCTTGCCCGTCTGCTGCTCGACGACCTTGACCGCGGCCAGGACATCGTCCCAGAGGCCGGCCGGCAGTTTCTTGCCGGCGGAGAAGTAGTCGTTGCAGGCTTCGGTGGTGATGGTGAAGCCTGGAGGGGTGGGAAGACCGGCGTTAGTCATCTCTGCCAGGCCGGCGCCCTTGCCGCCCAGCAGGTCCTTCATGCCGCCATTGCCCTCGGCCTTGCCGCCGCCCCAGGCGTAGATGTAGCGCTTGGCGGCCTTGTGGGTCTTCGAGCCGAAATCGGCCATAGGGATGTCACTCTCCTTGGATGCGGGGTTGTCGCGCCGCGGGCAGCGGAATGCACCCGCGCGACGTGATCGCACTCTGTCCCGCAGATTGTACAGGCGTGCGCGGCCCCGGCTCCCGGTCGAGAGGCACGGCGGGGCGGTCCGAGGGGACCGCAGTGAGGACGTCCATTCGGCCCGAATTCAGAACTCCGACCGCGCAAGGCGGCCGGGGAGGCGGCTAGCAGGAAGCGGTGATCGCCGCGGTGATCGTCTTCGTGGAGTGATTGGCCGCTGTGGCCGTGATGCGGACGGTGTCACCGGCGAGATGGGTGATGGTCGCCGTCCACTGGTTGCCCGAACCGGTCTCCGGACCCATCCAGGTCGCGTTGAAGTCCAGCCAGGCGTCGTACTCGTTCTGCCGCTCCATCACCACGCTCGAGATGCCCTTGCGGTAGCTGGAGTCGGCGTTGGCCCCGACGACGACGATGAGCTTGCCGCTGTTGCAGTGCTGGTCGAGGACGATGACCGTCGGCCCGGTGGGCGCGGTCGTTGGGGTCGCGGTCGCCATCGCGGGCGCGGGCGTGGTCGCGGCGGTCGGCGACGCCGTGGGTGTGGCGGACTCGGTCGCCGTCGCGGTCTCAGTCGCGAGTGCGACCTCGGCGGTCGGCGACGCCGTGGGTGTGGCGGACTCGGTCGCCGTCGCGGTCTCAGTCGTGGACGAGCACGAGGCGATGGCCAAAGCGACGATCAACCCGGCGCCGGCGATTGTCCAGCGGTGAGTCATTGCTTCTCCCTGGGGGCTTCTTCGATCTGCCGCGCCGGCGCCGCGCACTGTCGCGCGATGCCTCGCGGGAGCGGTGAGGATAGCCCGGCTCGGAGCGAGCACAAAGCGTGACCCACGCCTCGGATCAGGCGTGGGCCGCCTGCCGCTGAGCGTTTCACCCGCCGAAACCGGCTAGTCTTGCCCAGTGCTCCGCCTCTGCCGCACATCGCGGCCAGCCCCGTTCGCCGCCGCCGCCGTTCTGGTCGCCCTGACCGTGGCGGCCTCGGCCGCTTCACCGACGCCGGCTACGCAGTGGCAACTCGGCAGCGGATCGTCGCCCGGCACGGCAACCTCGGCGGCACCCTCCGCAGCCTCGGACGCGGCGCTTGCCACCGCCTGGGCTCTCGCCCTCAGCCCCAACTCCACGCCCGAGCCGGCGACTCACCTCGTACCGCTGGTGCCCATCGTCGGCTTCTGGTCCGACGAGACCACGATCAGCCGCCGGGCGCTGGCGGACGCCCTCGAAGGACCGGGCTCGTCCGGCCCGGGCCGCAGCGTCGCGGTCAGCCTCGGAGACCGGAAAGGCCTCCACTCGATCTTCGGCTTCTGGCCCCAGTCGGAAGCGCTGACGCCGGCCGGCGTCCGCAGCTTCGTCAGGGCGACCCCGGGCGCCCTCGGCATAGTCCGGGCGGAGGACGTCACGCCCGACGTTCGGGCGCTGGCCGTGAACGGCATCGCGCTCTTCGGCATCGACCGAGTCCACGACCTGGATGACTGGCCCCTGCTGGCCAGCGAGCCGGGCCCGCCATCGTCATTCTCAGCCGACCAGACCTGGTCGCTCGCCGCCGGCGGCGACGTGATGCTGGACAAGGCCGTCTACACGCAGTCGGTGACGAAAGGTCTGGGGGCGGACTATGCCTGGGATGGCAGCCGGGCCATGATCGACAAGCGGTACTGCTGCGGCTGGGAGGGAGAGCCGCTGGTCTCGGGGCATCGGACCGGCGAGAAGGGCCAGGTCGCCCGAATCTTCCGCGATGCCGAACTGAGCATGGTGAACCTGGAGTCGCCCGAGCCGGACGCCTTCCGCCACCACTCGAGCGGCTACGTCTTCACCGGTGACCCGGCCTTGCTGCAAGGCCTGGTCAACGCCGGCATCGACCTGGCCGGGCTGGCCAACAACCACCTCGGCAACGGCGGGCCCCAAGGCGTCACGGACACGATCCGCCATCTCGACGAGCTGGGCATCGCCCACGCGGGCGCGGGAACGAGTCAGGCCGATGCCCGCCGACCGGCCTGGCTCCAGGCGGGCGGCCTGCGCGTGGCCGTCCTGGCCTACAGCTGGATCGAGCCGCGGAGCTACTCGGCGGCGCCGGGTCGCCCGGGGTCGGCCTGGTTCTCGATCAGCTACGTCGCCCATGACATCCGGGCCGCCAGGGCCGCCGGCGCGGACGTCGTCATCGTCATGCCGCACTGGGGCCTCGAGTACACCGACACCGTGTTGCCGGCTCAACGCGCCGCGGCCAGGGCGATGATCCAGGCCGGGGCGGACCTGGTCCTGGGCAGCCACTCCCACTGGGTTGGGCCGCTCGAGCAGATCTCACCCGGCCGCTTCGCCTTCTACTCGCTCGGCAACCTGGTCTTCGACTGGACACATGACGAACGCAGCCAGGAGGGCGTCGTCGCCGTCCTGACCTTCGCCGGCAGCCGGCTGGCGCAGATCGACCTCCAGCCGACCCTGATCATCCAGGGCCAGCCCAACCTCCTGGACCGGGCCGGCGACGGCCACGCCGTCCTCGACCCGGTCCGCAAGGCGTCAGCCCCACTCCTGGGCTGGTAGTCGGTCTATCGCTTGTCGGGTCCGGGGCGCCCGGATCAGCGAGCGCGGACCCTCTTCGCCTGGCGCCGGGTCGCGAGCAACGAGCACGCCAGGGCTACTAGTGAGACCGCGCGGACTCGCGCCTGCTTACCGCGAAGGCGCCCAACAGGCCCGCCACGGCCGCCGCAAGCAGTGCCAGGGCCTGGCCGCCGGAGGAGCCTGAGCCCCCGCCCGGTGTCGTGGTCGTGGGCGGCGGCGTGGGCGTGGGAGCCGGGCCGACGTCCAGGTAGGCGGTTGCGCTCTCGCACATCATCAGGGCGAAGAACTCCCCGGTGTCGGCACCTGACACGCAGGCAGCGGCTTGGGCCGACTGGCCGGGATCCCCAGGACTGGGCTGCGCCGTGGCTTGAACAGTGATGGTGACCGTCACGGCGCTGCCGTCTCCCTGGAACTCGAGCCAGTTGAAAACGTTCGCTTCGGTGCAGTCGGCCGGGTTTACCGGCGCGCTGCAGCTGACGCTGAAGCTGCCGGTCCAGAACGGCATGCTACTCAGGTCGATCAGGTAGACGATGGGCGCGTCGAGTGGATCGAGGTCTATCTCGGGGAAGGAGACCGTCAGCGTCAATGTGACCGGGATCGAGACGCCCTCGGGCACCGCAGCCGGGCTCCAGCCGTAGGTCACGGTCTGGATGGGGACTACGTACGTCCGGAACGCGACGTCCGAGACCCCGGTTATCGGAGTTCCGGGCAAGGCGCCCTCGGTCGCCTCACCGCCCGCGTAGTCAGCTGCCGTGACGCCGAGGTCGATGCTCGCATAGCCGTTGTTGATGACCAGGGTGTGCTGGGTGCCCGCCCCGACCAGAGAAGACGACGGCAGGACGAAATCGACCCAGCCGGCTGTCGGCCCGCAGTCCGCCGTGTGCAGCGCGTACGAATCGAAGATGACCCAGACAGTCGTGGCGCTGGCGGCGCTGCAGTACACCTCGACGTGGGTCAGCACGCCGGTCACGCCGGCGGTGAAGGTCTGGTTCACGGGCGCGCTCGTAGAGTACGTGCTGCCGCCGACGTCGACGACCTGGTCCTGGGTCCCGGGCACGGCGGCGCGAGCGCCTCCCGGTACGAGTGCGAGCAGTAGCGCGGCCGCTGCCGCTGCTCCGACAAATGGACGTCTCATCTGGACCTCCTTGGTCAACCGAGGGCTGCCGCCAAAACGCCCCTTGCCGGCGAGGTCCCGATCTACCCGGTCGGGCCCGCACCCATGTGCTCCGACAGGAACGATCCGATGGCATTCTGGCACACCGCCGCAATGGGTAGGCGGCCCATCCGTCGGCGACGGGGGCGGGCGCTAGCCGCGGATCAGCCGGAGCTCACGCCTGATGCCCACGACGGCCAGACCCAGCAGCCCGGGCAGTGCCCACAGCCACCAGGGCAGCGCGTCGCTCCGCGTTTCCGAGCCGGCCAGGGTGCTGGTTGGAGGCGGCGACGTCCCCGCGGCGACGACAGCCAGGCTGGCCTGAGCCGGGCTGCAGAGGTCTGCCTCGCCGGGGCCCTGTATGCAGCCCTCGCCGCTGGCCACGCCCGCTCCCGCCGCGGTGGGCGAGGCAGTCCCGGTGATGACGATAGTGACGATCATGGCACTACCATCCCCTGCGGGGTGTAAGCCGGCCAGGTACTGGGCCACGCTGCAGTCAGCTGCCGCAACCTGTGCCGAGCAGGTGATTCCGGTGGGGCTGAACCAGGCGGGCAGGGCGTCCAGCCTCATCGTGTAGAACTCGGGGAGCGCGGCCAACACAATGGCTCCGGATATCGACGCGTTGGCGACGACCGGCAGCTCGCTGAAGACCGTCTCCGTGGTCAGGGTCACGGTCGTGTCCGTGCCGGCTGTGATGGAAGTCGGACTCCACGAGTAGGTGGTGGACGACGTGACCCAGACGTACGTCCTGAAGGCGAAGTCGGCTACGGCGGTGTCCGGCGGGATGACCGGGCTCAATCCGGTGCTGTTGTCGGTGGCTTCTCCGCCCGCGTAGTCGGCGGCGGCAGCCCCGAGCCCCACGGGCGTTCCGCCCGAATTGACCAAGATCGTGAACTGCTGGCCTGCTGTGACGACTGCCAGCAGGTCGACGGTCACCCAGCCCGGGTCCTGACAGGTAGCCGTCGAGTGGAACGATTCGACGGACACTTCGATGTCCACGAACCCACCACCCCCGTAGCAGTAGAGCTCGACAGAGGTGAGCAAGCCGCTCTGGCCGGCAGTAACCGTCTGGCTGACGCCGGAGACGTTGTCGAACATGAACATCCCGGTGCCGAAGTCGGCCGATTGGTCGAGCGTGCCGGCGATTGCAGGTGCTCCCAGCACCGCTCCGGGAGCCAGCCCCAGAGCTAGGACGGCCGCGCTCGCGGCGGCGGCGATCTTGTGTCTCATCTGGATTCTCCCCGCCAGGCCGACTCAGCGCCAGCCTGGCGCTCTGGGCCCGACCTCAGGCCGGGCCATCTACACCGCGCTCCGACGACAGGAGCGGTCCCCCAAGCCGATTATGACACGCGCCCTGCGCCGCCAGGTAGCCCCGCGCGACGCTCAGGACCGGCCGGCTTCCAGCCAGTCCAGCCAGCCCTCCAGGCCTTCGCCGGTGATGGCGGAAACGCCGAGCAACGGCACGTCCCGGTTGAGCAGCCGGACGTCCGCCTCGAAGGCCGCCCGGTCGAACGGCAGGTGCGGCAGCAGGTCGATCTTGTTCAGCAGCAGCAGGTCGGCGGTCTGCACCAGGTAGGGGTGCTTGCCCGGCTTGTCGTCGCCCTCGGTCGCGGAGAAGATGCCCACCTTTGCCGCCTGCCCCAGGTCGAAGCCGACGGGGCAGATCAGGTTGCCCACGTTCTCGATGAAGAGGACGTCCACGCGCTCCAGGTCGACCTTGGCCAGCGCGTCGCGGACCTGGTCGGCCTCCAGGTGGCAGCCCTGGCCTGTCGAGATCTGCACGACCTGGTCGCACAAGCGGGCCAGGCGATCGGCGTCGCGACGGGTCGTGAGATCGCCCACCAGGACGGCCGACCGGCGGCGGTCGCCCAGCGCCCGCAGGGTCGCCTCGAGCAGAGCCGTCTTGCCGCAACCTGGCGCGCCGATGATGTCCACGGCGAAGATGCCGCGGCGCTGGAAATCGGCTCGGAGCGCGGCGGCAATCTCGTCGTTGGCCTCCAGCACCCGCTCCACGATCGGGATGCGCACGGTGGGCCCGGGCTCGGTCACTGTCGGTCCTCCTCGTCGTCGATGGTGATGGCCACCAGGTCCAGCTCGTCCGTGCCGTGCGGCTCGGGAGTTTCGTTGCCGCACTCACAGGATACGAACGGCACGGGGCTGGTCCAGTTCCGGCCGCAGGCCGGGCATGAGATCGCCCATGGCAGCTGCTCGATCAGCAGGGTCGCCCCGTCCATGCGGGTGTCCATCGTCACCGCCCGCCAGCCCATCTGCAGGGCCTCCGGCTCGATGCCCCGCAGCGGCCCGACCACGATTTCCACGCTGTGCACGCGTGCTCCAGGCCGGGCGTGCTTCTCGACCTGGGCGGCAAGGGCTTCGGCGATAGAGAACTCGTGCACGGGGGCGATCTTAGCCCACTTCTGAAGGCTGTGGCGTCAAAATGCCATCGATAGTTAGTCTGGCATGGCCTTTCAGGGCCGAAATGCCCGGTATGAAGGGCCGTAACGGCGGAGCCGAACCGGGCTCTGCCACTCCTATGCTGCAGGAAGCATAGATGCGCTGCCGAGCGCAGCCGGCCCGAGCGGCTCCCACCGGGAGCGAGGCCGGAATCCGGCGGAGTAGAAACATGGCGCACATCCTCCTGGTTGATGACGATCCGGACGTAGCCGCCACCAACGCCGAGACCATCGAGACCCTGGGCCACTCCGTCGAGCTTACTTCCACTTCGGCCGAGGCCGCCCGGGCAATGGAGCGCAAGGCGCCCGACCTGGTCGTCCTGGAGGCCATCCTGGGCGGCGAGTTCACCGGCATGGAGCTGGCCAAGGAACTGGCCGAGACGTACCCGGACCTGCCGATGATCATGCTCACCCGGGCCGATGAGCACCTCACCTCCGAGGAGCTGGAGCGCCAGGACCGCGACGGCTGGCTGCCCGTCGACCGCTACCTCGAGAAGCCCGTCCTGGACGACGTCCTGGCCTACGAAGTCGAGCACCTGCTGCCGGCGGACAAGTGACCCTGTCCAACCTCTGTGCGGCGCTGATCGCGCTGCCCATAGCGTTGGGGGCTATCGCCTTCCTGATCGACCGAACCGCGCTGCGCAGCGCGCTGGTCGTCACGGGCAGCGTAATCGTCGCCGCCCTGTCCATCGCCACGATCCCGGCCTTCGGCGGCGCCGACTCCGCCTTCTTCGGGCTGCCGGGCGAGCTGGAGCCGGGCGCCGCGTTGCCGGCCATCGAGATCGCCCTGACCGGCCTGGTCGTGGTCTTCGGCCTGTACTACCGTCGCTTCCTGGCCCCAGTCCTGGCCCTGACCCAGCTATCCATCTCGCTCTACCTTGAACTGAGCGGCCGCCTTCCCGAGGCCGACCCGGGCCGCCTCTTCTGGTTCGACCGCCTGTCGCTGGTTATGGTCCTCATCGTCGGCATCATCGGGCCGCTGATCTGCGTCAACGCCATCGGCTACATGCGCTCCTACCACCGCGCCAGCCCGATGCTCAGGGGTCGCCGCAACGTCTTCTTCGCCATCCTGTTCGTCTTCCTGTCGGGCATGTTCGGCCTCGTCGTCTCGAACTACCTGCCCCTGCTGCTGGTCTTCTGGGAGATCACGACCCTCTGCTCGTTCCTGCTGATCGGCTACACCAGGACCGACGAGACGATCGGCTACGCCTTCCGGGCCCTCAACATGAACCTGGTGGGCGGCATCGGCTTCGCCGCGGCCATTGCCCTGCTGGCCGACCAGCCCGGCGGCCTGCAGCTCGTCGAGCTGACCCGCGGTCCGGCAGGCGCGGCCCTGCTGCCGGCGATAGCCCTGCTGGCCCTGGCCGGAATCACCAAGAGCGCCCAGATGCCCTTCAGCTCGTGGCTCATCGGCGCCATGTACGCCCCCTCCCCCACCTCGGCCCTCCTCCACTCTTCGACGATGGTCAAGGCCGGGGTCTTCCTGCTGCTTCGCCTCAGCCCGGCCATGGCCGGGTCGCTGGTCGGCTACGGCGTGGCCTTCGTGGGGATGCTGACCTTCCTCTTCGTCTCGATCGTGGCCGGCACCGAATCGAACACCAAGAAGGTGCTGGCCTACTCCACCCTGGGCAGCCTGGGCCTGATCGTCGGCTGCGCCGGCATCGGCACGCCCGAGCTGGCCTGGGTGGGGGTGATGCTGATCATCTTCCACGCCACCGCGAAGGGCCTGCTGTTCATGGTCGTGGGCACGATCGAGAACCGGCTGTACACCAAGAACATGGAGAACTTCGACGCCCTGCTGAGCCTGATGCCCCGCGTCAGCACCCTGGCCCTGGTCGGGATCGCCGGCATGTTCATCGCCCCCTTCGGCGTGGTCATCGCCAAGTGGAGCGCCATCCGGGCCTTCATCGACGTGCCCGGCGCCCCGGGCGCGGTGCTGATCGTGATCATGGCCTTCGGCAGCTCGCTCACGATCTTCTACTGGGGCAAGCTGCTCATCAAGGTCCTCTCGGCGCGGCGCCAGACCGACTACGAGCGCTCCATCGAGCGCCGCGTCTCGCGCTACGAGTGGCTGACCGAGGCGCCCCTCGCGCTCGGCGTGCTGGCCGTGACCGCGTTCGTCGGCCCCATCTCCGACAACGTCATCGGGCCGTGGGCGCTCGGCTCCTTCTCCGCCGAGCCGCGCGACTTCCTCCACATGGCCCCGGCAATGGTGCTGTTCATGCTGGGGGCGGTCATGTTTCTGCCGGCCGTGGCCTACTGGTCGTGGCGCCATCCGGCCTACGACCACGCCGACTTCTACGCCAGCGGCCGCTCGGCGACCCCCGCCCACGTCATGGGCGCAGCCCTGGGCGGGATCCGCCGCGTGACCCTGCGCAACTACTACATGAACGGCGTCGTGAACGGCGCCCTGGCCTTCCGCGCCGGCACGGCTACGTGCGGCCTGGTGCTGGTGGCGATGCTGGCCGCCGGAGCGATGGGTCTCTGATGCACCCCATCTTCTTCGGCCTTCTGTTCCTGGCCCTGGCCCCGGTCTTCGGTGGGCTGGTCGCCGGCGCCGACCGCATCGTCACGGCGCGCATGCAGAGCCGGGTCGGGCCGCCGCTGCTCCAGCCCTTCTACGACGCCGGCAAGCTCTTCAGCAAGACCTCGCGCCAGATCAACCCCGTCCAGGAGCCGCTGCTGCTGGGCCACGTGACGATGATGGCGGTCACGGGGGCGATGCTGCTGGGCGGCACGGACCTGATCCTGACCACGTTCGTCTTCGCCCTGGCGGCCCTGCTCCTTGTCCTGGCCGCCGGCTCGGCCAGCTCGCCCTACAGCTTCACCGGCGCAGAGCGCGAACTGATCGTGCTGCTGGCCGTGGAGCCGTTCTTCATCCTGATGATGGCCGCCATCTGCAAGGTCACCGACGCCAGCACCTACGGCGGGGTGCTGGCCTCCCCCAAGCTGGTCGCCCTGGAGATCCCCGGCGTCCTGCTCACCTTCCTGCTGGTGGCCGTCGTCAAGCTCCGCAAGTCGCCCTTCGACATCTCGACCTCGCACCACCCCCACCAGGAGCTGGTCAAGGGCCTGACGACCGACATGTCCGGCCGGCTCCTGGCCTACGTCGAGATCGCCCACTGGTACGAGACCGCCCTCCTGGCCGCCTTCACCGTCCTGTTCTTCAACTGGAACGTGGGCCTGGGCCTCGTCGCCTTCGCCATCGGCTACCTGGCCGAGGTCCTCGTCGACAACTCGACCTCTCGCATCAAGTGGCAGCTCCTGCTGCGCTTCACCTGGACGGTCACACTGCTGTTCTGCGCCGGCAACGTGCTCGCCCTCTTCGTGCTGGGGGTCTAGCGTGTCCTTCCTTCGACGCTCGCCCTGGATCCTCCACTACGACGCCAGCAGCTGCAACGGCTGCGACATCGAGGTCCTGGCCTGCCTGACGCCGCTCTACGACGTGGAGCGGTTCGGGATCATCAACACCGGCAATCCCAAGCACGCCGACATCTTCCTGGTAACCGGGTCTGTCAACGAGCGCAACGTAGAGATCATTCAGAACCTCTACCGCCAGATGCCCGACCCCAAGGTCGTGGTGGCGGTGGGGGCCTGCGCCTGCTCCGGCGGCATCTTCGCCCGGGCCTACAACGTCCAGGGCGGCATCGACAGGGTGATCCCCGTGGACGTGTACGTGCCCGGCTGCGCGGCCCGGCCGGAGAGCATCATCGACGGCGTGGTGCGCGGCATCGAGGCCCTGGAAGGGAAGCGGGCGCTGGCGCGCCGGCAGCGAGGGGAGAAGACAGCCTGATGGACAGGACCGCGTTCCTCAGCCGCGTCGAGGCCTACCGCAATGCCGGCTGGCGGCTGGCTCTCATCAACGCCACGACGGTCATGGCGGCCGAGGGTGAGGAAGAAGGCGCCTTCGAGCTGGCCTGGGGCTTCGCCCGTGACGGCCGGCCGGGTGAGGGGGCGGACGAGGCAGCCGGCACGCTCGAGCTGATCCGCGAGACGGTCAAGCTCGGCGAGGAGGTGCCCAGCGTCTCGGGCTTCTTCGGGGCGGCCTTCCTGTATGAGAACGAGCTGCGCGAGCTGTTCGGCATCGACGTCACCGGCATCGAAGTCGACCTGAAGGGCCAGCTCTACAAGACCGCCACGCGGATCCCCTTCTCCCACCGCGCCGTTCGGGAGCGGCTCGAAAGAGAGGCGCGCTCATGAAGCGGACCGTCATCCCCTTCGGCCCCCAGCACCCGGTCCTGCCCGAGCCCCTGGTCCTGGACCTGATCCTCGAGGACGAGCGGGTCGTCGACGCCGTGCCCACCATCGGCTACATCCACCGCGGCCTGGAGATGATGGTCGAGAAGGTCGAGTACACGGAGATGGGCTTCGTGGTGGAGCGCATCTGCGGCATCTGCAGCTTCATGCACGGCATGGGCTACTGTGCCGCGATCGAATCGATCATGGACGTCGAGGTGCCCGAACGGGCCCGCTGGCTGCGCCTCATCTGGGCCGAGATCTCGCGAATCCAGAGCCACCTCCTCTGGCTGGGCCTGGCCGCCGACGCCTTCGGCTTCGAGAACCTGTTCATGCAGGTCTGGCGGATGCGCGAGGAGGTCCTCGACATCTTCGAGCAGACGACGGGCGGCCGGATCATCCACTCCGTCAACCGCATCGGCGGCGTCAAGCGCGACATCTCCGACTCGGAACTGGCGGCCATCCTGGCCCGGCTGGAGACGCTGGGCCGCGACTTCGGGACCGCCACAAGGGTCTTCGCCAAGGACCCCTCGATCGCTCACCGCCTCGGCGGGGTCGGTGTGCTCACAGAGGAAGAGGCCAGGGCGGTGGATGCGGTCGGCCCGATGGCCCGCGCCTCCGGCGTCGTGATGGACACCCGCCTGTCCGGTGCTCACCTGTACGACAGGCTCGACTTCGAGCCGGTCATCGAGACGGCCGGCGACTGCCTGGCCCGGGTGCTGGTGCGCCTTCGCGAGGTCGAGCAGTCGATAGATCTCATCCGCCAGGCGATCGACCGCATGCCCAAGGGCGAAGGGCTACCGCTCGACAACCGCCCTCGCGGCAACCCCCAGGGCGAGGTCTTCACCCGATTGGAGCAGCCGCGCGGCGAGGTCCTCTACTACGTCAAGGCCAACGGCACCAAGTTCCTGGAGCGCTTCCGCGCCAGGACCCCCACCTTCGCCAACATCCCGGCCATGATCAAGCTGGTCAAGGGCTGCGACCTGGCCGACGTGCCGAACATCATCCTGACCATCGACCCCTGCATCAGCTGCACGGAGCGCTGAGATGGCCAACCCCCTGAACCTGCCGATGGCCCCCCGGGCGCTGCGCAACCTCTTCAGCCGCCCGGCGACACGGCGCTACCCGGCGGAGGTCCGGCCGCGCTTCGAAGGCGCCCGAGGCAAGATCGTCTTCGACGTCGAGACGTGCAACTTCTGCACGCTCTGTGCCCGGCGCTGCCCCACCCTGGCCATCACCGTCTCGCGCGAGGAGCGGACCTGGTCCATCGAGCACCTCAACTGCATCGCCTGCAACGCCTGCGTCGAGGTCTGCGCCAAGAAAAGCCTGACGATGTCAAAGGAGTCGCGCGCCGTGCAGGTGCCCGGTGACGGCTCGGACGGCCGGCGCCCCGGCCGCGAGGAGTGGCACGGACCCGCGCCCGAGGCGGCGAGCTAGGAACGCCCCGCGAGATCACACTCGCCAAGGACGAGGTGATGTCCGGCCCAATCGAGTTCCCGACGGAGCTTATCCTTGGGCCGTCAGCAATCCCGCTACCTGTGGCGCAGTCCACAGTCCGCCATGGACACCCTGCGGTTCGAGATCATCGACGACCAGCGCCCCGAAGCCGCCCGCATCGCCAACCCGGGCAACTTCCGGGGACTCGCCTACGCCATCAACGGCACCGATCTCGTCGAACTGGTTCGGGCCGTCGAGTTGCCCTTCGCCGAGCGAGAGGGTCATCCTGAGATTGCGGGGGACTATGGCCCGCTGGCTCTGAACAGCGTGACCGGGTTCACCAGGTACTTCATGGGCGAGGAGTCCGGCGGGGCCGATTGGCCCGGCTGGACCGTCCTACTCGTCTGCGCCGCCTGCGGAACGGCTGCCTGCTGGCCGCTTCTCGTCAAGATCGAGGTAAGCGGGGCCACGGTGAGATGGCACGACTTCCGGCAGCCGCACCGGGGAGAGCGTTCACGCGCGGGGGAGTGGACCTACGACAGCTTCGGCCCGTTCGTCTTCGACCGTCGAGACTACGAAGCTGAGGTCGAACGCCTCAATTCGAGCCTCACTCCTGACGAACTCGCAGTCCAGGCGAGGCTTGGAGAGCGGCAGGCTCGGGCGGACCCGATCGCGGCAAACCACAAAGGCGACCAGCGCGCCATCGGTGACATTGGCGCACACTCGCCAAGGCGGGGGTGCTTGGCCCGAAACGACCGAGGAGACCATGAGCATTCCAGAGGGTTGGACCGATGACATGCGCGTCTCACTGGCGCCTGGCAAGACGATCCCGGAACTCGTTAGTCTGATCATGGATGCGCTGGCGAAGGGGGATGCGCCACCCGACCTCGTGCCCGTGCTGACCGAGGAGTTCGGGATGACCATCGAGGACGTCAACCTGGCCTTCGATCGAGTTCCTGGCGGGATCGTGCGGGCCTTGACTGGCAACATCGCCAATCGGCCAGACCGTGCCAAGGACCCACTGGCGTACGAGTCCTTCGATAGAGTCTGGCGAACCCTTCCAAGACGAGGCTTGTTCTCGTCAGCCCGAAAGGCGGCGGGCCCTTGGAAGGCGTGGCTTGAGAGGACGCTCGGACGCTCGATGGACGATTGACCGCGTCCGCCATTGTCCCGCCCTCAAGTGACATTGGCGCACACTCGCCAACGATGGGGTCCGTTGCGGAGCCCCGTCGCTATGCAGACGGTCCCTCAGCGTCCGGAAGCGAGTACCGTAGACGGCATCTCAGCCGTCTTCGACCAATGGAGGGCCGCCATGGTGAAGGAAACGACGGCGAACGTATCAATCGCGCCCGCGGGACGTGAGACGCAGAAGACGCCCAAATGGGAGACCGACGCGCGCGAGCGCGTGAAGGCTGGCGTGCGCAAGTTCTCCAAGCCGCTTGCCGAAATGGTCGCCCGCGACGCCAATGAAGGCGACACGCGACTCCTTGTCACCGATTTCCTCTGCGAGACCCTCGGCTTCGACAAGTTCACCGACCTCGCAACTGAGTACCGGGTGAGAGGCGAGTTCGCCGACTACGGAGTTCGAATCGACAGACAGCTCGTCGCCTTCGTCGAAGTCAAGCGCGTCACAACGACACTCTCCAGGAAGCATCTGCGCCAGATCGAGTCATACGCCGTCAACGAGGGCGTCGAGTGGATGATCCTGACCAACGGCGCGCAATGGCACGTCTACCACCTCACGCCAGGCATGCCGGTCGAGATCGACCTCGTTCTCGAAGTGGATCTCCTCGGCCCGGACCAGCTGGCGAAGCGGGTGGACGGCTTGTTCCACATAACGCGCGAAGGCTTCAAGCACGGAGCCATAGACGACCTTTGGCGAGCCAGGCGCGCCACAGCGCCCAAGGCAATTGCGAAGATCCTGAGGTCGGCGCCGGTGGTCGCCGCAGTCCGCAAGGAACTGCGTCACCAGAAATACCGGGCCGACGATACCGAAGTCCTCGCCCTCATCCACTCAGCGCTGCGGGACGAGTGTCAGTAGGCTCGACAACACTCCTCATGTGACATTGGCGCACACTCGCCAAGACGAGGTTCCTGCTCGCGTGCGGCCGCCATCCGCTGAGCCAGGAGTGCACGGCGTATGCTTGCCAGGTGGTGACGGTGGACATCCCGACTGCCGCGATCTCGGACGCGGCGACGTTCCATGACGTCGTTCAGCGAGCCCTGCGGTTGCCCGACTACTACGGGCACAACCTAGACGCGCTCGATGAATGCCTGTACGACCTCGCAACGGGCGAGACGAACGGCTGGCACGATCCCATCGTGCTGGGTGCCCACGAGATACTCGCGGTCAACCTGGGCGAGATCGCGCCGTTTCGGAAGCGCTGCCCCGAGCTGCTCGACGCACTTCTGGACGTGTTCGCGTGGACGAATCTCAGGCTGACCGAAGAAGGACGAGAGCCCCGTATCGTCGTGGCTTACCGCTAGCCCTTCTCGGCCCTCGAGTGACATTGGCGCACACTCGCCAATGCGAGTGCCGTCGGCGAGCCGGCTCATCGTCGGTGGGCCAGGAGACTCAGGGGAGTGCCGGGCCCCAATTCGCGAGGAAAGCGCCTGTCTTGTAGTCGAGGACGAGCATCTCGGTCGTGATGTAGGTCGTGTCTCGTATGTAGGTCGTGTCTCCTGACGGGCAGTTGCGGCAATTCCAGTCGAGCATGTCGCTGCGGATGACGATGGCCCAAACCCAGGTGTCGGCCGGGAAGCCGTGCGCCGGGTCCACCTCACCGTAGCGTGCGATACGCGCGGAGATGACCGCCGACAATGGGACTCGGAACCCGTCTTTGGCCAGCGCATCGAGTGCTTCCGTCAAAGTCAGTCCACCCGCTGGCGGGGGCTCGTACGGGCTTGGTTGACGGGTGGGGGTGACGGACGCGACGGCCGAAGGCAACGGCCCGACCGGCGAGGCGGTGCCCCCGGAGGGGGCCGGCTCGGGGCTGGACTTGGGCGCGACCCCGTAGCCCAGCGCGAGCCCAATGAAGAGGCTGACCATCACCGCCACCGCCACCGGAGGGACAGGCAGCCCCCGCCCGAG
>Ga0307435_1000440_pt1 | contig 18582 bp, 17 predicted proteins | sample SalMarWE160470MG_FD_202164 | JGI IMG/M metagenome (GOLD analysis project Ga0307435, IMG submission 202164) | Salt marsh sediment microbial communities from the Plum Island Ecosystem LTER, Massachusetts, United States - WE1604-70 | ecosystem: Environmental > Aquatic > Marine > Intertidal zone >... | reverse complement strand
TTCAGCCTTTACATAATCCCTAACAAGTTGGGCAAATTTAAGGGAGTACATACAGCAAGCTCTTGAGCAATAACTGTTGTATTTATCATCACGGCTACCAATGCAATGTAAGATCGCTACGCTTTTGGGAGACTCACCATTCTTTAACAATATTTTCCCACCGGTCGGTCCACTGGAATTGATCAGCCTCTCGAATTCCAAACCGGTGATCACGTTATCTAAAACCTTATAACCCAGCTCTGGAGCTGAGGCAGGTTCGAAGTCTTTAAACCCGGTCGCAAGTATGATGGTGCCGACCTCAAGGTCAATTATCTGATCTTGCATGTCATGATCAATCGCCCCGCGCTCACAGGCAGCCACGCATTCCAAGCATTCTGAACAGATTCCGCATCGCAGGCAGCGCTCTGCCTCGGCGATGGCTTCGGATTCACTAAGTGTAAGATCGACCTCCCGGAAGTTATGTATGCGTTCTTCAACAGGGATGCTTGAAATGGGTACACGCCCTCGCTTTGAAGCTTCTCCAAGTGATAATTTGGATTGGATTTCAGGTTCGGTTAGCTCTACGATTGGTGTTTCGTGTGGCTCTTTTAAACCTTCTTCTCCTCGTAGGTAACGATCGATACACCGTCCTACTTTGTGCCCTTCTCCGATTGCATCCACCACAAAGAAGGTCATACCCCGGTGGACATCACCTGCACAAAACACGCCCGGCATAGTGGTCATCATCTCACGGTCTGTCTGGATGCCGACAGGATAGCGGGTATTGATACTGCCATCCGGCGGCAGAAAGGAAAAATCTGGACCTTGCCCAATTGCCCAAATGACTAGATCAGCTGGTAGAGTGTGCTCACTACCTGGGATCTCGTCAATATCCGGAAGACCTCGCTTAAATCCTCGAAAGACGATTTCTACACAGCGAACTCCAACAATTTTCTCTTCCTGAACCACAATTTCTTTGAAAGAGCGGCCCGGATAAACAACAACCCCTTCTTCCTCCGCGACGCCGACTTCCCACTCAAAGCCTGGCATCTCACCACGAGGTTCCAAGCAAACCATGTTCGCCTGCTCAGCCCCCAGTCGAATAACTACGCGGGCAGTATCCAGGGCGACATTGCCGCCACCCAAAATGGCAATCTTTTTGCCCCTCAAGTCCATTTTCTCTCCCAAATCAACCTTCCTGAGTACATCTAAGCTCAGCCAATTGTCAGGGTGGTTTGAATTACGGATCTGTAGTTTTTTAGCGCGGTGGGCGCCTGTTGCGATAAGCGCTGCATCATAAGGACCTCCCAACTCGACAGATATATTCTCGAGCAATCCGGGGATATCATTGATACGGGTGTTCAGGCGAAGTTCAACACCTTCATTTAGGATCTGTTGTATCTCCCAATCCAAGAGCTCGGTCGGTAAGCGATGCGGGGGGATGCCAACCCGCATCATACCGCCTGCAACCGGTAAAGCGTCAAAGACTGTAACAGCGTGTCCCAGTCTCACAAGGTCCAACGCAGCGGTGAGACCGGCTGGACCAGCGCCAATAATGGCAATTTTCTTGTTGGTAGGAGCATGATGGTGTTGGAACGGTGTGCCTATAATCGACTTATCGCGCAAAGTTCGTAGTTGATCGCGATTCGCGTAAGCCCAATCGGCGACGAATCGTTTTATACCCATAATATTGACAGGCTCATCAAATTTGCCCCGGCTACAAGCATCTTCACAGCGGTGATTGCATACCCTGCCGCATACCGAGGGGAAAGGATGCTCCCGTCTGATCGCCCAATAGGCGTCTGCATACCGCTTTTGGCGTACCAGGGCAATATACCCTTGGGCCCGTTGGTCGGTAGGACAAGCTGCCCGACACGGCGCAATGCCCCGCTTTTCAATTGCAAAGGCGTTTGGAACAGATTGGGCTGAATGGCGGTAGGAAGCTTTGCGCGTGCTTAAGCCCAGGTCAAAAGGATTGGAAGTTTCGATCGGGCAAACTTCGGCGCATTTACCACAGCCAGTACACTGGTCCTCATCGATGTAACGCGCCTTTTTCCGTACCTTTACTTTGTAATTACCCACGAAACCGGAAACAGATTCAACTTCACTGTAGGCTAGGAGCTTGATGTTATTGTGGCGTCCCACGGACACCGTTTTAGGGGTGAGTATTCAAGCCGAACAGTCGAGGGTTGGAAATGTCTTGTACAGCTGTGACATATGGCCACCGATGCTCGTTTCCCGCTCGACCAGATAGACCTGCTTGCCAGCATCGGCTAGTTTGAGTGCCGCTTCGATTCCAGCAATGCCACCGCCCAAGATTAACGTAGATGGTTTAATATCAACATGGCGCATTGATAGTGGTACGTGGTAGTAAACCCGTTGAACGGCAGCCGCAACCATGCTTTTGGCTTTAGCAGTGGCTTGTTCCCGGTCGTCGATCACCCATGAACACTGCTCCCGAATGTTCGCCATCTGGAAGAAGAATGGATTCAATCCCGCTTCTTCACACGCCCGTCTGAAGGTCGGCTCGTGCATCAATGGCGAACATGAAGCCACCACAACCCTGTTTAGAGCGTGTTCTTGGATGTCTTCCTTAATTAGATCCTGACCAGGATCTGAACACATATAGGAGTAATCCCGCGCCAGGGTTACGCCATCCAAGGCGCGCGCATACTCCGCTACAGCGCTCACATCAACAGTCGCGGCGATATTGGTGCCACAATGGCAGATATATACACCGGTTCTTACCTTGGAAAGGTTCATGACCGTTTCTCCTCAAGGTACATAAACCTGGTAATACCTTCCAACAATAACAAATGGGCTGATATTCTGAATGACGGCAGTATCACAATATAACCTCCTCTAAGGCACCAACGATTTCAGCATTGATTTGCTCGGTAGTGAAACCATGTTGAATAGCAACTCCTGATGGACAGGCAGAAACACAAGTGCCACAACCTTTACAAAGCACTTCGTTGACCTGAGAAACCTTCCTTCCATTTTGTTGAACTAATTCGATCGCGCCATACGGGCACATATTCACACAGGTCTGGCAGCCACTGCAGAGTTGTGGATCAATATAAGCGGTGAAAGGCTCTAAAGTCACATACCCGGCATCTATCAAGGAAAGAGCAGCTCCGGCAGCCGCGCTTCCTTGCGCCACTGTGTCTGGGATGTCTTTAGGTCCCTGGCAAGCTCCAGCCAGAAATACGCCTGCAGTTGCCGTTTCCACGGGTGCCAACTTCGGGTGTTTCTCCAGGAAGAAGCCATCCGAACTCCGACTGATTCCAAAAATGCTCGACATCTCCGCCTGATCAGGTTGTGGTTCCATCCCAGTAGCCAACACTACCATGTCGACTATTTCTTCAACTTGCTTACCGGTGAAAACATCCGTAGTCATCACTTTCAATTTTCCCTGGTACCCGTTTTCGGCTGCCAGAACATGGATATCACGGTCATAACGGATGAACTCCACACCCTCATGTTCCACCCGCTCGTAAAAAGCCTCATATCCTTTACCAAATGTTCGCATATCCCGATAAAACTCGACCACTTCAGCATGGAGGGTGTCCCTGACTAAATGAGCCAACTTGAGGGAATACATACAGCACACTCGCGAACAATATTCGTGCTGATCAGCATCACGGCTGCCAACACAGTGCAGGATGGCGATCTTTTCTGGTACCCCTCCATCCTTGAGCCTTACCTGACCAGAAGTTGGCCCACCTGAGTTCACCATTCTTTCAAATTCCATTCCGGTCACGATGTTCTCTAAGGTTCCATAGCCATACTGGGGTGTTCTACGGGCATCGAAATCTCGGAAGCCTGTTGCTAAAACGATCGTTCCCACCTCCAAGTTGAGCAACTCATCCTCTTGATCAAAGTCAATCGCCCCGGTCGGGCAGAATTTCTCACACGCTTTGCATTTGCCTCGCAAGAAATAGACACAATGGTCGGTATCTATCACCGGAGTACGTGGTACTGCCTGAGCGAAAGGAATATAGATTGCCGGGCGATTTCCTAAACCTAATTCGAACTCCGAGGGTATCTTTTTCCATGGGCATTTTTCTATACAGGTGCCACAACCAGTGCATAAATCCTCATCGACGAAGCGCGCCCGCTTACGGACCCGCACTTCGAAATTTCCCACATACCCAGAAATAGACTCAACTTCACTATAGCTCAGCAAGGTGATGTTTTCGTGGCGTCCCACGGACACCATTTTTGGTGTGAGAATTCAAGCTGCACAATCTAGGGTGGGAAATGTTTTGTATAGTTGAGCCATGTGCCCGCCAATACTAGGTTGGCGCTCAACCAGATATACGTGCTTACCAGCATCAGCCAGGCGTAAAGCTGCCTCAATTCCCGCAATACCTCCCCCCACTACCAAAGCGGATGGCTTCATCGCTACCTGTCGCATGTCAAGCGGCTTTTGAAGCCTTACGCGTCTCACTGCCGAAGCCACCAAGCTCTTGGCTTTTTGAGTAGCCTTACCGCGATCCTCGGTTACCCAGGAGACATGTTCACGAATATTCGTCATTTGGAATAAATATGGATTCAATCCAGCTTCAGCACAGGCCTCCCTAAAGGTCGTCTCATGCATGAGAGGCGAACAGGACGCCACCACCACCCTGTCAAGACCACGGTTCTTAATATCCTCTTTGATGAGAGCCTGACCGGGATCAGAACACATATAGGTATAGTGCCGTGCTAACGCAACACCCTCCAATCCCGCCGCGAACTCAGCTACTTGCTCAACATCAACAGATCCGGCAATATTTGTGCCGCAATGGCAGATATAGACCCCGACTTTATCTGATGGATACATTCACGTGCCCTCCTTTCCTACCAACAATCGGTCTAGCGCCATAGCGCCTGATGTTTATCTGGAGCAATACCTGACAAGCAATCTGATTGATTACTTAACCTGCTGTCAATCCTCTTTGAAGAATGGTCGATTGCAGTCAACTTTTCTAGTTCCGGATATAAATAGATACTCCTGTAGGCGATCGTCACCCACAGGAAAGAGTTTTCTTCAGACGGTAAGTATAAGGTTTTAGCTAAGTAATACTCCGTATAATGCTTAAATTTGAGAGGTCTTCAACCGTTATGGAGTTCTCAATTACAGATCCCTCGTGAGCATTATAGCATTGAGACCCCCTCAAGTCCATCAATTTGTGCTTTTTTTCACATATAATATGTGCCTTTTATCACTAATTTATGGTTACTCAAATATGAATAGGGAGCTTTTCCCTTGCATTTTTCACTATTGGTCCATGTCCTGGACAAATTGTCGCCGCGCCTAATTTTGCTTTTTTCTCTACCGATCTGCGCACCTCGAATTCTTCCCAGGTATTCATACCAGATGACACGATCAAGTTCCCAGAAGTGTCACTGCGTAATGAATCACCAGCAAATAACACCCCTCGCGACGGCAGAAATAAAGAAATATGCCCGGGTGTATGACCCGGTGTCTCAACCCCTTGAAGACCACCCAATACTGGCAGGATATCCCCATCCACTAAGCGATTATCAACTTTCACAGGTTTAGCCTTTACAAACAAATTGACAATCCCAAAGGGATATTTAAACAAACCTCTCAACTTCAATTCGCGAGATTGGCGACCAGTTTCTACAGCGTCTGCTTCAATAGCGCTGCAATAAACGTGCGCATCCCCCCTATTTTTTATATAATCCAAACCTCCGACATGGTCTAGGTCTGCGTGCGTGATCACAATAATCTTAGGACTTACGCAGCTGGTGGCAGGATGGGGGTGTTTGGGTGGGTATTGCCCGCCCAAACACCCCCGATTTTCCCCTGAACTGCGTAACTACTAAATCTTTAAATCATCCGCTGAGAATCCAAGATCCACGATGAACTTAAGGATCTTTTTCCCACTTCTAGGAAGTCCAGAATCGATTAAAGTTAATCTTTGAGGCTCAATGATCAGGTAGGAATTAGCCACAACCTTAGGAATCAATTCTATATTATCTGTTACCTTCATAATCCTATTCCTGAATGTATCCTTTTACGATTTTGGGAGAAATGTGAAGGATGTTATCACCCTGTACAGTGAGAAATCACAGATCTTTCACTCAATTCTCAATTGCCTGGCAATAAACCAATCTCTTAACCAGACAGGCGCGATGCGCTCTGCCAGGAGTACCCAGCGGGTTCCCTTCCCGATGACATAGCGTGCTTTTGGGTGCCGCGAGACGAGCGCATGTTCAACTGCTCTTGACACTTCCAGAGGTGGCAGACCAGACCTTCCGATTTCGGATGCCGCTTGTTGAACCCTATAAATCACTGCTCTATACAGCTCTAAAGCTTCGGGGGGTAAATCCCTAATGCGTTCATGCGCAGCTTGGATGGATTTATCCCAAATTGGGGTTGTGATGCTGCCAGGTTCAATAATGGAAACATATATTCCCCAAGGACGTAGCTCTACGCGCAGCGTATCAGACATCGCTTCCAATGCGAATTTCGAGGCAGCATAGGGACTTAGAAAGGGCAATGCTATCCGCCCACTGGTCGAGCTAATGTTTACGATTCGACCTCCACTCTTTCGTAAAAGCAGTAAAAACGCCTTTATCACGGACACATGTCCGAAAAAATTGACTTCAAGTTGCCGGCGCAAGTCAGAAATATCTAAGATTTCGACTGCATTCGATAATACGATACCCGCATTATTAACCAATCCATCCAGGGTCCCATCCCCAAGTTCGCGCAAAATCGCTTTAGCTAATTGACGAACCGAAGATTGGTCGGTGATTTCGAGGAGAACGGCATACAGATTATCTGGAGTGACCTGCTTTAGACGATCGGCCTGTTCCTGCTTTCTAACAGTGGCAAACACACGCCAACCCTGACTGGCCAAATATAGCGCACAAGATTCACCAATCCCCGAGGACGCACCTGCACAACTACTGATTTCATATTCGAACGTTGCCAACCTCAAGTAAGGTCGCTCGAGGCTATCCTGCCTTGAGTATAACCGGACACTCTGGACGATAAAAGGTGAGAAGCTGGTAAAATCTATTCATAACCAGCCTCTCTCAAAGGATTTAAACCATGAAATTAATTGTGGCAATTCTTCGTGATGAAGATAGCGATCAAGTTTCTCAATCGCTGGTATCCTCAGGGTTTCGGGTAACCCGCATCGCCTCTACTGGCGGGTTTCTTCGAAGAGGATCGACCACATTCATGATTGGTGTAGAAGATGAAAAGGTCGATGAGGCTTTGGATGTGGTCAGAGACAATTGCACAATTACGATTGAACCCAGTCTGAAACGAGCCACCTTATTTGTACTTAATGTCGAAAAATTTTCACAAATATAGATTTGACGTATCCTTGAACCCGATACGATAGAGACGGGGTTGAATACTGGATTTACCTTTCATCAAGGAAAACCGCTGGTTTGTTCATTTACTCTCTTGAAACACCTGTACCTGATAGGTCAATACTTCGATTTTCTTTTTGAGCCAGATATCAGCTGGCGATCCCATCTTCTGGCAAAGTAGGTTCATGAAGGATCTGTGATCCGGAATTTTCTGCCATACTTGCGGGAGGAAGGTGGCGCGTCTGGTCCCATCCATCACAACCACACCATCAATCTGTGGGCGTAATAGGTGGAACAAATCATCTGGGGATTGATATCCCAATAATCGTGGGGGGGTCAAACATGAAACTTCAATTACGATTTCTGTTAATTCGAATGGCTGTACCGGAGGAAATCGAAAATCCTGGGTTGCCGCTGCGATAGCGTGTTGCTGAACATCATGAGCAAGCGGTATAGTTGGCTCTAAAGCACCCACACACCCCCTCAATTGTTCGTTAATTGTCAATGTGACAAATGAGGCGCCAACGTGTCGCAAGCGAGCGGCTACACCCTTCAAATCGAGTATGGGAAATGTGCCTTCATACAACCACGTTTCTAATGCTTGTCGGGCATATACTAATAATTGCTCACCATCTTCAGAACTCAACAGGTCAGAGGTAGAGGTTGCTTGAGATTGTTTCGGCATGGCATCCCCTCCGGTTGGTCTAACCCCTTTCATACAATTGAGTCTGGTTTGGACTTATTCTTGCAACTTGCAATAATGCTGGTTGAAATGTACCAGTGGTTCACCATCATGACTGATTTCTACCGCCAATACTTCACCGATAAAAAGTGTATGGGTACCCACCAGATGCGCGTCGATAACCTTGCAATCTAGATAACTCAGCCCACCTTCCAGGAACGGTGCACCGGTGAGAATTGTATGGACTTTCAATCCTTCAAATCGATCTTGATATTCAGTTTTTCTTCCAGCAAAGCGGTCGGAAATTTCTTTCTGATCGCTATTTAAAATTGTAACACCAAAGAAACCGGCTTTCATTAACAATTGGTGGGTGCGTGTCGTCTTTTCTATTGAAATCAAAACAGTTGGTGGAGATAATGAGACTGAGGTAAAAGAACTTACCGTCATGCCATGTTGAACTCCTTGGAAGTTAACGCTTACAATTGTGACACCCGTCGTCCAATGCCGCAGTGCTAAACGATGTTCAAGTGAATTGACCGTCATAAGATTATTTCTCCAGGATATTAGCAGTCCATATTCAACTCATGATACATGTCCATTTAAAACACGTCAAGATAAACCCATGTTTTTGTTACCTACTTTTGTTAGGCATGACTTTTCTTCGATAACAACTCTTACGGGTTATGACTAAAAGCAATAAATCTTTTGATAATAATATAAAATATAAAAAGCCTTGCGTTTAATACCTAATTAAGGTACTATCTGTCTGAAATGGAAACCTCACCTTCACCTGCTCCCAGATCCAACCAAAATCAGCCTTATAGAGGCACTTTTTACTTCATTCAGGTTACCTTGAGCGTGGCATTTGTACTTGCGACCCTCTTCACTGCCTGGGCACCTGCCAGCTTATTGCCCAGCGACCTCACTAAAAAACTCTCTGAAGCTTTAGCGCCTAGAGCCCAGACGCCCTCACCAGATTATCCAACAGCCACACCCAGACCTCACCCTTTAATTGGAATTGTGGTCGGTCACTGGGCGGATACGAATGATCCAGGTGCAGTTTGTCCTGATGGGCTAACAGAATTTCAAGTCAACCAAGCCATCGCTACATTGGTAAAGAATAATTTAGTCAATCAGGATTTCAACGTCGACCTTTTGAAAGAGTTTGATCCCCGTTTGAGTGGTTATAAAGCCCTGGCACTGGTCTCTATTCATGCCGATTCTTGCGAATATGTAAACGATGAAGCCACCGGCTTCAAGGTTTCTGCAGCCCTATCAACCGTTTACCCAGAAAAAGCGGCGCGCCTCACATCGTGCTTGAGGAATCGTTATATCGAAGCCACCGGGATGCGCTTCCATGGTAACAGCGTTACCGCGGACATGTCCAGCTACCACGCATTTGATGAGATCGATGGAGAGACTGCCGCGGTGATCATTGAAACCGGCTTCTTAAATCTGGATCGACAGATGCTAACACAGCATCAAGACATGGTCGCTAAAGGCATCACGGACGGCATTCTGTGCTACGTGCGAAATGAGGATATCTCGTCACCAGATCAACCATGAAAGAAATATCCGCTCAGGCTTTACATGCTATTCGACAAAGTCGAGTAGCTTTACGAGCAGGGGATCGCCGGAGCGCACGTCATTGGGCTGAGCAGGCTCTGATTTTAGCTCCAAATCGGGAAGAACCCTGGTTATTGATGGCCGCTTTGGCCAACCCAAGAGCCAGCCTTGCCTATTTAGAGCGTGCCTTAGAAATCAATCCCGGCAGCAAGCGCGCCCGTCAGGGCATGCATTGGGCCATTCGGCGGATACGGACCAGCAAGTTAAGAGAGCGAGCTCGTCACCAGATAATCGTCGAGCCACCGACAGCTCAGACCATGATGGTCACCCGACCGGCTTTGATGCCTTGGGCAGTTTTCTTGCTGCTAATCGTAGTCGGCTTATATGTAGGGTTTGGGTCGCCATCGATATCCTTGGCGTTTTCTGAGGCAAGGCCTCCGGCCATTGCTCAAGTAAATATATCCAAGGCAACCAGGACGCCAACTCCCACAGCCACATTCACACCTACTCCCACAGCGACTCCCACCAATACACCCACTCCTACTCCAACCGACACGCCTTTCCCAACTCCCACGGAAACGACTCTACCAACTGCAACACCTCGTCCTAATGTCACCAATCCAGAAAATCCGGTAATACCTCCCGATATAGGCCTTAGGGAACGCTGGATCGATGTAAACCTTTCGACTCAACGCACCTATGCTTTCCAGGGAGATGATCTCCTCAGGTCCTTTGTCGTTTCAACTGGGACTCAATATCACCCTACGGTTACTGGGCAGTACAAAATTTATGTGAAATACCATTACGCTGACATGGCTGGACCCGGCTACTATTTGCCCAATGTCCCTTATGTGATGTATTTTTATAAGGGTTATGGCCTCCACGGAACTTATTGGCATCACAATTTTGGTACACCAATGAGCCACGGCTGTATTAACCTCACCATTGACGATTCAGCTTGGCTTTTCGACTTCGCTTCAATTGGTACTCTAATCAATATTCACTATTAGTCCAATGTCTTCTAAAACCTTTCCTGAAAAAGGAGCACAGCTCTCTCGCAGGGATTTTTTAAGCCTTAGTGGGCTCTCTCTGTTTGGGTTCTTCCTTCCCCCCATCGCAGATTTTCGAGATTTAATTTCTGACCAGCAAGGTCGGGTTGCCAGTGGAAAAATAACCCTTTACGACGTACCCTCATTCAAGGGTCGAGAGGTCAAAGTCTATTGGAAGGACACTGTTTTACCAATCGTCGATGCGATAGTGGGTGACAAAGAACCCGGTTACAACCGTATCTGGTATCGAATGGGCGAGGAAGGCTATGCGCATTCTGGCGGAATCCAACCCGTAAAAACGCTTCCCAACCTACCGGTCGAGAATATCCCCAAAGAGGGTGTGTTAGCTGAGGTAACTGTCCCCTATACTGATGCCCATTGGGGTCCCGGTATAAATCACCCCTTTGCCTATCGTTTTTATTACGAGACCACTTATTGGATTACCAAACTTGTGCATGACAATCGGGATGATCCCTGGTATCGAATTCTAGATGACAAATGGGATTTTACATTCTATGTGCCTGCTACCCATTTGCGCGTAATCCCCCGAGACGAACTCACACCAATTTCTCCTGACGTACATCCTGCTGGTAAGCGCATTGAGGTTCGAACTAATGAGCAGCTAGTAATTGCCTATGAATGGGACCGGCCAGTATTCATGGCACGTGCTGCCACTGGAGCAGATTTCAGCAATGGACGTTTCCGTACGCCGCCGGGCAGACACATTACCTTTCATAAACGCCCCTCCCGTCACATGACAGCCGGTAACTTAGCCGCCAATGGATTTGATCTCCCAGGCGTCCCTTGGATCGCATATATCACCGATAGTGGCGTGGCTTTCCACGGGACCTACTGGCACAACGACTTTGGTCAGCCCCGCAGTCATGGGTGTATAAATCTGACCCCTAAAGCTTCAAAATGGATATATCGCTGGACTCTCCCCGTGGTACCACCTGACCAGCAACGGGTTTACGAGGATTACGGCACTGCCGTTGATGTGATTTAAATTAAAAATCGCACTTTTACCAAAAACCCTGATAGAAAGTGTTATTATAGCTTGCGCAGGTGCTGTTTTTCATAAGGATGGCCCTTTCCTCAGATTGTCGGGGGGTTTGGGCAAGCCACCTGCGCAGGTGGTTATATAGGATATGGCGAAGAAACCACTTTTTGCTGGATTGATCGTTGACGAATTCGAACAACCTGTTGCGGTCGTTTACATTGGTGATGAACCCTTCTATGTTGTTGATGATGCAGGTTTTCATCGCCACATTCCCACTGAGCAAGTCGACCGCCAGGTACTTGAAATGATGCTGGAGAGCATCGAAGGACACGAAGATATCCTTGGCGATCAAGCTGCTAAGATGCTTGGACAAGAAGACATTTTTTCACGCGCCCTGATCGCAAACCAGTTAAAGAATATCGATAAACAATTCGACACCCTCCTGGAGACCGGTATCCCCGAAGAAAGTCGAGCTTATATGGGCATGTTGGGATTCCGGATAAAAATCAACGTCCATGGGGATGTAGTTGATGTTGAACAACCCGGGATGATCGACCCTGAGCAAGAATAAGTCTAGGTCTAATCTCGCTTAACCCCAATTGAATCTTCGATCTTCCCCGCTGTGGTCGGTTCCAAGATTGTCTGGCGTAAAAACGAGTGCAAGGCACCGCTTCGCCTTTTCACCAAAATAACGCTGACATGTGCCCGCGTAGCGATTTGCTCTGCAATATTTCCCAATAACAGGTTTTTGAATAAAGGCTCCTCTGTCGCTCCTGTGACAATTAAATCATAACCTTTAGCCTGCTCCATAACACAATCTACCACTGTCTGACCTTCAACCACTTTGCGTTCCACGTTTTCAAAGCTAATGCCTTCCAGGACATAGTTGAAAACCTGTTCAGCTTTTACAACCTCTCGACTGGTTGCCCCAATAGGCACGACATGGAGTAAAGTCACTTTCACGTTTTTTTCTGCACCCCCCTCTGCCATATTAATAGCCAATTTCACTGCTCTCCGACTATTCGGACCGCCTGCTACTGGCACGATGATCTTTTTCAAAGGGCGGCGCTCGCGGTAGCGGACCACTGCGATGTCAGTTGGAGGATCGTCAACAATCGGATCGATCACCGAACCATACCAGCGGCCGGCTGTATTGGTATAGCCAGGCCAACCCAAGACAATCAAATCAGAAGCATCCTCCTCAGCTGTCTTACGAATCGAATCAGCTACATTGCGTCCCAATCGGATCATGGTATGGACAGGAACATCCAGGCTCTTGGCTTGTTTGATAATGGTATCCAGGAATGGGCGACCTTCCTTCAACATAAGGCGACCTTCGCCCAAAGTCAATTGTGGCGGGACCCGTACGACGTGCAATGCAAATACATCTCCCTGATTTGCCTTGGCTATGATTGCACCGATTTCGCCAAGAATCCGGGCTTGCTCTTGTGTCGTGACCGGCACCAAGGCTGAATAATCCCTGCTGACCAGCACCTCCTCCAACAAAATCTCCTTAGGCCTTTCCATCGCTTCAATCTTTGAAAAATATGGGTAGTAAGCCAGTAAACCGATTAAGATCCAGGCTAAAGCGGCATACCAGGCTCTCGGGCTTACTGTAAATAAATGTAATGCCAATAAACCATTCAAAATAATTGCGATAACCGGCAAAAATGGGTACAAAGGAACTCTGAAGCCTCGATCCAAGGTTGGCATCATATGGCGCAACTTCATCACGACTAAATTGACTTGCAGGAAGAGTAGCAAGAACATGATGTCCGCAGCGGCCGCTACATCTTCAAGAGGCAGTAGCCAAGCCATTATCAACATTAATGCTCCCGAATATACAACCGCCCAATAAGGTGTATGCCTAATCGGATGAACTCTGGCAAGATAAGACGGTAAATTGTGATCACGTCCCATGGCAAAAGAAACTCGCGATGAAGAATATGTAGTCGCATTTAACGCTGACATGGTCGATACCAGACCGCTGAACAGCAGCATAACTGCCCCTATCCCCCAGGGAAAGGTTTGGCGGGCAACATCGACAATAGCTATTTCTTTAAGTCTCCCTAAATACTGATAAGTCTTCAAGCCAGGCGGTGGGGTGGTCGCCCCGATGGCAGTTATCCCTACAAAAATGTATATGGTGACCGCAATCCCAATCGCCCAGAAGATCGCCTTCGGGATATTACGTTTAGGATTGATTACCTCCTCACCTGATTGGGCTATGATTTCATATCCTTCGAAAGCGATAAAGGTTAATCCCATGGCAGCAAAGACGCCTAAGAAACCATTAGGCATAAACCCCGTGGTAAAGCGGGTGTGCCAGGCGTCTGTTCTCAACATTGCCAGGACGCCAAACACAACAAATAAGCCTAAAATACTAATCTTAGTTAGTGTGACGACATTGCCAATCGTTCCCGTTTCTGAAGCGCCACGAAAGTTAATGTAGGTGAAAATGAGAATGATGCTGGTCATAAATACCAATGTCATCCATTTCACATCTAATCCAAATGTCGGCATGCCGGCAATAGTCCAAAGTTCTGTGGCAAAGCGACCAAATCCTAGTGCATATAAACTGCCAGCGACTGCGTGAGCAAACCAGCTCATCCAACCTGCCATAAAACCTTGAGTCCCTCCCAAGCCCTCTTTAACCCACAAATAACCGCCACCCGCTTCAGGAAAGGCAGATCCCAGTTCGGCGTAAGACATCGCAGTAAAAGTCGTCACGATCCCATTGAGAATAAAAACTAAGACCAACGCGGGACCAGCTACTCCGGCGGCAATCCCGGTGAGCACAAAGATACCCGCGCCGATCATCCCGCCCACGCCGATCATCGTAATCGTAAATAAATTTAAGTCACGGCTTAGGGTCACTTCATGAGAAGACCACCCATTCTGCCTTAAATCCCTTTCAACCATTAATACTCCTTCTTCTTCCTCTTCACCCGGATCGATCACTACGGTGGCTTCCCATTGGTAAAACTCTATTCATCCCCACACGAGTTGTGAACCCATCAGGATATATATCACAAATTCCTGCCGATATACTATCCAACAGGATATTATACACGCCAATTAATAAGTAAAAAGAGCGAACCAGAATGCTGGATGGCTCGCTCTAACTCAGTCTTTGGACTGGCTGTGTTTATCACAATACCACAGGTTATTTTATCAAAGTCAGGTCTCCCCAGGTAGTCGGATCGGTTAAATGCCGGGTGGGAACGTTCGAAACCATACTCTGCTGTACGTTTTCTCCGGATTTGTCGTTGTCAGATATTGAGACCGCAAACCCGAAATGTGCACCATTTTTAGGCGTCACCCTGAAAATGCTCCATGGTATCGCCATTTCAACGCGGTACCCGTCATCCGTACTTTGTGCGCCAATCTTTACATTGGATTTAGGACCTTCCAAGGCGTTTGGATACCACAAATAAGATTCGGGATTTTTCCCTGGCTTGGGTGAACCAGGCGAAATCCCTAATTGGAAATCATCGCCATCCAGCTTCTTTAGATAATAATCACCGGATACATTTGTGTCAAACAGCACCTCAATGCTGTCTCCTTTAAATAAATTAATACCAGACGCATTTTGCACATAGTGATCGTCTTTTACGCGCATGCCAAGATACAAATAATCATTATCCCAGGCGATCATCATGTTACCAGACAAATCATTGGGATCGTGGCGCATATCTGCACCATAGACCACCTTATCCACCAGGTATTTATCCAATCCCCATTCTCCGAGACTCCCATCTATGGTGGGTGGGGTATTAAAATAGACTCCTGCCACACTAAAATTCTGGCGCATGCCCGGTCCTGCAGAAGATTGGGTTGCTACAGGCGTGCTGGTAGGCGCAGCTGTTGGCAAAGCGAAAGTGGCGGTGTCACTCGGTACTGGGGAGGGCGCAACCGTTTCAGGCATGCTGGTTGGAACCTCGGTAGCCGGCTGGGTGGTGGTTGGTAGCATGACCTGCGTTGGATTGAATATAGCCGTCATGGTCAAATTCGGTGTGGGAAAAACAAAGGGAGTTGGCGCTTCTGAGCCTGGTAGATTACAGGATATCGCCGTCAAGATCAGGATTGCACCGACCATCATAATTTGTAACGCGTTTTTACCCATTTCTCCTCCAGGTGCTTAATTACTGCAATCGATCATTCATTATTTGGCTCAACTATATTTTAAGCCATTTTCATAGGTTTTAAACATCTACTAGCGACTGAGTAGAATAGCTTACTGCTAAGACGGTAAATATCCACTTCAAGTTCCCAAAAGAGTAAAAAGTTTACTTTCCAATGATGGTTTTCCATCGTATAGTTTATTTCCTTAATTAATCACCGCCGATTGTGAGAACTTCCTATGTACTCCTATACCCATCCTCGTCCTGCATTGAAGCCACACCCCATCATCGCACTAGAGAAGGCCGTCCTGCCCGTTTATACCGATACCGCACAGATGCCATACCAGTAGTAAAAGCCCGGCGATTGTTTCGATAAAACCAATTAATACTCGTAAGCCTTCATGACCATAAAAATACACTGCTTCTCGAAGACTATCTTCGAGAAGCAGTGTATTTTTCATATTTGCCCCAACCACCCAGAGGATGCCTGTGGCAATGACCCCACTATGCCGTGTGCAGCGAAGTTCTGAACCTGCCTTCGCAGGTGGGTTTCGCCTCGACAGCTCCGCCTTGGCTCAGGCCTATCGCGTTACTGTCGAGAGATTGAAACCCTAAAAGTGAGTGTTGGCTCAGAACGTAGAGCAGCATCACGTACACAGCAGGGTTATTATTCTTATACCACATAATTCAATCAATGAGTAGGAATTCTAGTAAGTTTTAATGGATTACCTTGATATGCAATTCTTTTAGCTGCTCTAACTCAACTGGTGAAGGCGCGCTGGCCATCACATCACGAGCTGCCTGATTCTTCGGAAAGGCGATTACTTCGCGTATGTTGGGTTCATCAGCCAGAATCATGCACAATCGATCTATCCCGGAAGCAATCCCGCCATGGGGAGGCGTACCGTATTCGAAAGCCTCTAACATGTGACCGAAACGTTGGCGCGCCACTTCTGGATCAAGCCCAATCAACTCGAAAACTTTCTCTTGAAGATCCCGGTTGTGAATTCGGATGGAACCACCGCCAGTCTCGTAATCATTGACCACTAAGTCATACTGTTGGCCACGTGCCTTTCCCGGATTACTGTCGAGCAAGGGAATATCCTCAGGCATAGGAGCGGTGAATAGATGGTGGCTAGGATCCCAACGTTTTTCCTCTTCGTTCCATAAAACAAAAGGGAAATCGGTGATCCAACAGAAGGCCAGAATATTCGGATCGCGCAATCCCAGGCGGTCTCCCAATAGAACGCGCAAACGACCTAGCGACTCGTATACAGCTGCGGATTTGCCTGCTACGACCAGTAATAGATCTCCGTTATTAACCTCCAGGCGGTCTGTGATAGCTCTCAGAATCTCCAGTGGAAGGAATTTGGCAAAGGAAGAGCGTTGTTCCCCTGAGGAGGTAATCGCCAGATATGCCAGCCCTTTCGCACCGAATTGGCTCACAAACTCTGTCAGCTCATCGATTTGCTTGCGGCTGTAGTCTCCTAGGCCACCCGCATTTATCGCGCGTATACTCCCTCCACTGATAGCCACGTGCTCAAAAACATTGAACCCACTATCAGCCACAAGATCGGTAATATCCTTCAACTCCATTCCAAATCTTAAATCAGGGTTATCTTTACCAAATCGATCCATGGCTTGTTGGTATGTCAATCGCGGCCAAGGGCTGGATAAAAGCCGTTTGTGGGGCACAACCTCAGATACCAGCTTAGTATACATGTCTTCAATCACCTGCATGACATCCTCCCGCTGCACGAAGGACATTTCCAAATCCAGTTGGGTGAATTCGGGTTGACGATCGCCACGCTGATCTTCATCCCGGAAACAACGGGCGATTTGAAAATAACGCTCGACTCCGGCAACCATCAATAATTGTTTCAATTGTTGGGGAGATTGGGGTAAGGCATAAAATTCACCGGAATGCACGCGGGATGGCACTAGATAATCTCTGGCTCCTTCTGGTGTGGTCTTGAATAGAATCGGTGTTTCAACTTCGATAAAACCACGCTCATCCAAATAATCCCTAATGAACTTGACAACCCGGTGGCGTAAGACAAGATTTCGTCGCATGCGTTCTCTGCGTAGATCTAAATAGCGATATCGCAATCTGGTCTGCTCATCCACCTCTTCCTCCTTGCTAATTAGGAAAGGCAGCGTTTTCGCCGGGTTGAGCACCTTTAGTTCATGTACTTCAACTTCGATATCCCCGGTAGTCAGGTTAGGATTCTCCATACCTTCAGGTCGTCGTCTTACAACTCCCTCGACCTGGATCACCCACTCTGCCCTTAGGTCAACGGCAGATTGATGGGATTCGGGAGAAGATTCTGGGTTGGCAACTACCTGAACGACGCCATCGCGATCGCGAAGATCAATGAACGTCACGCCGCCATGGTCGCGCCGCCGGTTGACCCAACCTGCCAGGGTGACAATCTCTCCAACCTGATCCACTCCTAACTCCCCACAAGAATGTGATTTGTACATGACCAATCCTCCATAATATAAAATAAATCGCCCTCCGCAGCGAATGCGTCGGGCGATAAGTCAGCCAAGCTGTGATCTACCAGCCAGGTAAAGCGCGACCTCCCTCCCGACGGGGGCAACCGTTATTATTATCGATGTTACCAAGGCTGGCTGAAAGGAAAAAATGTGGGAACATGATCTTTTACCCTTAACGCCTGATAATTACATTATAGCATGCCAGACATAATTTATGGGAAACTGAAGAGTAAATAATTAAGATTTTACCAATCTTTCTCACGGTTGTACACAATCAGGGTATAAACGTAAAAATATAAAGCTTAGGACTTGCGCAGTTGGTGGGAGGATGGGGGTGTTTGG
>Ga0307435_1000437_pt1 | contig 18614 bp, 16 predicted proteins | sample SalMarWE160470MG_FD_202164 | JGI IMG/M metagenome (GOLD analysis project Ga0307435, IMG submission 202164) | Salt marsh sediment microbial communities from the Plum Island Ecosystem LTER, Massachusetts, United States - WE1604-70 | ecosystem: Environmental > Aquatic > Marine > Intertidal zone >... | reverse complement strand
ACCAAGCTCACAGAGCAAGAAAAAAAGGACATGGCCGAATTCCTCCGAGCTTTATAAACTTTAGATTAACGTGCAAAATTAGTTGTCAGATTGCATAGCTGTGCAGCCCCGGGAACAAGCGGGAGAGGTTTACCCACAGCAGAGTTATCACAATGACCAATATGCCTGCAACAGCCCAGGCACTATTTATACGCGGGTGCTTTTTACCAAACATATAGCGGAAGTGAAAATACCCCACATAGACCAGCCAGGAAGCCAGTGACCACAACTCTTTTGGGTCCCAGCCCCAATAGTCACCCCATGCGAGCTTTCCCCACCAGCTTCCGAGGATAAGACCAAGTGTCAGCAACGGAAAACCAACACAAATCATCCGGTAGGTCGCCTCCTCCGGCGGCAGCAGATTCTCATCGGGATTGGGGGCTATACCAGCCAACTGCTGGACGGCTTGAAAAGCCGCTTTTGTCATAAAGATGTATGATATAGCATAGACAGCTACATGCGGTACAAATAACCAGCTTTGTAGAGCAGGCGGCAAATGTTGAGGCTGAGCATTAAAGACAAAACCGGCTGGGAAAAGCACGACAGCACCTATAAGCATGTCACCGCATCCACCCCCTACGCGCAGCATACGCCGGCAGAACCAGGAAACCGGATAACAAACCATACCTAAGCACAAAAATACCTCAAACAGATTCTGCAACGGCACATGGTGAACATCGTACCAACGATAGACGAAAGATAAGACTGCAGCAATAAAGCCGAATATATAAAGGATGTGTCCTGCTTTTTTTCGTCTCAGCAGCGTTACCAAAAATGCCAGCAGGTATGCCGTAATGGCAATATAAATCAATAAGCCCTGAATTGTGTACTTAATTTCCATTTGTTTTCTTTACTGTAAATAAATGCTTTATCCAGAAATGCCAGAAAACACCAACGCAAAGCATCAAATACCCGGCATAGACGATGGTTATGCCTGTATCGGAAATAACCATAAGAATTGTGTATTGGCCGGCTTTGTTATCATAATCAGCCTGATAAAAATGGTATCCGCCGAAATGTAGAGGATGGTTTACTTCGATATTCTTCTCAGCAACCACTTCGTCATCCCGGATAATCTGCAACTCACTTATATATTCGCTGATAACTCTCTGGTAACTCAGCAGAAAATTATCTCCCGGGTGAATATGGCCGGGAAAACGCTCAAAGACATATCTTGCAGTGACCTGGCCATCAGGTGATTTAATCTCGACCTCAAGGGCAGGATTTAAACCGGGCTGTGGATCATCGTAAAATACACGCTCGTCACCCTCGATTTTGATTTTGAAATTTTCGAATTTCGTTACAATTCTTACCGTGCCGATATCGTCACCCAAAGAAAATTCTGTGTTGATTTGCACAGGGATTTTCCAGTTTTTGCCCTCACGGTTTTGAATATATAAATATTCCGGCTTGTAGTATTCGATTCGGAAATCTTTTAGTTTGGCATAGAAAGGCAATTCCCTGACCTGGTCGTCACCTTCTAATGCAACCCTGTTTTCGCTTGCTCCTTCAAAGATTATCATCTGACCGGATGGAATCTTGTCAATTCCAAAGAGCTTACTTTGCAGCTTATGGCCGGCTTGGGAGCTACATACGGCTCCAGTCAGAATGAGAACACAGCCGGCGTGCATGAATAAAAGCCCTGGGATGTGGATTAGTCGGCTAAACACCCAAATACCTGTTATCAGTAGAAGTATCAGGGCTATCCAACAAATAGACAACGGCAGGGAGTTGAAGAATGCTTTTGCACGCTCGGCACCTATAAATGCCCCATAGATAGACAGGAAAATCAATAAGATAATCAGCGTCAGAGCTGCCCATAACACAATCCGTCTAAACCTGTTCATCGACACTCCTTTTATGATTACCGGTAGACAGCATTCTTAAAGAATTATGGCAGAAATTGACCTGTTTGCAAGAATATTCGTTGCCGTATCGATTGTAAGGAGTTTGGCCTTGATAGATGTAATCACCTTGATTACACTATATTGAATTGAGGAACAATTAACTATAGAAGAAGTGCCGATGAAGCTTACCCTGAACAATATAACATATCATAATTGTCCTGTTGAGGTACGCGAGAAGGTTGTTTTTACCGTTGAGCAGCGGTGCTATATACTCAAACAAATGCACGCGGAGCAGGCCATCAGCGAAGCAGTAATCCTGGAGACCTGCAACCGGCTTGAATTTTATCTTTACGCAAAAAAAGATTTTAATTGCAGCCGATTTTTAACTCAGCTTATCGGGCAAGTTAAGCCCGATGCAGCTGATGTATGGAAAAAGTATAATACCAAGAGCACAGGCAGGGACATGGTTCAGCATCTTTTTGAAGTTGCTGCCGGTCTTGATTCACAGATGATTGGTGAGAATCAGATTTTGGCTCAAGTAAAATCTGCTTACAAAGAATCTACCGATTGCAAAACGAGCAAATTGATATTTCACCGGCTTTTCCACCAGGCCTTCCGCGCTGGAAAGGCGGTGCGGACAGATACACATATTAATTGCGGTGCCGTTTCAATAGGCTTAGCTGCAGTAGAATTAGCCAAGAAAAATATCGACATCTCAGCCTGTACCGCAATGGTCATAGGAGCCGGTGAAAACGCCGAGCTGGTGGCGAGGTATCTGCTCAAATCGCAGCCAGCTTGTCTATTCATAGCAAACCGTAACAAACAAAAAGCTGCAGCTTTACACAAGCGGCTCAAAAACGGTCAAGTAATCGGCCTGGATGAAATAGTCCAAAGTCTTGATGAAGTTGATCTGATAATCAGCTCGACCTCTTCCGTTGAACCGGTAGTGACATACAATATGATCAGGGGACACCTCACCAACAGAGATAAACCTTTGCTGATAATAGATATTGCTGTGCCGAGGGACATAGACCCAAAAATCGGTAAGTTTAAATGCGTTACTCTATATAATATTGATAATCTGAACGAGCAAATAGCCAACAATGTGAAAAAACGCAGCAGCGAGATTCCAAAGGCACAGGCGATTGTAGATGAGTTTGCCGATAAATTTATGAGGTGGTATGACTCGCTAAATGTTGTACCGGCTGTTTCAAAATTAGTGCAGAAAGGCGTCGAGCTGGCTCATAGCGAAGCTCAGCGTTACGCAAAAGATTTTGGAGAAGATAAAAGCGATAAACTTAAGTCTTTTGCCGAATCGCTGGTGAAGAAGGTACTGCATGGCCCGATTAGTTACATTAAAAATGGCGGAGAGGATGAGCTAAGCAGCGAACAGCTGCAAGCCGTTGACATGATAAACAAAATGTTCCTTTCACAGGATAAAGGCGACTAATGGGGAAGGTTCTTACCGTCGCAACCCGTGGTGGGAGTTTGGCTATTGCACAAACTAAGATTGCAATCGGTGCTTTGAAGAAGATTTATCCCGGCTTGCTGTTTGAAATCAAGAAAGTCACTACCAAGGGCGATCGCGACAGGCGTACTGCCTTATGGAATCTCAAGGAGACCGGCTTTTTTACATCGCAGGTAGAGGATGTTTTGTTGGCCGGCCAAGCTGACCTCGCGGTTCACAGCTTAAAAGATATGCCAATTCGATTGCGCGACGGACTTACTATCACAGCAGTCTGTGACAGGCAGTTTGTTGAAGATTGTCTGATAGCTGCTAAGCCGATTTCTTCGATAGGAGAGCTTCCAAACGCAGCTAAGATTGGCACTTCCAGTTTACGGCGAGTAGCACAATTGAGGCGTTTGCGAGCCGACCTCCGGTTGGAGCCGATTCGCGGCAATGTCAACACGCGAATAAAAAAGCTCGATGAGGGTAAATTTGATGCAATTATTTTAGCGCGGGCCGGCGTAGAAAGGCTCGGATTAGCGGATAAAATCTCGTTTTGTTTCGATCCGAGGCAATTTATTCCAGCCCCGGCTCAGGGTGCTTTGGCCCTTCAAACAAGAACTGACGATGTTGAGACAACCAAGCTTATCTCTGCTATAGATAACCGGATAGCTCGGACGACTGCTCTTGCAGAGAGGCAGGTTCTGACTACTCTGCAATGCGGCTGTCACGCGCCTGTAGGTGCCTTTGCTGAGATTGTGGGAGATGATATTCAAATTTGTGCATTTATTTCAGATTTAGAAGGAAAGAACTTTATTAAGCGAGAGGCTACTGGCACAACCTCCGATGCCAACAAAATAGCAGATAAACTTGCAGGTGAACTTCTAAAATCGTGAGGTGATAGAATATTAGAGATGGCTCATATGTAGAAAATCAGCAGGATGAGCTCCATTTACAATAATATTCACTATGAACAAAGGTTTTGTATATCTCGTTGGCGCTGGGCCGGGGCGGGCGGATTTAATCACCGTCCGCGGGGCGGAGATTCTGCAAAAAGCTGATTGCATAATCTACGATAAACTCGCCAACCCGGCTTTATTTAAATTCGCCCGCAAAGATGCTGAAATCATTCACACACCCAAAAGAACCGGAAATGGCTCGTTCACCCAGCAGGAGATTAATAAACTGCTTCTTGAAAAGGCAACCAGTGGAAAAACCGTGGTTCGGCTAAAAGGCGGCGATCCAGGTATCTTCGGCAGATGTGCTGAGGAAATCGCTGTTCTTGCCGACGCAGGGATAGATTTTGAAATAGTACCCGGCGTAACCGCTGCCACAGCCGCGGCTGAATACGCCGGCATTTTGCTGACTGACAGAGAATACAGTTCGCAGGTCGTCTTTGTCACCGGCCAGGAGGCAAAAGATAAAGAAGAAAGCAATATCGATTGGCACTTGCTTGCGAAATTCAAAGGTACTATCGTCTTTTATATGGCGATGGGCAATCTCGAATTTATCACCAAACAGCTAATAAAAAACGGAATGGACAAAAACACGCCTGCCGCGGTAATAGCTGATGCCACTTTTCCCACACAAAGAACCGTAAAAGCCGCGCTTCGGCTGATAGGTAAAAAATGCAGAGAAAAGAAGGTTAAGCCGCCTGCGATAATTGTCATAGGCCAGGCGGCAGACAGTGACACAAGGCTCAACTGGTTTATGAAGCAGCCTTTGTTTGGCAAGAATATCATCGTGACACGAGATGGCCGCGGCAACACTGAATTTGCTGATAAAATCATCAGCCGAGGCGGTAATCCAATTGAGTTTACCACGATAAAGATAAAGCCTTTAACAAGCACGAACAGATTCCTAAAAGTTATTGCTAAACTGGCTGAATTCGACTGGATAATCTTCACCAGTTCCAACGGCATAGAAATTGTCTTTGATTTCCTGCGGAGTTTAGGTAAAGATGCCAGGGTTTTTAGCTCTGCAAAGGTTGCGGCGATAGGCAGTGAAACAGCCGACAAGTTAAGTGAGTTCGGGATTAAAGCTGATTTTGTGCCGAGCGATTTTACCAGCAAAGAGCTTGGCAAACAGTTGACTGGCTTTACAAATCTGCACAATAAAAAAGTTTTGCTTTTACGCTCACAGCTTGCTTCGGATGAGCTTATTGAATGTCTGGAAAAAACCGGTGCTAAAGTTGAGAATGTGTCTGTATATCGCATAAACACTGCCAAAAACAAATGCGATCGGCTGATAGAAAAAATAAAAACCGGTGAGATTGACTGGCTTGTCTTTGCCAGCTCTTCCTCAGCCAGAGCGTTTTTTGAACAAATCACGTCTGATACAGTAAACTCAAGTGGTGTCAAAGTCGCGTCAATTGGCCCGGTGACGTCCGAGCAGCTAAGAAGCCTTGGCGTCAGAGTCGATGTGGAAGCATCCGAGCATACCATTGACGGCTTGCTTGACGAAATTGAGCAAACATACAAATGATAAATATCTCAAAGCTATATTGCGGAATCTCAGGTGAATCCGACCATTTAAGATATTCGGCGGATAGCTCGGTCGGCCCTGTTATTGCTTTTAACTGTACGTCACGCTGTAATTTACTTTGTAGGCACTGTTATAGCTCTTCACAGGCAAATCACAGCAGCGATGAGCTAACAACAACTGAGGCTAAAGAACTGCTATCACAGCTTGCCGAGGTCAATTGTCCCGTAGTGTTGTTCAGCGGAGGTGAGCCGTTATTGCGCGGCGATTTATTTGAGCTGTTGGCTGAAGCAAAACGTTTAGGACTGCGAGCAGTTATTTCCAGCAATGGGACCTTGATTGATTCAGCGACTGCCGAGCAATTGGCCAACATTGACGTAAGTTATGTGGGTATTTCTATCGACGGCCAAGAGGCCTTCCATGATAATTTCAGACGTGCACCCGGCTGTTTCAAAGCGGCAATGATAGGAATCAAAAATTGCAAAAAGGCAGAGATAAAAACAGGGCTGCGTTTTACAATTACAAAGGCAAACGCAGAGCAGATACCTGCTGTTTTCGATATTGCAGCTTCGAGTGACATCCGAAGAATTTGCTTTTATCATCTGATTCGAGCCGGTAGAGCAGAGAAGATGAACGACCAAACTCTAACACGCGAGCAAACCCGGCAGGTGCTTGATGTAATTATAGAAAGAACCCATAATCTTGCTGTAAAGGGGCTTATCGACGAAGTGCTTACTGTGGATAATCATGCAGACGGCCCCTATCTTTTAACGAAGATGCAAAAAGAAAACAATCCATGTTATGAAGCTGCAAGAAAGCTTTTACTTATCAACGGCGGCAATAAAGTCGGCGAAAAAATTGGCTGCATCGGCTGGGACGGTGAGGTATATCCCGACCAATTCTGGCGAAAATATTCGCTCGGCAACATCAAAGATAAAACCTTCAAACAGATCTGGGAAAATTCTGCTGAGCCGGTGCTAAATAAGCTGCGCAACAAATCACAATTTGCAGATAAGAAGTGTCTGCGGTGCAGATGGTTTAATTTGTGTAAAGGTAATTATAGATTTTTGGGTAGCCAGCCTGACGATAAATATTGGCTCAACGAGCCCCCCTGCTATCTTACAGATGAAGAAATAACAGAGTAAAATTCGAAATACGAAATTCTCCGAAGGAGTACATTATGAGTTTTCCGAAAATCAGGATGCGGAGGCTCCGCCGGAGCGAATCTATGCGGAGACTTGTACGAGAAACTTCTTTGAATGTCGATGACCTTGTTTATCCGTTATTTGTCAGAGAGGGAAAGGGCCTTAAAAAACCGATTAAATCGATGGCCGGCTGTTTTCATTTTTCGCCAGACACAATTGCAGCCGAGGCCGCTGAAGTTGCTGAATTAGGCATTCCTGCGGTGCTTCTTTTTGGCCTGCCGGGCAAAAAAGATGACGCCGGCTCACAGGCCTGGGCTGAGGATGGTGTCGTGCAGCGCGCAATTGGCGAAATCAAAAAGGCTGTGCCACAGCTTCTCGTTATCACCGATATATGCCTTTGCGAATACACTTCGCACGGCCATTGCGGCGTGATAAAAAAGAGCACAAGTGCACAAGAGCATAAGAGCATAGTGGATAATGATGCGACCTGTGAATTGCTGGCTAAGGTTGCCTTGTCACACGCCCAGGCCGGTGCCGATATTGTTGCTCCTTCGGATATGATGGATGGACGGGTAAGATACATCCGTGAAGCTCTGGAAGAAAATGGCTTTCACGATGTTGCCATTATGTCGTATGCAGCAAAATATGCCTCTGCTTTTTATGGCCCTTTCAGAGATGCCGCAGAATCGGCCCCATCATTCGGTGACCGCAAGACTTATCAAATGGACCCTGCCAATGCCCGCCAGGCGATGGCTGAAATCGCACTTGATATTGAGGAAGGTGCTGATATTGTGATGGTAAAACCGGCTCTTGCTTATCTCGACATAATATATCGAGCTCGGCAGCGTTTCGATTGTCCGATAGCTGCTTATAACGTCAGCGGCGAATATATGATGATAAAAAGCTCCGCGGAGGCGGGTCTGCTGGATGAAAAAACAGTGATGTTGGAAACCCTTACCGCAATTAAACGTGCAGGTGCAGATATTATAATTACATATTTTGCCAAGGAATTTGTAAAATCGTGATCATGAATTAATGACGTTATAAATTGCGATATTGGAATTTTTAATTATGAAAAAGGACGGAGAAAAGCCACGTCTCATAGCTTTTGAAGTCACTCACCGATGCCGGTTTAACTGTTTGCACTGCCGGGCAAACGCCGGTAATGGCGACAGAGAAGAACTAACTACTCAACAATGCAAAAAAATAATTTCGTCTGTAGCGAAGTTTAGCAAATGCGTAATAATTTTGACCGGTGGCGAGCCGATGGAACGAAGTGACATCTACCAGCTTATTCGATACGGACGCAGCAGGAAACTTCGTATGGTGATGGCTACCTGTGGATACCTAATCAACGAGCAGTCCATTGCGAAATTAAAAGAAGCCGGCGTATTAGCTCTATCATTTTCTTTGGATGGCAGCTCAGCTGAAACTCACGATAAATTCAGGCAGGCAAAAGGTGCCTTTGATGCAGTACTTAGAGCCGCTGAGATTGCCCGCCAGGCAGGGATGCGTTTTCAGATCAATACCACCATCTGCAAAGTCAACATCGATGAGATAACCGGCATAATTGAGCTGGCTAAAAGGCTTGGGGCCTATTGTTTTAATGCGTTTATTCTTGTGCCGACCGGCCGGGGCGAAAAAATAGCCGATGAGCTTCTCGACCCGATACGATACGAGGTTCTTCTCAACGAGCTGCTTCGCTTTAAACTTGAATCGAGCATCGAAGTAAGGGTGACATGCGGGCCGCAATTTGCGCGTGTGTATGAACGAGCCAGAGCAAAAAAGCTGCTCGATGATGTCAACGGTTCCTCGACCACACGTGTGACAGGCTGCATGGGCGGCAGAGGATTCGGTTTTATAAGCTACAAGGGCGACGTGCAAACCTGTGGCTTTCTTGACATATCCGCAGGCAACCTGGTTAAGAATGGCTTTGATTTCAAAAAGATTTGGCTCAATTCTAAGTTTTTGAACGAAATTCGTGACCTGTCAGCCTATAAGGGCGCTTGCGGCACCTGCGAATATCTCAGCCTTTGCGGAGGCTGCCGGGCAAGAGCTTACGCAGTCAGCGGCGATTATTTAGCTGCGGACCCGATTTGCAATTACAAGGCACGTAAAGACAAGGATTGACTTTGCGTTTGACTAAATTTCAAAAACAGTTGTGCAATGCGCTCCAGAAAGGTCTTCCAACATGCTGGCGGCCATTTGCAGAGATAGCAAAAACCTTACACAGTGACGAAACAGAAATTTTAAAACAAACAAAACAATTGAAAGACGTTGGTCTTATTCGCCGGATAAGCGCGTTGATAAATTATCGTGCCCTTGGCCTAACGAGCACTTTAGTTGCCGCACATGTCCCCGAACAAAACCTCCCAGAGGCTGTCGAGGCGGTAAATAGCCTCGATAATGTCTCTCACAATTATCGCAGACACCATTATTACAATTTGTGGTTCACCTTACAGGCTCAGACGTCGGAACAGATTAGAGCCATTCTGCTGAATCTTGGTGGGCGCTTCGGCATCGACTTTCACAGTCTGCCTGTAAAGCGGGTTTTTAAACTCGATGTCAGATTCGATGCCGAGAGCGAAGGCCAGGCATTACTACAGCAGATTCAGGAAACTCCAAAAACCGAACCAGTCAAATTGAATGAAAATGACAAGCTGGTCCTATTAAAATTGCAGGACAATCTTGAACTGGCAGAAGAACCCTTTGCTTTTTTGTGCGGTGAAGGCCTAACGAAAGAAAACGTCTTGAAGACTATAGCAGACCTGATTGATAAAGGTGTTATCCGTCGTATAGCTGTGGTTGTTGACCATCGCAAACTTGGATTTACTGCCAACGTTCTGTTTGCCGGCGAAGTACCGAATGAAAGAATCGTTTCAGCCGGCAAAAGGCTGGCTCGTTTCGCGATAGTAAGCCATTGTTATGAAAGAGAAACCTTCGAGGGTTGGCCTTATAATCTATTCGCCATGATGCACGGCTCGAGCATGGGTCAGATTCAGCGCGTGATAGATAAGTTTATCGAAGTCGAAAAAATTAAATCGTTTCAGCTTCTACCAACTGCCGCCGAGTTCAAAAAACAGCCTGTCAAATACCTCCGCCAAACAGAGCCGCGACAGTAATGGAGCGGAATTCCTGCCGCTATTTTTCGGTTCACCCTGTGAGATAACGCAGTGCTATCTCACGGGGTTTTTTCCACTTCGCCGGTCATAGGAACAAACCGGACCGGCATGACATTTTTTTTGTGCAGCTCGCCCTTTTCGTCCTTGGTTATCAACACTAAATACTGAAAGCCCAAGCGACCTTCCATAGGCAGAATCATTCTGCCGCCCGGCTGTAGCTGCTCTATTAAGGGCTGTGGTATACGACCAGCCGCTGCTGTGCCAATAATGGCGTCAAATGGAGCTTTATCAGGCCAGCCGAAAAATCCATCGCCTGCTCGGACGAATACATTGTGGTAGCCTAATTCTTTTAGCTTCTCCGCTGCGGATTTTGCAAGCTCCTCAACTATCTCGATTGTATAGACCTCTTTTGCTATCTCGGCGCAGACCGCAGCCTGATAGCCTGAGCCTGTGCCTATTTCCAGAACTTTGGAGCCTGCTTTGAGATTCAGAGCTTCGGTCATAAACGCCACGATGTATGGCTGACTTATGGTCTGGCCGTGACCTATCGGAAGAGGCCAATCGGCGTAGGCCACCCGCTGCTCACCCTCTCTGACAAATGCATGTCGCGGCACAACCCGCATTGCGGCTAAAACGTTTGGGTCGTTGACTTCCCGCTCCTGGATTTGCTGCTTGACCATTTTCGCCCGCTCTTCGATGCGCTCACTAAAAGCCGGATGATTGTGGTCCGGCGGAAGAACCCTTTTTTCATTTGGGTCTTCCTGCTTTTGTCTCGGTTGCTCTTCGATATCATTATCTGCATCTTGGGAAGCTAAAGCCGGCCCCGGTCTTTCAAAAAGTCCGGAAAAAAACAAAACAATCGAACCAAGCAACATAAACATAGCTCCATAAATGAACCATATTTTTCTTGTAAATGTATAAGGTCTTGTAACCATTGCTTAGACCCTCCGTAAAACTTATGAATAATATAAGTTAAAAGTATTTTTTATGAAAACAAAAGTATTATAACACAATTGTAAGGAACCGTTAATTGAAAGATTAACAATGGAAATTGTTTTTCTATTGGCGGTTACTATAATTGCAAGCTTCATCGGCACAATGACGGGCTTTGGGACATCGACAATTATGGTGCCGGCTCTTTTATTGTTCTACCCTGTGCCGCAGACGCTTCTTTTCGTGGGGGTTATTCACTGGTTCGGCGATATATGGAAATTGCTCCTGTTTAGAAAGGGCTTTCAATGGAAGCTGATTCTCAGCTTCGGCATTCCGGGTATCGCAGCTACATTTCTTGGAGCATCGCTGGTATTTAATATTCCGGGGGCGGTTCTTTCGCGAATCTTAGGAACCTTTTTAATTGGTTATGTCTTCTATTTGTTTCTTAAAAGCTCATTTAAAATCAAGCCGAGCTTATTTACAGGTACCTGCGGCGGCGCACTTTCCGGCTTTTTAGCTGGAATATTCGGTATTGGAGGAGCCGTGCGTGCTTTGTTTCTATCTGCTTTTGACCTGCCGAAGGCAGTTTACCTTTCTACTGCTGGTGCAATCGCACTGATTATAGATACGACTCGGCTGACAACTTATTTGTATAATGGTGTCCGGCTCAAACATTTGCTTTCATGGGGATTGATTGTATTTATACCCGCTTCGTTCTTAGGTGCAAGAATCGCCAAGCATATTGTGGAAAAAATCCCGCAGCAGGCTTTCAGAAAAGTTGTGTCGATATTTCTGCTGCTTGTCGGTATTAAATTGCTATTGTTCGGTGATTAAACCATGTCCCGGATAAGTGTTCGGAACCCTGTAATAAATTTAGCGGTTTTAAGGCCCAAAATTTTGCAAAAAATCCCCTTGCATAGGCAAAAACAGCCCCTATAATTAAACAAAATAATACGAAATATGCGGGTGTAGCTCAGTGGTAGAGCGCCACCTTGCCAAGGTGGATGTCGTGAGTTCAAATCTCATCACCCGCTCTAAGTAAGAGCATAAGAACAAAAGAGCATAAGTGCATAAAAGCAAAAAATACAAAACTTGTGACTTGTGCACTTATGCACTATGTAAGATAGTATCGACGAGATACCGGCTAAGTTGTAGTTGGGCGTAGGTCGTCGATATGTTTAAGTCCTGAGCTGTTACGGTTAGGATTGAAAATCGTGAATATCTGGCTAAGGGAGGAATTTCCCGATGCCATTTTTATTTATTATTTTATAACAAGCAAAGGTGTATAAAATGCCGAAAGAAGAACAGGCTACAGAGCCGAAAACAGAACAACAAGAGGCCGTTGAACAAGAGACAACGGAAGAACAAGCTCCAGCGATAAAATACACAGCAACGATTGAAGAAGCAGGCCCATGCAAAAAAAAGGTCTCTATAGAGGTTCTGGAAGAGACAATTAAAAACTCCACCGATGAGCAATATGAAACTTTACGTAAAGAAGCGCTGGTGCCGGGCTTTAGGAAGGGCCGAGCACCGCGGCGACTTCTGGAAAAAAGATTCGGCAAAGAAGCAACTGAACAAATCAAGTTAAAATTATTAGCTGATGCAAGCCAGGCGGCCATCAAAGATAATAAGCTGGATGTACTCGGTGAGCCGGACATTGACTTTGAAAAGATAGAACTGCCGGAGACCGGTCCACTAAAATTCGATTTTGAAATTGAGGTGCGCCCGGAAATTGATTTGCCGCCGCTTGAAGGTATTCCGGTAACCAAGACGAAACTCGAAGTCACAGACGAACTGGTCGACAGAGAAATTGAGCGACTGCGAAAATGGTCAGGCCTATGGACGCCGCGGGAAGGTGGAGCCGTTGAGATTGAAGATCAGATAATTGCTGATGTGATTCTCAAAGCTGAAGGCATCGAAGAAGAGCAGAAGCTCGATAACTCCGAGATACATGTAAGGAAAAATGGTTTTGTCGGAGGGATACCGGTTGAGAAGCTTGACGAGCTATTGGTCGGCGCCAAAGCCGGGGATGCTAAGAAAACCAACATCGAGGTGCCGAAAACATATTTCAAAGAGGAATTTCGCGGCAAAAAGGTGGATATCCAGATTAACATCAGGGAGATAAAATGGCTTAAGCCGGTTGAGCTGGATGAGAATTTCCTTAAGAAGCTTGAAGTTAAAGATGAGAAAGAACTTCGTGACAAAATTCACGATATGCTTCATAGCCGATTAGAGCAGCAAAGCCGAACAGAAATGACAGAGCAAATCTACAAGTATCTACTCGACAATACCAATTTTGACTTGCCGTTGGATATAGTTGCAGCGCACTCGGAGACGCTGTTAAAAAGGCAGTATGTCAATCTTTTAATGCGTGGATTACCTCGACAGCAGGTCGAAGAGCACATGGAGCAGTTACGGGCGAGCAGCGAGGAACAAGCCAAACAACAATTCAAAACATTCTTTATCATAGATAAAGTCGCCGAAAAACTCGGAATCGAGACAAACGAAGAAGAAATCAACGGCCAAATTGCTCAATTAGCCATTCAGCAAGGTCGCCGCCCGGAAAGAATGAGAGAAGAAATGGAACGCGACGGCTCATTAGCCCAATTCAAATTACAGGTGCATGAAAAAAAGTGTATCGATAAGCTGCTGGAGTCAGCATCAGTGACGGAACAGACGGAAAAGAAAGCCACCAAGAAAGCAGCCGCAAAGCGGGGATCCAAATCAGCTAAAAAAGCCGCTAAAGAAAAGGAAAAATAATTACGAATATAATTAGAAAATAACCAATTCTATAAGGAAGTATTAATGTCTATTGAACATACTACGACAAACAATATAAAGCTCCCGTTTTGCAACGTGTCACAAAATGGCCTTCAAGCGCAAAATATGGATATTTACAACCAGTACGGCCCAGGCCCATACCAGCGCTATCGCCAGATGAGTCTCGATGACTTGCTGCTGGAAAACCGCATCGTGTTTTTGATAGGCGAAATTTCGTACGCCAGGGCTGCTGAAGTTATTATGAAGATGCTGTATCTGGACAATCTCAAACGTGGCAGTGAAATCAGCCTGTACGTTAATTCGCCGGGAGGCACTGTTGATGATACGATGGCTATTTATGACACTATGTGTTTTGTTGGCTCACCAGTGGCAACATTCTGTATCGGTAGAGCTGAGTCCGGCGCAGCAATAATATTAGCCGCCGGAACTAAGGGCAGCCGATTTGCACTGCCGCACGCTAAAGTGATGCTCCATCAACCCTGGGGTGGTGTCAGTGGCCAGGCGGCAGACATCAAAATACAAGCGGAAGAAATCCTAAAAGCCAAGTCTATGATAAATGGAATATTAGCCAAGCACACAGGTCAGCCTGTCGAGAAAATTTCAGCCGAGACCGAAAGAAACAGATACATGACCGCCAATGAGGCAAAAGAGTATGGCCTTATCGATGAAGTGCTGCACGAAGAAAACAAAGCAAAAAAAGACAAGAAAAAATCAAACGAGAAGAAATAAAGGAATGATGTAAATGAGCGTTAATGAGCATTTAGTGCCGATAGTAATTGAGAAAAGCGGACGAGGCGAACGAGCATACGATATTTATTCCAGACTGCTGAAGGACAGAATAGTCTTCCTTGGCGATGCGATTGAAGATTCTGCAGCGAATCTAATTATCGCCCAGATGCTGTTTTTGAGCAACGAAGACAGCAAAACCGACATACATTTTTACATCAATTCACCCGGCGGCTCAATCACTGCAGGACTGGCAATCTATGATACGATGCAGTTTTTACGCTGTAACGTCGCTACGTACTGCGTTGGACAGGCTGCGAGCATGGCTGCGGTGCTGCTGGCAGGTGGCAAGCCAAGTAAACGGTTCCTCTTAGCAAACAATAGAATACTTCTGCACCAGCCATTAATCACGGGCATTCTACAAGGCCCTGCTACCGACCTGGACATCGAAGCACAGGAAATACTTCGGCTGCGGGCTCGACTTTACGACATATTGGCCAAACATACAGGCCAAAGCTCTGAGAAAATCGAAAAGGATTGCGACCGTAACCTTTGGCTTGATGCAGAAGAAGCAATCAATTATGGATTAGCCGACCGAATCCTGCAAAAAGCACCGGAAATTGTCAGGGAAGAAAAACAACCGGAAGAAGAGCAGAATTGATTCTCCCTCCAGAAAAGGAAAGGCATAGATACGTGAAAAGACAGAAGTCAGAAGTCAGAAGACGGAAAAAGGAAGTCTATCCTCTGTTCTCTGTCCTCTTTCCTCTGGTGTTTATCACAGGCTGTCTGGATATAAGCAAGGAACAGACGAATTTGAATGAGCAGATTAATAAGCTCAATGAGCAAAATTCACAGCTTCAAAAACAAATCGAGCAGGTAAAAGGTGTAAACGAAGAATTGAAAAGCCAAGTGCAGGTGCTTTCCGGCTTACCTGAGCAAGTCAAGGGTGAAAATCTCTATTGTCTTCAAAAAATCAGGATTGGTGGATACACCAATCTTTACGACAAAGATAAAGACGGCAAAAATGAAACACTGATTGTGTACATACAACCTATCGACCAGGATGGTGACATAATAAAAGCCGCCGGTTCTGTTGACGTGCAACTTTGGAACCTATCTAAAGAACAAGACCAGGCCCTGCTGGGCGAATGGCATACAAAGCCGGAGCTTCTAAAAAAACATTGGTTTGCCGCCTTGATGACACATTACAGATTAGAGCTCGATGTAGCTGACATTCCACCTACAGCGGACAAGGAGCCCTTGACTGTGAAAGTTACCTTTACCGATTACCTGACCGGCAAGGTATTCAAAGAGCAAAAGGTAATCGAGCCTCGTTAGATATACTTGATACCTAAAACTAAAGAGTCATCAAGTCAAACTTATCTTCTGAACCAATTAGAATTGCCAATTCTCCTTGCAAACTCACAAGCAATTTATAATATATCGCTATGCAAGAATTGTTAAATAGAATAATCTGCGGCGATTGTATAGAGGTTTTGAGTGAGATGAGCGAGCCGTTTGCTGACCTTATTTTCGCCGACCCGCCTTTCAATATCGGCTACAAATACGACAAATACTACGACAAGGTTAAAAGCAAAAACTACATCGCATGGACAAAAGAATGGATGAGCGTCTGCAAAAAAGTCTTAAAGCCACACGGCTCATTCTATATCGCTATTGGCGATGAGTACGCTGCTAACGTAAAAATCATAGCTGACGAATTAGACCTTTTTATGCGCAACTGGATAATATGGCACTACACATTCGGCCAACAAACGAAAAACAAATTCGCCCGTGCCCATACTCACATATTCTACTTCGTTAAAGATAAAAAGAATTTTACTTTCAACGACAATACGGTGCGGCTGCCTTCAGACCGACAACTAATTTACGGAGACAAGCGAGCCAATCCAACAGGTAAGATGCCGGACGACGTCTGGGACGAATATTCGCGGGTATGCGGGACATTCAAAGAGCGCACAGGCTGGCATCCATGCCAAATGCCGGAAAGTCTCTTAAAAAGAATCATAGCGGTCAGCTCCAATCCGGGAGATTGCGCGCTCGACCCTTTTAGCGGCTCCGGAACCACTGCAGTAGCAGCATATCAATTAAACAGAAACTATGTGGGTATAGAAATTTCACCACAATATGTCGCAAAAACAAACGAACGCTTGGCTGATTTGAAAAACCAAAGGCAAAAAAACTTGGTTCTAAATACCATTGAACTGAGTGAAATGAAGCAGCTCTTATCAGATATGAAAAGGCCGGCCCAAGAAATTGCGACTGACAAAAACCTTCTGAAAATATTTACAAGTCAATTTGCCGTCCGAATGAACAACCATAAGCACTATCGTACCGGAGAGATAGTAATGGCATTAAAGGATTTGGCCGTCTATTCTCCATCCCGACTTGATCGGGACTGCGAAGGACGAAATTGAAAAGTACAAAGTCAATGAATCTTAAATTTCTCGGTTTGTCATTCATAGCCAGTGCGGTGATGCTGACGGTGATTCAGCCGCCTACTGGCTGGTCGCTGCTTGCGTGGGTGTCGCTCGTTCCATTCATTCTTGCCTGTTCTCCTAAAGCAAGACCTAAATCGTTAGCGATTGTAGCCTATATCGTGTCACTTTGTTACTGGCTCGGTAATCTTTACTGGGTGTTTCCGATAACGATTGCAGGCTGGTTTGCCTTTTGTGCTTATACAGCGGTTCTTTGGCCAATAGTAGCACTATGTCTGCGATTCTGCAGAATTAAAAAGATACCGTTGTTTTTAGCTTCGGGTGTTTTATTCGTCGGAGCTGAACGTCTGCAAGGATTCTTCTTGGGCGGTTTTTTCTGGCGGTTTCTGGCTCACAGTCAATATAACAACACAACCATCATTCAAATAGCGGACATATTCGGTGCGGCTGGAGTCTCATTTCTGATAGCTATGGTTAATGGACTATTGGCTGGATTAATACTTGATGCTCTCCGCAGGATGCCTTCCGGCAGATATTCAATGCTCAATGCCCGAAGCTTAAAGAACATATTTAATACCAGTAATTTTGTCAAAACAGGATTGGTGATTATAGTGGTAGTTGCCACTATTGTTTATGGGCGGTGGAGAATAAACCAGTCTGATGAATTCGTCACCGATGGCCCGTTGATTGCATCCTTGCAATCAAATGTTCCGCAATCGGTTAAGAGAGAGGCATTGCGAGCAGAATCAGAAATTGCCGAAAAGACGTCCGAAGCGATATTTGACGAGTTGATGCAGAAAAGCAAGGCCGCCGTCGAAACCGGAGCCGAACTTATCATCTGGCCCGAGACAATGGTACAGGCAACATTAAATCCGGAGGTATTGAATGTAATAAGTCCTGAACATCCCTGGAACGTTTTTGATCAGGCACTGCGAGACCACTCAAAAGATAACGCTTTCGTTCTCGTAGGTGCTTTTGGGGGTATGCCGAACGAAACAAAAACTGAGCTGACGGAAAGATACAATTCAGCATTTCTGTACACAAAAGACGGACAACAGTACGAAAAACGATACGACAAGATTCATTTAGTCATGTTCGGTGAAGTACTCCCCTTTAGAAAAAGTTTCCCTTTGCTTTTTAAGCTGTTAATGAAATTTAATCCATACGGTTTTGACCATTCGCTCGAAGCAGGCAGCGAATACTCCGTTTTTGAAATGACCGACAGGCAGAATCAAGATTATAAATTCAGTGTAATGATTTGCTATGAGGCTACTATCCCGGAAATTGCCCGCAGATTTACCCTGGATGAAAAAGGACGGAAGCGAATCGACTGGCTTATAAATATAAGTAATGACGGCTGGTTTGTCCGATTTAAACCTGTCCTGCCTGTCCCGAGCAAGGTCGAGGGGAGCGACGCCGAAGGAAAAGAAAAGACGCTGCCCAGCACAGAACTTCCTCAGCACGCGGCTGTTTGCGTCTTTCGGGCCGTTGAAAATAGACTCGCTGTTGTTCGAAGCGTTAATACCGGCATAAGCTGTATAATAGATAGTCTTGGACGGATAAAAAACGGCTTCTTGGCCGGCACCCTGCCCCAAAAAGCAATGCAGCGAAAGGGTATAGCTGGATGGTTTGTC
>Ga0307435_1000436_pt1 | contig 18623 bp, 21 predicted proteins | sample SalMarWE160470MG_FD_202164 | JGI IMG/M metagenome (GOLD analysis project Ga0307435, IMG submission 202164) | Salt marsh sediment microbial communities from the Plum Island Ecosystem LTER, Massachusetts, United States - WE1604-70 | ecosystem: Environmental > Aquatic > Marine > Intertidal zone >... | reverse complement strand
GCATAGGGGATCTGATTGATAGCAATGGCGACTAACATCCACTGCCAGGAATTGGCAAACAACATGGCAGAAAATCCAAAGATGCCGCCCACGCTCCCAATAGCGATGGCGCTTAACCTACCGATCGAGTCGGATACCCAACCACCGAAGATCTGGAGAATAAAGATCACGATAGAAGAGAGGGTAAAGACCAAGCCGACCTGGGTCACACTGGCACCCAGATTGGTAAGGTAAATGGGCAGCAACATCGGAAACATGGAGCCGGCGATGTTAGCCAGCACCATGGCGAATAGGAACCAGCGCATCAAGGGTGTCAGCAAAGGTTGGGATTCTGATGTAGTCATGTTGATGAATTTAAGTTTTAAGACTTTCCGGGCGTGGGTCTATAAGAAAAGGTGGTGCCTTAGGATATGGGAAAAACTTATTTAAGGCGATGGAGGCTCAAATGAGCAGATGAACCAAGGATTTGTGTAATTCGGCATAATGATATCATGAAGGTGTTGCAAGGCTCCCGAAAATGATGTGAAGTATATTGGACTTAGATTGGAGCTTAGAGTTTTGGTGCGTTGGGCAGCTGGTGTGCAATAACTGAAGAATTTTCAAGTTTTAGACAGCAGGAGAGGGAGAAATGGACAAAAGATACACGGGGTTAAGGATCATTGGCACGATCTATAAGGTTCTGGGGATAATCGCAGGGGTCATTACCATTTTGGTTGTATTGAGCATTTGTGCGACAAGCATCCTGGGAGGTGCGTTCTTAAATAACTTGTCAAACCAATTGGGTGGAGAAACCAGCGGGGCTGGGCTTCTCAGCGGCGTTTTTGGAGGTCTTGTCGTGGGCTTGTTTGCGATAATCAACGGTGGCGGTATCGCCGTGACTCTGTATGCCTTAGGCGAAGGCATCTACCTGTTTTTAGCAATGGAGGAGAATACCCGGGCGATAACGGATGCTGCTCAGGAAGTCACAAAACCAGGAAGCAAGCCAGATCCCGAGTTCAAGTTGAGAAAGGTTCTAACGCTCCATCTCGGAAAGGTCCTAAGGATTGCTGAGATCTAAACAAATCAAATGCAGTTGGTGCTCTAACGGGATTGCAGAAGATCCTACCCGCCTGCTCAATTACGCCTGAAAGCCAGGTAATAATATTGCAGCAATGAAGAAAATAATGTAAAGTATACTTGTGCTGGCGACAAAGAGGCACACGAACCTCGCTGCGTTAGCATTTATAGGACCTTTCTGGCGACAACTCATAAGGTTCTAAAATAATCTATTGAAAATACGGGTGTGTGAATAATGAGTCGAGAAGATGAACTGCGCGATATCCTGGATGAAACTGCAACCGAGATTGCCAAACTAGATGGCAACCCCAGAACATGGTTAACCTGGATGATCTATTTGTTGGGGCAACTCGAATTGAAAGCGACGGATGTAAACCCATCATACCAGCAAACTTATAAGGAGATGCTGAAGGCTCTCCAAGATGCTATCAGAACTTATTTAACTACAGGCAGCTGGTGAGTTATTGACGACTTTCTAATTACCCGGTAGGTTTTGCAGACCTGCGCGTTGCAGCCTGGTTGAGTTATTGAGGTAGGCAGCAAAGCATCGGAGAGTCAGCGAGCATTCTTCCAAAATTGATGAAAGAAAGTCCAACAGGTATTATTACGAGGGTCGCCCGGGAGGTCCGGGCGATTTTCTTATTAATGATGAGTTTTAATCTTAGGGAGTTTATGCGGCTCTGCCATGTGTTTATATTCGGGTGTCCGATTCTCGTCGGTTTGTGAAGTCTTTCACCATAATGATCACTTAAGCTGTGGGTAAGGTTGTCATAAACACACAAGCGCTTGATATCGTTTATATTCGGGATAATATTTTCATATCTATACCATTCACTTTCCTGCGAGAAAGACGACATCCTGGTGTGTGGCGAAGAGATGAGCAAGCAACCCAATTTTCGACCACAACGAGAGATGTCCAGGCAAGAAAAAATATTTGGTGGTATGAAATCAGACTGGAAATATAGGAGCATATTGCGATGTTTCACTTTTCACACAAAACCACTCTTGTTAGTATTCTTATAATGTCTTCGTTGGTGTTAGCAGCCTGTGGGACAGCTTCGGCTCAAACTACAGGGAGTCCAACAACTCCTGAGCTACCTTCAGCCCCGGCAACGTCTGGAGATATGGCAGAGCCGACTACCTCTGCGAATCAATCCATTCAGATTGCAACCGTACTCATCGGGGATACTTCGCTAGGGAAAGGTCTAACCAATAGCGATGGTATGACCCTTTATATCTTTGAGAACGATAAGCCGGGTGAAAGCACTTGCACGGGAGGCTGCGCCCAGAAGTGGCCACCGGTAACGTTGCCCCAGGGAGTCACTCCAAGTGCTGGAGCAGGTGTTAGCGGTGCGCTAGGCGTGATCCAACGTGCAGACGGAAGTTACCAGGTTACCATCAACGGTATGCCGGTTTACCTATATGCGGGTGACAGCAAGCCGGGTGATACCAATGGTGAGGGCTTACTTGGAAAATGGTACGCGGTTGACCCAGCTGGGAATCCTGTAAGCGACAACCAGCCAGCCTCACCAGGGGGATATGTCCAGTAAAGAATCGAAAATCTACTTTGAAGTCAGTTTGGGAAAATGATAGCTACTGTAAATAAACCAACATCTCATACCTCTTTCTGGCGAATTGGATTAACACCCGAACTCACGATAGTATAAATTTCCGAAAGGTCTTTGCGAGGAGACAAGGGGGATACCTATCCCAAACCGGTTAGAAGGGGTGGACGGTTTGTGAAGTCCACCCCTTTTTTGCGCTCATTCTAAAATGGGTTGCAAAAAAGCAGAGCAGGATTGGCGTTGCTCGCTCACGGTTGTCCGCAACCGTAGTCTTAATGACCTGATCGAACAATTTAGGTAGATATACCGGAAAATTTTGGAGATTTGAGGGCAAGGAAGCAGCATATGTCGAAGGGAATGTAAAATCCTGGCGGTGGAGTCAACCAGCTTGAGGCATGCCGAGAGGAGGGACGCATGAGGAGCTGCGCCACATCCTCGATGAGGATTTCCAGGGTGAAACGTTCCATGTGCTGAAGGAGAAGGAGATCAAACAGGTTGGGGAGTACCGGACGAGGAGGCTGGTGCTGGATCTGTGGGAGTGGGTGATTGAACCACTGAGGCGCTGAAGGATATGAAGCCACTGAATTGATGGTTTTCGCTTCCCAGGTCAGGAGCCAGAACGTGAGCGCTTAGGCGCAAAAAAAGGTATACATTGACCCAGAATATCCACGCTCTGAGGCAACAAGTAGGGCTGCTTTTGAATAGTGGGAGAAATTCCCTGCAGATCAAAAGGTTGGTGAATTAGAGCTCTAAACGGAGCGAGACTACTTCAGTGAAATCAGCGCTCTCAGTGTTTCAGTGGTTCCCCGGTGAGTCATTCCGTTTGCTGTTCACCACCTGCGTGGAAGGTTCTAGCGACGCCTTTCGTCCCTGGGCAGGCTGCCCTGCTGCGCGGCATTAATCCGTAATTGACCCTCGTCCAGGTAGGTCAATCGATGGGTGGCACCGCCCTTCCCTGGACAATCCAAACCCTGACTATCGCGACCTATTAGGAGCAGGAACGCTGCCGTTTATCCGCGGCTCATAATCATGGCACGAGGAAGACTACCCTATCCGCGCGGATGTGCAACTCGAACTTGTCCGGGTTCGTGATGTTGATCGTGCCCTGATAGATAATCTGGTCATGTCGCAAGACCGTGTACGCATACTTGCCCTCTTTTACTTTCTCCAGGATTTTGGAGGGGCCTTTGAAGAGGAAACTCCTATCGACAGGTCCATCGATCTCAACCACCAGATCATCGTCCGTCTCGTTGACCACCAAGAGGACGGAATAGCCCTTGACTTTCTCCAGGGGGAAGGTGGGCGTAGGAGATAGAGGCGTGGTGCTGGCAAGCGCTGCGAGTGGCGATGGCGCCTGGGTGGGAGTGGCCCCTGGCGGCGGGGTGAGGGTCACCGGAACCTGGACGATTTGAGTCGCTACAACCTGGCGGGTGACTTCGACTGTCATAGGAATTTCTACCAGCCGCGTAACCTCGACTGGCACGGTTTCAACTACGGTGACTACTACCGTACCCGGCGCCATCGGCGTCCCCGGGAGGCACCCTGCCATCGTTAAGACAGCCAGCCAACTATATATAAACTTATGGATTATTTTTTTCATAGATGTCTCTTCTATGAGGTTTCTGAGATCGTTTATGTCAGACCGGCTAATTTTATCGCAATACTTGATCGGGGGACAAAGCAATACCGGTGCATGGAAATTCTGGGTCAAATGGGTCTTGGGGTGACGTGCAGTGCGGAGCTCATTGCATGTCTGTAAGTAATTCCTTCGGTAATGATTCGTCAATTAGAAGAGCAAAATCAACGAGAGGTTGCCAACTATGTATGGTCCATTCCAGTTACCCATCCTGCCCATTAAGGCCTTGCAAGTAATGGTTATTTCCTCAATCATTTTCTTTTTAACGGTGTGCGTCATTAAAACAGTCGAGGAGATGATCAAAATTACCAGTGGGGGCTATACGAGCACCCGTCGTTGAATAGCCGGACGATTTTTCCCACTTGAGGGGTCATGGGGAATTCATCCGTCTGATTTACCAGAGGTTTGGGCAAGCCCTTTGCGGGTATGCGGGGGTTGAAATCACGCTAACAGAAATCACAAAATCACAGGCAAACTGCTAAAGCAGATTTCAAGTTGCTCTAATCGTGTGCAGCGACCAGCTATTTGCCTGGGTATGCCGCTGGAACCGTCTCTGCTGGCGCCTGTGGGCAGGTAGGTGGCAAACTAAACCGGTTGAAACGAATGATGGGATTAAAAGGTAGGTGGAAGATAAGCAACGGTTATTGGATTGTCTTCCAGCAGAATCTTGTTAGTCGCTCACTCAGTTGATCTCATACGGAACAAACTGACTCTCAGAGGAGCCATCTTTGTAGAGATCAACTAGGACGTATGCTGGTGGAAAATCAAGGTAAGCACCGTTCCACCAATTTCCACAAACGGCACCATCGTTGAGATAGCGAACTCCCAGGTAATCCAGCGATTCGTGTTGGTGGGAGTGTCCACTCAGGCAAAGCTGGATATTCGGGTGCTTCAGGAAGGTTTGTCTAAAGCGGCGCGCATCAATGTGCATCCATGCAGCAGGAACTTCCCAATTGCCGCTTGCTTCGTTGGGACCATCAAAGAATTTGCAAGCGCATAAAATTGGGATATGTGAAAGGAGGTAGATTGGTGTAGTACTGGAGGTCGCCTCGATATCCTTAACCATCCATTGGAACTGCTCATCATCGATCTTACCGATATAGGGATATTTAGAGGCGTTATCCGGAAGGTGTGTGCTATCCAGGACGATGAAGTGCCAGCGAGACTGTAATAACGATTGGATAAGCCAAGTTTTATGATCGCCATACTCTTGCCATACAACGGATCTTTTTAAAGATCTGGATCTTGCCGGCCCCATCCCCAGACGTCATGATTTCCGATGGCGTGAATGATGGGCAGCTCGCACTCGGCACTAAGGATATTGTTGAAGGTTTCCCATTGTGATTCGGTGCTGGATTTGTCCGCTTCCAGAGAGTCCATGATTGAATCGCCGGTATTGAAAATGATATCAGGCCGATCTAACTGGATGTGCACATGCCGGAGGGTACGCCTCATTCCTTGGGTAGCATACTCGCCTGGTAAGACATGGAAGTCGGTCATGTGAGCGATGCGCATGAATCTTACCTTCTGTCCAGCAGGTGTTGATGAACCCTTTTGAGGCGAAGCGCAAGCGCCGGCAACTACCAGAGCCGTCACACTGGTTAGAGCCAGGAATTGCCTGCGGTTGATGGGTTTGTCAGACATGATTCTAGTTTTAATCCTCGATTTTATTGAGATTAATTTGAGTAGGCTTTCGGGAACTTACTTAAAGGGCTGGCTGGTAGCAACCTCAAGGACAAAGATTAAGCAATCAGCCTTCAACCATGGCTATTCACAACTTTTTAGCGGTGCTTAACCTAAATTCATTTTTGGACGGTATTGCAGGGCTTCAGCCAGATGGGTCGGTTGGATCTCCTGACTATCCGCCAGGTCAGCAATGGTGCGAGCAAGTTTAAGAAGGCGATGGTAAGCGCGAGCGGAGAGGTGCAGCTGGTTCATAGCGCTGCGTATCAAAGCCCGACCGGTATCGTCTAATTTACAATATTTGCGCACATCAGCAGGGTACATATCGGCGTTGCAATCGACCTGGTGATCTTTGAAACGCAGGCGCTGGTGCTGGCGGGCAGCTTCGACCCGAGCTTGAACGGTGGAGGAGGATTCGCCCAGGCGAGAATCGCTCAGTTTTTCATATTCCACCCGGGGAACTTCCACGTGAATGTCAATCCGATCTAGCATAGGGCCTGAGATACGCTTCTGGTACCTGGTCACAGTGGTTGAGGAGCAGGTGCAGGGTTTCAGGGGGTCACCATAATAACCACACGGGCAGGGATTCATGGCGGCGATCAGCTGGAAATTGGCGGGGAAGGTCAGGGAGCCCTGGGCGCGGCTGATGGTAACGACTTTATCTTCGATGGGCTGGCGCATGACTTCCAGGACGCGCGGACCGAACTCTGGGAATTCATCCAGAAAAAGCACGCCACGATGGGCCAGCGAGATCTCCCCAGGATGGGGCCAGTTACCGCCGCCCACCAAGCCGGCATGTGAGATGGTGTGGTGAGGAGCCCGGAAAGGCCGGTTACGGATCAGAGGTACTTCGGGGGGCAGCTGGTCTGCTACGGAGTAGATACGGGTGACATCCAGCGCTTCATCAATGGTCATATGCGGTAGGATGGCGGGCATGGCGCGTGCCAGGAGTGTTTTGCCGGCTCCAGGTGGACCGATAAGAAGTGCATTGTGTCCACCTGCAGCTGCTACTTCTAAGGCGCGTTTGACATGTTCCTGGCCTTTGACATCGCGAAAGTCCGTCTGGACGATGATGGGTAAATCTTCCGCCTCAACCGGGGGATGAGGATTTAGCTGGTCTGTGCCGCACAGATGAGCATGCAAGGCTGCCAGGGAAGGCACCGGGATCACTTCCAGATCGGGGATCAAAGCTGCCTCAGCGGCATCGCACTCAGGCACGTAAATGCGCTTAAAGCCTTGTTGGCGAGCCAAGGCAGCCATGGGCAAAACCCCACGCACATGGCGTACGCTACCATCCAAGGATAACTCACCAACGACCAGAGCTTCTTCGATCCTTTGAGGCGGCGTCTGGTTGGTGGCGATAAGAACACCGATGGCGATGGGCAAATCGTAGGCAGGACCTTCTTTACGAACGGCAGCCGGCGCAAGATTGACGGTGACGCGTTTGCGGGGGAAATACAATCCGGCGTTCTTAATTGCGGATTGAACCCGTTCGCGGCTTTCCTGTACAGCTGTATCGGGTAAGCCGACAATAATAATGGCGGGGAGCCCTTGACCTGTATCGACTTCTACTTCGACGATAACCCCTTCCAGCCCGATGACAGCGCAAGAGTAAACGCGAGCAAGCATGTTAAATATCTCCCTAATTCGTTTTTTATGTGCTCGTTATTTTATTATCCCACAAATTGCAGTTTGAGGGTTGGGATACCAGCAAATAACCTTCAGACAATTGCATTACCGCAATAAGTTTATTCAGGTTGGTAAAAAAAACGGAAATGCGGGTGTGGTGAAACCGTCCACACCCGCACACGATGGCTGGTTATAGATTACCTGTGCGCTTTCAAGGGAAACCCAATCAATCTCAAGGATATCCCGGGGTTTGGATCATTTGCTCCTTTTCTGCAGGTATAATTCACGATCTGCGATGGCGATAAGCTCTTCCAGGGAAGGGTTGCATTGAGGATTGTATCTAGAGAGGCCGAAACTGATCGAGAGATGATAATTTCTTGCAGGTCGATTGTAATCGTCTACGTTCTCCTGCAAACGTGCCAGGGTGCTCTCGAGGATGAATCCCATGGTGTTAATGGCGAGGACAAGAAATTCGTCGCCGCCTAATCGAGCAATAAGATCAGATGAGCGGAATGTCTGATTTAAGATCTGGGCAACTGCCATCAATGCCTGGTCACCCGCTTGATGACCGTGACGATCGTTGATTATTTTTAAACCATCCAGATCAAAGAAAAACATGGTGAGATTCCAGGATTCTCTCAAGGCTAGAAGAAGCAGTTTCTCCCCCATGACGAAAAATCCTCGCCGGTTGAGCAATCCGGTAAGCTCATCCCTAAAGGAAAGGTCTTGAAGGGCAGTCCGGGCTTGGTGGCGTTCAATGGCATAAAGCAAGGACCGAACGAGCAAGTTTACATCAGCCTCCCCTTTCACCAGATAATCCTGCGCACCTTCCCGGACAGCTTGAAGAGCTAATTCCGTATCATCCAATCCGGTGAAGACAACAATGGGTATGTTAGGTGCATAGACACTTACCTGACTAAACGTTTTGTGACCGATGCTGTCCGGTAACGTGAGATCCAATAGGATAGCGTCAAAGGAACCCCGTCTGAGTTGTTCAAGTGCTTTATGAAGCCTATCAACGTGAATGGAGTGGAACTGCCCAGGGTTTGCTTCACTCAAAACGTATTGAAGTGTGCTGGCATATTCTGGATTGTCTTCAACAACCAAAACTTTTACGGGATTTGTGGATGTGATTTGTGCCATATGCCGCCCTTTAAGGGGTTTATTCTTGCCCTTATAAATTTCCCCGGGGGAAAAGGCAATTTAGAGAAAACATCGCGCTAATTAACGAACAGTGGGCGACGGCAGATCATAAAACGCCATTTGAGAATTGGCGCCCTCGAGAAAAGGATGGATATAGTTAACATAAGTTTAGAATCTAAGGAGGAAAAAGTCAACAAAAACTACTTAACGATGCCTAACGAAAATGCAAGGTTAAAAAACGAATATGATTCCAAATAATGACCTAAGACCAAATTGTTTGATCGTTTTATGAATTCTTTTCGAATCATGCTACAATAAATAAGATATGCCTGACACTTTTCCCCTTGGCGTAAGGGAACGGAATCCGATTACCTATAAGATCCATCGCACTCAGACAGCCTGGCAAATTTATTTACCCCTGGCAGTTGGTTTGATCGTAGTGGTGGTATTTGCTGTTTTTACAGGCTTAGCGAGCACAGAAGGAGCCAGCCGCTGGGCGGATATTTCACTGATTTTCTTGATTATCCCGGTCATGATGGTGACTTTATTGTTCCTGGCTTTTACAGCGGGGTTAATCTATATCGTTGTTAAACTACTTCAAGAAATCCCGGTTTACACTCGTCAGGCACAAGAGATGATTCAAATGGTGAGCCAGCGCGTTCGCAAGGGGACCGACCTGGCGGTGGAACCCGTTCTACGAATCCATGGATTCAGGGCTGCATTACGGGCTTTGCGAGGCAAGTTGAGGTCATAGCAAACGGGCGAAAGCACTTTGATTAATTTGGTTTGTGGTTCGGGGGGTAGATAGAATAAAAAGAAAGGGAGATATATGGACGTAACTGAAAACAAAATAGAAGATTTAGAAAGCTGGAAGCCAAAAGCTTTGTTGCTAGGGGCTGTGATCGGCGCGCTGACCGGTCTTGGCGGGGCGTATCTACTCATTCAGAACGCCGAGAAACATGAAACGAAGATCGATGTGACAGCCGGGCAGGGTTTAAAGTTAAGTTTGCTGATCATGGGATTGTTGCGCCAGGTCGCCCAACTCGGTGAAGGAGATTAGTGTCCCGAATTTAACTTTCCTGTTTGACCGTTTGAATTTCGATTTTGAACGTGATAATAATTAGTGATGAAGAAAGTTTACGGGTATTTTGAGGGAGTAAATGGTATGAGAAGTCTGAAAGAAATGAGTTGTACGCCTCTAAATAAGGACGCACAAACGGCTGCAGATGAACAGGTGAAAGCCTATAAGAGACAGATACCGGATTGGAAATTGGTTGAAGTTGATGGTGTTAAACGTTTGGAAAGGGAATTTAAATTCAAGAATTTCAGGCAAGCATTAAAATTTACGAACGAAGTGGGAAGAATTGCTGAGGAGCAAGATCACCATCCAACCTTGAAAACAGAGTGGGGAAAAGTTACGGTCACGTGGTGGACGCATGTGGTCAAAGGGCTGCACCAGAATGACTTTATCATGGCAGCGAAAACGGATGAATTGTACGAACAATAGCTGTAGCTGAAGAAAAGATGTCGCCCAGCGGTTTTTTCCGTTGGGCTTTTTTTTATTAATCAACAACCGAGAGTGTGTAAAAAGAGGTTTTACGGGGTAGATCGCAACCATTGATCTCTTGACAAGCGCAGCCGTGAGTTGTATATTATATATGAACGTACGTACGTTCACTCCTATGTTCATCTCGATTGATATCTATGGCCAACGATTTGATTTTTCCAAGCAAAAGCAGGCGAGACGATATTCTCAAAGCTGCTTGTCAACTTTTCGTTGAGCATGGCTACCATGGCACTTCAATGCGTCAAATCGCTCACGGTAGCGGCATTGTTGTGGGAGGTTTATATAATCACTTTGCAAGTAAAGAAGACATCTTTGTAGCTGTTTTAGAAGCGTACCATCCTTATCGCCTGATATTACCAGCGCTAAAAAACGCACAGGGGAAGAATGTGGAGGCTTTCGTGCGAGATGCTGCGGAAACCATGATCGCATCCCTCGACCAGCGTCCTGATTTTCTCAACCTGATGTTCGTGGAGATTGTCGAGTTTAAAAGCACCCATATCCCCCTTTTATTCAAAACCTTGTACCCTCAATTCATGAACCTAGTCAACATGATTGCTGGTAAGAAAGAGAATTTGCGCTCAATTCCCATTCCAATGGTCATTCGCGCATTTATCGGCCTTTTCTTTTCCTATTACGTCACAGAGGTTCTTATAGGCGAGCAAGTTCCCTCACAGTTGCGGGAAAACGCCCTCTATCACTTTGTGGATATCTTTTTGTATGGCATTGTCCTGAAGCCCAACCCAAGAGGCGAAAGAATGGATCCGTCATGTTCAACTCTCGATTAAGTTCTCTTATACGGAAAGAGTTTATACAGATTTTGAGAGACCCGCGCACATTGATACTGGTGTTGGTGATACCCGTGATGCAACTCTTTTTACTTGGGTATGCAGCCACAAACGATGTGCGCAATGTGCCTTTAGCGGTCTTCGATCAAGACCGGGGGCCAGCAGCGAGAGCTTTGCTGGATGCATACCGGGCAGCTGATTACTTCACCTTGGCATATGATGCCGATTCTGAAGCAGCCTTACGGGAGTTGATAGACGGCGGTAAAGCGCGTGCCGGGCTGGTGATTCCACCCGACTACAGCCAGCGACTGCAAGAGAGCGGTTCGGCGCAGGTGGCGTTCATCTTGGATGGAAGTGATCCTACAGTGGCTTCAACCTCTCTTTCAGCTGCGCAATTAATCGGCCAAGATTACGCCACACAAGTTTTATCTAAAAAACTAAACCGGTCCGGCCAATCGACATCTATTCAACCTCCCTTAGAAGTAAGATCGCAGGTGTGGTACAACCCCGACCTGGTGAGCGCCTATTTTATGATACCGGGGGTTATCGGTATGATCCTTTACGCACTGACTTCGATCTTAACTGCATCAGCCATCGTGCGCGAGAGGGAACGGGGTACGATCGAGCAGCTGATCGTCACTCCAATCAGACCTTGGGAATTGATTTTAGGCAAAATATTGCCTTATGTGATTTTAGCTTTTTTGAACACCTTAGAGGTGTTAATGATCGGTTCCTGGTGGTTTAAAGTACCGGTGAGAGGAGACTTGCTGTTGATCCTGTTGTTATCAGGCTTGTTCCTGCTTTCAAGCCTGGGGATCGGATTGCTGGCCTCTACAATCGCTAACACCCAACAAGAAGCGATGTTGACAGTTTGGATGACCTTGCTCCCTAGCATATTCTTATCGGGTTTCTTCTTCCCATTGGAAGCCATGCCGAAAATCTTACAGTGGATCTCCTATATCTTCCCGTTACGCTACTACCTGGCAATCATCCGGTCTCTAATGCTGAAAGGGGTAGGAATCGCTTCGTTGACAGAAGAGGTGATAGCGCTGGTTGTTTTCGGTATCCTCATTATGACAGCAGCATCGATGAGGTTTCGCAAACGCTTAGATTAGCACTTTTGCAACTAGAGGATTAACATCATGCGAAAATTTGGACGCCTATTAATTCCCCTATTGGTAATTCTAATTGCAACAATCGTGGGTGTCTGGTACTTCATCCAGAGCCGCAATACAGCAGCAGAGACACAATTGCAGGCTTCGGGCACGGTGGAAGCGGTGGAGGTGGTTGTTTCGCCTGAATTGGCGGGGCGAGTGATTGAGGTGCTGGTCGAGAAAGGTGATGAAGTTGCCAGTGGAGACCTGCTCTTCCGTCTTGATGATGCGTTATTGCAAGCGCAACGAAAGCGGGCAGAAGCAGCCCTCCAAGCATCTCGAGATGGATTGGATAGCGCCCAAGCCAACCTGGAGATAGTACGGGCGGGATTGAGCGCGAGTCAAGCCACCCTGCAGACAGTCCAGATCGCGGCAGAATCAGCTCGCCTGCAACACCAGATGGCTATCGACGCCGCACGTCGCGCAGAACAACCGACCCGGGAGGCAGCCTGGGACCAGCAGGTGCCTGAAGAATTCAAACTGCCTGAATGGTATTTTGATAAGAGCGAAGAAATCAACGCAGCCAAAAGCGAAGTAGAAATTACCAAGCAGGCACTTGAGGCGGAAGAAGCAAATTTGGATGCAACCCTGCAAAAAGCGAGTTATTCGGATTTACAGGCAACGGAGAAACGATTGGCTGAAGCGCAAACTGCATTCCAGGTGGCTCAAGATGTGCTTGATCGAGCCAAGAATCAAAAAGATAAAGCGCTGGAAGATTTTGCCCAAAGTGTTTATGAGTCCGCCAGAAGCGAATTGGATGCCGCCCAAAGCGCCTATGACAACCTGCTTTCTGAGACAGCTGCAAATGATGTCTTAGAGGCGCGGGCGCGCCTCTCTATTGCCCAGGAACGTTATGATACTGCCCGAGACCACCTGAATGCATTATTGACAGGCGAAGACTCTTTGCAAGTTCAAGCCGCCGAAATAGCCGTCAGACAAGCTGAAGCCTCGGTTTCGCAGGCGCAAGCTGCTGTGACTCAAGCTGAAGCAGGGATAAAAGGTGCGCAATCGAAACTGGCTCAGGCAAATTCAGCCTTAGCGCAGGCTCAGGCAGAGTTGGATTTGATCGACGTGCAGCTGGCAAAGCTGTTGGTTCACTCAGCGGTATCCGGCATTGTGATCACTCGCAATATTGAACCGGGCGAGGTAGTCCAACCGGGAGCGACCGCTTTGACAATTGGAGAACTGGCGCAACTAACGATCACGGTCTATCTGCCCGAGGATCGGTACGGAAAGATAAGTTTGGGTGATGAGGCGGATGTAATGGTCGATTCCTTCCCTGGTGAGAGTTTCAAAGCCCTGGTGACAGGCATCGCTGATAAGGCTGAATTTACGCCTCGCAACGTGCAAACCGAAGAAGGTCGCAAGACAACGGTTTTCGCCATTGAGCTGACAGTAAGCGATCCTCAAGGAAAGCTCAAACCGGGCATGCCGAGCGACGTGAAGTTTGGGAATTAAGCTGAAAGTTAGATTGTAGATTACTTGGTCTTATGGCGATGGCTGGATTAATTGAGGCTCACAACTTATACAAGTCGTTTGATGGTAACACCGCGGTTGATGGTATCAGCATGAGCGTGGCAGCCGGGGAAATCTACGGGCTAGTAGGACCGGATGGCGCTGGAAAAACGACGACATTGCGCTTGTTGTGCGGCGCGCTGAGGCCCGATGAGGGCAGAGAAGATGGCGTTTCAATCAAAATCGGTGCGCAGGATTTATTACACCAGACTGAACAAGCTCGAGCGCTAATCGGTTACCTTCCGCAGCGTTTCTCGCTCTATGAAGAGCTGACTGTAATAGAGAATATTCGCTTTTTTGCAGAGGTGCGTGGCCTCAAAGCTGCAGAGTGGCGCCCACGCTGCTTGGATATCCTTGAATTTGTGGGGTTAGCAGAGTATAGCGTTCGGCGAGCCGGGCATCTTTCGGGAGGTATGAAACAAAAACTCGGCTTAGCAGCTGCTTTGGTACACCGCCCACCAGTGTTGCTGCTGGATGAACCGACTACCGGTGTAGATCCGGTGACTCGCCAGGATTTCTGGCAATTAATCATCCGTCTGGTAGCTCCAGCAAAGGAGGACGGCAGAGGCACTGCCGTTCTGGTAACCACGCCATACATGGATGAAGCCGCCCGTTGTTCACGGGTAGGCTTTATGCAAGGTGGGCGGTTACTGATCGAGGGACGACCTGCGAGCTTACGGGATCGCCTGGAAGGCCGTATTTTAGAACTTCAAGGGGAACCTTTACCCCTGCTCAGGTCTTTATCGAAAGCTGATAAGGATGTTGAGGACGCTCAAATGTTCGGCGATCGCCTCCATTTACGGGTCGGAGAGGGGAAAATGAAAAAAGTAATAGATCGCTTGCAAAAACAAATACGTGCAAAAGGAGGTGAAGTCAAGCGTATGCGTCCCATCCCACCCCAGCTGGAAGATGTTTTCATCTTGTTTCTGGAGAGAAAATCGTGAAGGCTGTATTTGAACTGCCATCAGCCCACGGCGCAGCCTTACGCCAGTTTATCAACACCATTTCGCCCAAAGATATCAATTGGGTTCTGACCGGTAGCGCGGGTTTACGACTACAGGGCGTTGATGTTACGGTAGGCGATCTGGAGGTGGAAAGCGACAAGCTGGGGATGAAACAGATCCTGGAAAGATTTGAGGTTAACATTCGAGAAAGACCGTATCTAAAAGAGACGAACGTGATGCTCTCTTATTTCACCGTAATAGAAGTCAACGGCGTAATGGTGGAATTGATAGGTGACATTCAACCCAGCCAACCGGATGGCAGCTGAGGAGAGATGATTGATGTTTGGGGGCACCGTCAATGGGTAATCTGGCATGGGATAAAGGCGCCTGTTTTGGATTTGGCATATGAAACACAGGCTTATGAAAGGCTGGGTAGAGCGGAAAAAGCAGCGGCCATCAGAGAAGCTTTGAAGAGGTATGAGAAGTAGCGCCATGAATGAATATGTGATCCTGGCAAAGGGTTTAACTAAGAAATTTGGGGATTTTATGGCAGTAGATCAAGTTTCCTTCAGCGTGAGGCCCGGAGAAGTGGTTGGATATTTGGGACCGAACGGATCGGGCAAGACTACTACTATCCGTATGTTATTAGGATTGCTTTTACCTTCTGAGGGGGAAGCTGAGGTATTGGGTTTTGACGTGGTACGCCAAGCCGAGCAGGTGCGGGAGCGAGTGGGATACATGTCTCAAAAATTTTCCCTATATCATGATCTGACTGTAAGGGAAAATCTGGCATTTTATGCCGGGGTCTATGGAGTGAGGGGACAAAGCCGACTGGATGAGGTGGTTGATTTGCTTGGTCTGCACGATTTTGAAAATGAGCGTGTGAGCAACCTATCTACAGGATACAAGCAGCGCCTGGCGCTGGGCACTGCGATTATCCACCGACCACAGCTCTTGTTTCTGGATGAACCAACGAGTGGAGTAGATCCAACAGCACGACGAGCATTCTGGGATTTGATTTACGAGTTGGTCGAAGAAGGGGTGACGGCTTTTGTAACGACTCATTACATGGACGAGGCAGAATATTGTGGCCGGGTAGGGATCATGAGGGGTGGTCAACTACTGGCGATGGATACCCCCTCAGCCTTAAAGGAACATGCACTACCAGGATTGGCTTGGGATGTGTATGTCGATTTGAAGCAGGAAGAAGCGCCTCGGGTTGAAGGGACTTACCAAAAAGTCAAAAGGGATAAGAATTTGGAACCTGAGACCTACTCCCCTTTAATTACGGCATTGGAGCAGCTTCAAAGTCATCCAAAAGTGATGCGCGCCGGGCTGGTCAGTGACCACCTGCGAGCGATCACAACCCTAGATGTTGGAAAGAAAGCTTTCAAATCAGATCTGAGCCAAAAAGGGGTAACGGTCACCCGTCTGGAAGTCGTCGAGGCGACTCTGGAAGACGTTTTTCTCTCACTGGCGGCGCGTGATATTGCCGTTCAAGACTGATTAACAGTAATGTTACAATACCGGCATGCGTAAGGTGCGTATAGATGTTTTGATGATGGCGCGTAGCCTGGTGGAGAGCCGAGCGCAGGCGCAGCGACTGGTGATGGCCGGTGAGGTGCGGGTAAACGGGCAGGTGGTGCCAAAACCCAGCACGGCAGTTCCCAGTGATGCCCAGATCGATATTGATAAAGGTAAACGCTTTGTGTCGCGTGGCGGCGAGAAACTCGCAGCTGCATTGAAAGCATTTGAACTGGAAGTGCAAAACAGGGTTTGTGCGGATGTGGGCGCTTCGACCGGTGGGTTTACGGATTGTCTGTTGCAGCATGGTGCTGGCCGAGTGTACGCCATTGATGTAGGTCAGGGTATCCTGCATTGGAAATTACGCCAGAATCCGAGGGTGGTGGTTCTGGAGGGCAGCAATGCTCGTTATCTTGAAGTTCTACCTGAGCCAGTAAGCCTGATAACTATTGACGCTTCCTTTATCTCATTGAAGATTATCCTGCCGGTGGTACACGGCTGGTTTTCACCTGAGGTTGGGGAAGTGGTGGCGTTAATCAAACCCCAGTTTGAAATAGGACGGCAACAAGCCGCACGTAGTCGAGGCGTCATCCGCGACCCTGCCGTGCACAGACAGGTGCTCGAAGATGTGTTAAATTTCACTCAAACCGAGGGCTACGATTTGCGGGGATTGATCCGCTCCCCGCTTACAGGTCCGAAGGGCAATATAGAGTTCCTGGGTTACTTTTCATATCCGGGAAAATCAATTACACGCCTTGATGAGTTGGTTGAAAAAGTTCTTAATGAGGAGTATAGCCATATTTCGTGAAAAGAGTTTGGCTGCATCCTCGTTCTGCGAGGGGGAGAGTGATTAAGAAATCGAGTATACTTCAACCCGGTTATGACAGGACAGATTCGTAATTTTTGCATTATTGCGCATATCAACCATGGAAAATCCACCCTGGCTGACCGTTTGTTGCAGTTGACAGGCACGATCTCTGATCGCGATATGACCGAGCAAGTTTTGGATGATATGGAGTTGGAGCGAGAGAAAGGTGTAACCATCAAGGCATCTGCGGTCAGGATGAACTACCAGGCTTACAATGGGCGTGTTTACGAACTAAATCTGATCGATACTCCCGGGCATGTTGATTTCGGTTATGAAGTATCACGCGCATTAGATGCCTGTGAGGGGGCATTGTTGGTGGTGGATGCCAGCCAGGGAGTTGAGGCGCAGACGCTCGCCAATCTCTACATGGCTTTAGAAGCTGATTTGGAAATTATCCCGGTGATCAATAAAATCGATTTGCCAGCTGCTCAACCGGATGAGGTAGCTGAAGAAATCAGCAATTTGTTGGGTATACCGGCGAAAGATATCTTGCGTATTTCAGCTAAAGAGGGGATTAATGTCCGGGCGGTTTTAGAGGCGATTGTGGGACAGATCCCAGCGCCCAGAGGGGACCAGGAAGCGCCGTTGAAGGCGCTAATTTTCGATTCGCATTATGACTCATACAAAGGTGTGGTTGCTTATGTACGGTTGGTTGACGGAAGCATTACACCCATTGATTCATTAAGGGTTATGGCTAGTCGAGTGAATTTCAAACCGGTTGAAATAGGCATATTTGGTCCAGACCTACGCCCCAACCTGAGGTTGAAAGCCGGGGAAGTGGGTTATGTGGCCACGGGATTAAAGACAGTGCGAGAATGCCGGGTGGGTGATACCCTGACGCATGCGTTCAACCCTGCCCCGGAACCGCTGCCAGGTTATCGTAAAGCCAAGCCAATGGTGTTTGCAGGTATTTATCCGGTAGAGGGTGAGGATTATGCGGACCTGAAAGATTCGCTGGAGAAACTCCAACTAAACGACGCCTCGCTGGATTATGAACCGGAGACGTCACAAGCCCTTAATTTCGGTTTTCGCTGCGGTTTCCTGGGTATGTTTCACATGGAAATTATCCAGGAGCGCTTAGAGCGGGAATATGACCTGGATATCATCATGACCGCTCCCTCGGTTGAGTACGAGATCGTCATGCGCAGCGGGCAAGCCTTGCGGATCGATTCGCCGGCAGACCTTCCCGATGAAGGTGAGATTGCTGAAATCCGCGAACCGTGGATGAAGATCGAAATATTCACACCGACAGATTATTACGGTCCGGTGATGGAGTTGGTGACTAACCGCCGAGGCACGTTTATCAGTCAAGATTATCCTACCCCAAGCCGGGTGCAACTGACTTTCCAGATTCCACTGGCTGAGATTATCATCGATTTCTTCGACCAGCTCAAATCTCGAACCAGGGGTTACGCATCGTTGGATTATCAGTTTATAGAATATCGTGCTGAAGATCTGGTTAAACTGGAAATTTTGGTGAACCAAGAGCCAGTAGATGCCCTGGCGACCATCGTACACCGGGAGGACGCTTATCATAAAGGCCAAGCGGTGATC
>Ga0307435_1000434_pt1 | contig 18699 bp, 18 predicted proteins | sample SalMarWE160470MG_FD_202164 | JGI IMG/M metagenome (GOLD analysis project Ga0307435, IMG submission 202164) | Salt marsh sediment microbial communities from the Plum Island Ecosystem LTER, Massachusetts, United States - WE1604-70 | ecosystem: Environmental > Aquatic > Marine > Intertidal zone >... | reverse complement strand
GGGAGGCCAGGGAGGTAGTCCGGCTGGAGGATCCTCACCCAACGGTTTCCGCATGGGCATAATGGTCATGGGGTTTGATACTGCCACTGAAAATCCGACGTTAATGGGTGATGCAAAGATGTCGATAGCAGAAGGGCGCTACTTCACCACTGATGAAAACGATGCTGATGTGATGGTAGTCGGTCAAGCCCTGGCTGATAAGAACAGCCTCGCTATTGGTTCTACAGTGGATATAGAAGACACGCCGGTGACGGTCATTGGTATCTACGACAGTGGTCAGGTCTTCGGCAACAATATGATAGTTATGCCTATTGAAACTGCTGAGCGTCTGTTCGACATAGAAGGAGTAACTTCAGTTACGGTAGTAGCCGATGACGTCGATAATGTGGATGCCGTGGTCAGCGGTATTCGGGAGATCTTCCCTACAAGCGTTGCTGACGTCACCACTGCCCAAGATATGTATCAGAGAATAAATAGCTCTGTAGCAAATGCTCAGAGCACCAGCCAGATGGCAATGATTGTTGCTTTCATTGTCGCCGCAGTGGTGATCCTGTTTTCTGTGATTCTGATGGTGCGACAGCGAGTAAAAGAGATTGGCATCCTGAAAGCTATCGGTGCGTCCAACCGTCAGATAGGGCTTCAGTTCGGTCTAGAAGCTCTGGCGATGAGCGTGATTGGGGCAGTGATTGGTGCTCTTATCACCTTCCTTCTCGCCCAGAGAGTGGCTGATTTGCTAGTCAGCAACCCGACGGGCCCTGGAGGAGGATTCTTTGGTGGCGGCGTTATCAGTGTTGCCGGGATTAACGTGGCAGTATCACCAGAGGTGTTTCTCTATGCCTTCGGGATAGCAATAGCACTGGCTGTGACCGCCAGCATATTCCCATCCTGGTACATATCACGAGTTAAACCAGCGGAGGTGTTGCGCTATGAGTAATGATAAGGAGATGGTTATAGTAGTAGACGGACTGGTTAAACAGTTCATAACATCGGAGTATACGAAGGTGACAGCGGTGAACGGTGTTAGCTTTAGGCTGCCCAGGGAGAAGATGATAGCTATCAAAGGACCCAGCGGCTGTGGCAAAACTACCTTGCTTAATCTGCTGGGGGCTCTGGACAGACCCACAGGCGGAAGCATAGCAGTGGACGGGATTAAGGTCTCAGAACTCGATGGCGTGAGTGAGGCAGAGTACCGGCTGAGGAAGGTAGGATTCGTCTTTCAATACTATTACCTCATTTCCAACTTAACCGCCCTAGAAAACGTTATGCTGCCGATGGACCTCCGGGGTATGAGGCTAAATAGGCAAGAAACAGGGGCGCGCCGGTTACTGGAAAGAGTGGGAATCGACGCCAGTCACCAGGCCCGCCGACCTACCAGGCTTTCGGGTGGTGAACAGCAGCGGGTGGCTATCGCTCGCGCCCTGGCCAATGCCCCGGCTATCATTCTAGCAGACGAGCCTACCGGCAATCTGGATTCCAAGACCAGCACGCGGATTGTTGAACTCCTGCATAGCCTTACTCAGGAAAGCAGAACGGTAATAGTAGCCACGCATGATGCTGATATAGCCGCCAGAGCGGATATCGTCCTGGAAATGAAAGATGGCAAGCTAATAGGCCAATCCGATAGCAAACTAGAAAAATAGCCACCACCTTTTTGACTGGCAGGAGGTAGGTCAAATGGCTATTCAGCTATACAGTGCGCCTGTTAATACTACTAAAAATAAAGATCCGAATTCTTTTGGGATACCACCTCTTCCTAGCCAAGCCGAGCTGCACATACTTCGCCACTTTCTATGACGACGGTCATTGTCCGCCGGCAGTTAGGGCACGTGAGTGGCCCGCTTTAGTTAGCTTTAGATGGCTCCAAAGGGATACCTTTGCCACAGCCCAGGCAGATTACTCCTGAGGAGCTTCTTGGACTAGCCTGGTGCTGTTGCTTATGGCTAGCTAGCTGCTCTATAGTAGCGAATTCAATTCCACAGGTAACACATTTATAACGCATTTCTCTCCTTAGCGCATTCTCAATGTCTAAAATCGCCCAGTTACTAAGTTCATTATAATACCACAATTATAGCATGGTGTTCTCCCCTGACGAATAATTTGAGTTTAGGCTTAACAAACCGCCCTATTGCTAAATTCCCCTTTAAATAAGACATAGCATGTAGCTTCATAAAGCGGCTAGTTGAACTTGCTCATTGCAGCTTCTATCCCCTGGCTAAGGAAACAATCGATGGCTTCAGATACCGTGGCAATTACAGGCCGAATTATCGCTTCTTCCTGAGGGGAGAAATTGCTGAGCACATAATTGACTATGGCGTCCTCGCTAAGTGATTGCTCACCCGCCTGGGGCCGTCCAATCCCCACCCTGATTCGGGGGAAGTCCTCGCTACCCAGGGTGGAGATAATAGAATTCATCCCCTTGTGTCCTCCTGAGCTTCCACTCTGCCGCAGGCGAATTTTGCCCAGGGGCAAATCGAGGTCATCGTATATTACCAGGAGGTCGCTCACAGGAATATTATGCTTATGCACGAGGCCACCTACGGATTTGCCGCTGAGATTAACAAATGTCCCGGGCTTGGCCAGCAGCAATTTTCCGCCTCTTACTTCAGCAAGGCCTACTCTAGCCCGGCATTGCCTTCGGTCAAAGCGAATGGAATGAAGCCTGGCGAAGTAATTCAGGCACCGGAAGCCAGCATTGTGGCGATTACGGGCATAAGCCTTGCCGGGGTTCCCCAGACCAACTATGAGTTTCATTGACTTAGAGTTTATGGGAATTCAGTCACCCGATATTATGGCTGATTCTATTGACACTAAGCAAATGCTCGTTGTCTTAGACAATAAGCCCGCTCAGAGAGGTAGCATTTTGGCCTTTTGTTACGTCAGAGGTAACAACACAAGCTAAGGTGTAATATTCAGGAAGGTTGCTGATAGGGCTAGGCTTTCACTGCTCGACGTCTCCGAAAGACTATGACTGCTATCACGAGGATGCCAATGGCTATTATTGCCCAGCCCCAGGTAGGCATCAGCGGGGGTTCTACAATCTGTACCAGCTTTGTGTAAACGAATTTGCCCCCACTTTGGAGTGTTGCATTTATCGTCAAAGGATACGAGCCATTACTGCTAAATCCTCCACCTCCGATTAGAGTGAGTGTGGCGCTAGTGCTTCTATTAGGCTGCAAGGGATTCGACGGAGTAACATCAAAGATAAAGTCGAAGGATTCGCTTACTCCAAGGGTGGCAGTTAACGAAATAACAGGCTCAACCCCCACATTCTTCAGGGTTATTTTGACTGCCGCCCCCCCGGGATTAAAAGGTGGGAGAGGGCCCAACACAGACACGATTTCAATCGGTTCCTGGATTTGCGACGTTGAGACTGGATAGCAGCTCAGGAAGGGATAAGTTTCGTGGTCAACGATGTCCCAGATATAAGCGGGGTTGATCTGACCAGAGTTAACCGCGGTTATGTTCCACCCCGCCCCCGAGAAAGTGGTGATGTCCTTCATGTTCGTCGTATTCTCGCCCGTCCCGCCATCTGAAGTAGCTTGTCCACTGGTTTGAGTGTCCCAGAAGGAGTTGCTCACAGTGCCCCAATTCAGTCCTACAAGACCGCCAACATGTGCATCGCCAGTCACGCTGCTTGTGGAATAGGAGTTGCTCACGTTGCCGGCACCGTTCAATCCCACCAGACCGCCGACATCGATACTGCCGCTCACACTGCCTGTAGCATAAGAGTTGCTCACGTTGCCGTCACCTTTCAATCCCACCAGACCACCAACACGCATACGGCCAATGACAGTGACATTCACCATGCCGATATTCTTGATGACTCCCTCCAGCTGTACATGACGAAAAAGCCCGACAGCATCTTCGTCAGGACGGTTGACAAACGGGTCACGTATCTCATATCCCTGCCCGTCGAGAATGCCATCAAAGCCTCTATAGCCATAGTTAGTGATAAAAGCTCCAATTGGCTGCCAGCCCTTTCCCCCATTGGCTGTCGGGCTCGCCAGTTCCTCATAACCGAGAGTAGTTGAATCAAGGTCGTTCATCAGGATGTAACTGCTGCTCAAGTTGTATCTGATGGCATCCAAATCATACCAAGTCCGTATTTCTGGATTTGCAGAAGGATGTGGAATATAAATACCAGAGGTACCACCATAGCCCACCATCCCCACAACTAAGGCTGCCGCAATCAAAAAGACGCAAACTTTTACCATGTAACAGTTCGCCTTTCCTTACTGTAATGCAGAAGGTCGAGAAAGGTTGCACTATTCCGCTTCGCTTAATCTCTCTCTAATTCTACGGACACCACACCAATTAAGCCTACTACAAATTAGTTATTTAGTTACACTGGCCAGGGAGAGTCGATTGGTTTAACCCGCTTTATTCTTCCATGCACCTTGCCTTTGTTCTTGACATCAGGTCACATAAGAACTAAAATAAGGATAGGAATATGGGAAAAAGATTGGCAATAGTTGTTCTCATCGTGCTTGTGGGCGTCTTGGTTTGGCTCGTCTGTCCGTATATCAGGAGCCCGGTAAATGCAGAGTTTACTATTAAGGTCATTGCTGCTGAAGGAACAGGATTTGAAGGCTTCTGTACACATGAAGTGAAATATGTTATAGGTAGTCGAACCGAGGAGACTGACATCGAAGGCGAAATGACGGCAGACAAGAATACCTTTGAATTTGCCATACCGGGAATAGAGATTTCCTGTGTGATCAGGAACAAAACGCCAGGTAAGTCGATTGCGGTTATTTTGCTTAAAGACGGTACTGAAGTGAATCGTGTTGAAGGAACAGAATATGATTTTTATCTCGACTATTATTCTCCACTGAGTTGATACCTCAGCAGAAGCGGCTCAAGGCTTCCGGTACACACATGGCGAGTATGGCGGTACTCAGTATTCCACGGACACCATACCAATTAGGCCTACTACAAATTAGTTATTTAGTTACACTGGCCAGGAAGAGTCGATTGGTTTAACCTGCTTTAATCTTCTACTTTCAATCTTGGTTGGCGAAATGGATTTACATTCGCCAGTATTTAGCCTTAACACTTTAGAATATCCTATTTTAGAAAGGCTGCATAAACCACGTTAACTTGAACCATCCCAGAAAATGAGAATTAGAGCGGAGAATTATTTGCGATTACGATGTATGTCGTGGCTAGCGAGTAGGCTAACAAGTTGACCTGAAAAAGTAACATTTTGACGTTTTGTGACTCATTGACTCGTTGGCATGCCTTGGGCGCTGAAACCTACCGATAATTCCCTCACTAGTGATACAATAGCAGTCTGGAGGTTGCAAAGGTACAGAATGCAGAGACTACTAGTGATACCGTGCAAAGCGGCTTGTAGTTTTGCTGCAAATGACCCGTAGGTTATTTGGGAAAATAGAAATTGCTTAGTTCCGAAGAGGGAAAAAGTCTATGGGGCAAAGGAATCATTAGAGAGAGTAGGAGGTATAAAAATATGAAACTCTTTAAGAGGGGTAAGGGTATAAATAGACCGGAAGATGTCAGGGAGTTAGAGAGTAGGAAAGCTTTCGAGAGAATGGGAACACTGGAGAAGGTTAAGAAACCGGAAGGTGAAAGAAAATTGGAAGACTTATTTACGTTCGTGGATAGTGGGCAGGAGGGAGTTGAAAGATTCTTTAAGGAGAAAGGGTTAAAAGGTGATGTTTCTGTACTTCAGTGGTTCTCTGACCGTATGATATCTAAGATCGAAGTTGTGAGGTTTACCTTCCAGGTTGGGGGTACTACATATCTTAACTTACCGTATGTAGTAGATACCCTTACTTCCTCTGGAATACCATCTGGGAAAGGTTTTGTTTATGCTGATAAGGATGAGTTGCCTCCTGGCGCCAAACTCGAAGGGTGGGAGGTGTGGAACCTAAATCGTACTGAACTAGAAGTCTCACTAAAGAATAAGGTGGTTGGTACTTATTTCATCACTACACCTAGTTGGGTTGCGTATAAGAATATGACCCTTTTTGAGATCGTTTGGATGTTCCATGTAGCTACTGAGTTTTTCAAGGAATCACTAGGTGTAGGAACCAATGGGAGATAGAGACTTTTTGGAACTAGTATGAGGTGGTAATGTGACGGCCACCCGATTATTTCTTAGGTCTGTCGCACGGTGTAGTATGGCACTGGCAGATATACTATGTTGTCATTGCACAATTCTGACTCTTGTGCAATCCACTAGATTTTGATACCTACTAATGTATAATTCAGTGATGATTTCTGAGAGGCAAATCGATGACACGAATGAATTTGGGTAGATATGCTATTGATTATCAAGAGGCAGTGAACGTACTTCTGCACGATAAGACTTGGAAACGAGATTTTACTGTTTATCCTATCATCTTCCTTTATCGTCATTACATAGAGTTGAAGTTAAAGGAAATAATACTACATAGCTGGAAATTTCTGAAGATATCGAGGCCTTTCCCAGAGGGACATAAGGTATATGAATTATGGAACATTTGTAGGAATTGTCTGATAGAAATAGACAAGCAAGTTGACCAAGGTTTTGCCCAAAGTAGGGAATATGTTGAACAGATAACAGGAGCCTACGATGCTCTGCAAGCTGATATTAACAGATTTGCAGAAATTGACCCAGATTCACAGCATTTCCGTTATCCAGTCGACAAACATGGTAATCCGATAACAATTGATAATAAACTTCTAGCTAAGCTACAACGTGAACTACCGGAGTTGGTGAAAAGGATAAGCTACAACTTGGACGGAATCAGCACAGGTATCTACACAATTCTTCAAGATAAGTATAATGGTCTTTCCCAATCTTGACCGAGTTGACCCTGCTGGATAGGCCATCGGCGGTTTCATGCTGGCTCCCATCTTCGTTTTGAGGGTTTCCTGTTAGTGGCTAAATAGGGACTACATCGGACGTTGCACAACACTCGGTTTTGTGTGATTCCAGCCCTCGAGTAGAAGTCATTGATAAGCTATGTTTACCATTGCTTGCCGCCATGGCACTCAGGTATCGAGTGTAGCACGGAGTCTCACCCTCGGCCCGTTCGATGACACTTGAAGCTGGTGAGAAACACACATATCACTTAGTACTAAGAAGCTATTGACAGCTCTCACAGGATGGCGTATCGTATCCTTATAGAGGCGTTTGTGACCGACGATAGGGTGTATGCGACATGAATGATGAGAGCTGGGTAAAGCTAATAGAACAAGGAGATATTTGATGAGAAGGGTTATTGGCGTTCTATTTATCATCATTGCAATTCCCATCTTCCTGCTTGGCATAATAGCTCTAATCTCCCCAACCGGATTTATCTGGATAGCGTCTCACTTCCCCGAAGGCCTTCAAAATGCACTTTTCGTTGATGTGCTCATGGGCGCAACACCCCGGTCCTGGGCTTACATCGTGGCTGGTCTTTTATTAGGAGGGGTAGGCTTCTTCCTGAAGGGGTGATAGCTCCTTTATCCTCACACAGAATTCAACGGCCTTCTCAGAACTTCTGGTGCCACTCGCATCATAGCTATACGCTCACTACACAAAATAGCGGTTTGTTCAATCCTGCAATACAGCCTCAAGCTATCTTAAAATTTCATTGGCCAATGGGGCCCTAGTCTGGGCAGACCAGATTATTCCAAATATCGTGATTTGGTAATTTTCGTCTCGGACTTAACGAGCTCAAAGCAAAGCTAGGGCGTTATAGCCCAATAAGATTAGTGAATGCAGTCCTGTAAACTTAAAGTTAAGAGAATTTCTATTATTTGCCTCCAGCCTGAGTTAAGAAATCAAGGAACTCGGCTTCATTAATTATCTTTATCCCTAACTTCTCTGCTTTAGCCAACTTGGAGCCAGGGTCGGCGCCCACCACCACATAAGAGGTCTTCCTGGTGACATCCGAGCCAGCTTTGCCTCCCAAGGCCTTTATTTTCGCTTCTGCTTCGGAGCGGGAGAAGGAATCCAGCTTCCCGGTTAAGACAAATTCCCGTCCGGCTAAAGGTAACTTCTGGGGCCTGGCTTCTTTAACTTTCTCTCTTTCCAGCCTCACCCCGGCTTTTCTCAGCTTCTCGATGATTCGCCTATTTCCTTTCTGTCTGAAAAAGGCAACGATGCTTTCAGCTATCCTGGGACCGATAGAGGGAATAGTTAAAAGCTCCTCCTCGCTGGCTTTAGCCAGAGCGTCTATGCTGGCAAAATGCTGTGCCAATAGCTCGGCATATTGGTCACCGACATGGGTGATTCCTAAGGCAAAGATAACTCGAGCCAAGCTTCTATTCTTGCTTTCTGCGATGGAATTAAACACATTGGAGGCACTTTTGTCCGCCATTCTTTCCAGACCGAGAAGTTGCTCTTTGGTGAGGTAGTATAAGTCGGCGGCATCCTTGACCAGGCCGCCCTCGAACAAAGCCTGGCATAGCTTTTCCCCTACGCCATCGATGTCCATGGCCCCGCGGCTGACAAAATGCTTGATTCTCTCCAGGGCTTGAGAAGGACAGGCGGCATTGGTACAGCGGTGCATAGCCTCACCTTCGGGCTTTATCACCTCGCTGCCACAGACAGGGCAGCGGCCGGGCATGGAGAAGATTTTCTCCTTGCCAGTACGGCGGCTGACTATGGGTTCGACAATCTCAGGTATCACTTCACCAGCCCGCTGCACCACGACCCAGTCTCCAATCCTGATGTCCTTGCGGTGAATATCCTCTTCATTATGCAGCGCCGCTGAACTGATAACCACACCGCCGACTCGGACTGGCTCTAGAATAGCGTAGGGGTTAAGGCTTCCAGTCCTTCCCACATTTATGCCGATATCAATAAGACGCGTAGTACCCTGAATGGCGGGAAACTTATAGGCAATAGCCCATCTTGGCTCGTGAGCCACAGTGCCCAGTTCTTGCTGGAGGGCAATAGAATTAACCTTTGCCACTATGCCGTCGGCTTCGTAGGGGAACTTTTCGCGGCTTTCTACCCAGTTCTGATGATATTTCTCCGCTTCATCGAGGGAGCGGCGTAGGGCAATATTGGGGTTTATCTTGAAGCCTAAGGACTTGAGGTATTGCATGATTTCCCAGTGGGTGTCGGGCATCGCCTTGCCTTCAGCCCAACCTAATCCATAAATGAATATATCGAGAGGACGTCGGGCGGTAATGCCGGAATCAAGCTGCCTTACCGAGCCGGCAGCGGCATTCCGGGGATTGGCGAAAAGAGGCAGCTCCTCTTTGGCTCTCTCTTCGTTAAGTTTTTTAAAACCAGCTTTAGGAAGATAAACTTCGCCCCGGACTTCAAATCTGGGCGGCGCCTCCTTGGGCACGGAAAGAGGAATACTTCTGACGGTTTTCAAGTTCTGTGTGATGTCCTCACCCCGATAGCCATCCCCCCTGGTTGCTCCTGTGGCGAGCGAGCCATCAACGTAAGTCAGGGCTACTGCCAGCCCATCAATTTTAGGCTCGCAAACAAGGTCGAACTGGCGCCCGCCTAAAAGATTGCTTACTCTTTTATGCCAGGCTGCCAGTTCTTCGTAAGAAAAGGCATTGGCCAGACTCAACAAGGGCTGGGGATGTTCGACAACTCCGAACGCCTCTACAGGAGGCGCTCCAATCCTTTGCGTCGGCGAGTCCGGGGTAACAAGCTCAAGATGCTCAGCCTCAAGCTGCCTGAGCTCTTTCATCAACTCATCGTACTCGGCATCGCTGATTTCAGGGCTATCCAGCACGTAGTAACGGTAATTATGGTGATTAATTATCCCCCGCAGCTCTGCTATCCTCTGCTTGACCTTATTTACGTCTTTCATAAGGCTAATCTTTATTTATAGTATAGCAAAACTCCTCGCTATTAATCCTGCCTTGCGACTATCTCTTCTCCAATTCATTGAAACTATGCTGTGTGCTAAAATTAGATAGGTCTTAGGGCGAACGATTCCCCTTGCTTCATCTGACTGCAACATCGAGGCTCGCATATCTAGAAGGACGAAAGCATGAATGAGATAAAGTACAAGCCAATCGGAGTTATTCATTCTCCGTTCAAAGAACCCAAAGGGACGCCTATACAGCCTGCAGGTGCTAAAGGTACCAATGGGGTAGTCGAGATATTCCCGGAATATGCTGGGGGCTTAAAGGATATTGAAGGTTTTTCTCACATTATTTTGCTGTATCACTTTCACTTATCCAAAGGGGCGACATTGATAGCAAAGCCCTATATGGATAACGAAACGCATGGAGTCTTTGCTATGCGGGGTCCCAGTAGGCCCAACTCTATTGGCATCTCGGTAGTGTGCCTCGTTAAGGTTGAAGGGAATATGCTCCATATTCAAGATGTGGACATTGTGGATGGGACCCCCCTTTTGGATATTAAACCTTATGTTCCCGAGTTTGACACAAGGGAAGTGGAAAGGATAGGGTGGCTAGAGAAAAGTGTGCATAAGCTTTCCGCATCGAGAGATAATGGGAGGTTCACAGAGTAATGTGTCTGGCTTGCGATAGCGGAACATATGAAGTTCCAGCTCTTGGCTTTTGGCGCTCTGACTTCTCAAATCTGTGACATGTTGGGCAACGCCTGAATTATTTTGAGGATGTGAATATGGCTATGAAACCAATTGTGATCAGGTTCTTTGCTCCGGTAATTGATGCCGCTTATCAAACACAGATGTGAAAAGCAAACTGCGGAGACTATCGAGGAAAGTTTTTGCTCACTGATTTCTCCCGAACGGGCAGATATAAACGCATACACCGCAACTCTTGTGCCGAGTCTGCTCTCGTTCGCTTAGATAGTGGTCACATGCCTCAGCAACGAATATCTCGCTCCTTTGTCTGGGTTTGTCGAAAGCCTGTCCGGTAAAGGCATGTGCGGGACAGTCCTCCACACATGCACAGCAGTCGTGGCACATCTCATCCATAGGTATTCCCGCTTCTAACGGAGCATCTGTGAGCACCGTACCCCACCTCACGCGGGGACCATGTTCCGGTGTAATGAGCAAGGCACTCTTGCCAATCCATCCCAGCCCAGCCAAATGAGCTGCTAATTTGTGGGAGAACACACCGGTAAGCCTGGTTCTATCCACTGTTTGAGACGACGGGACAACGAAAGCTTGGAAACCGGCTTTGTCCAGGGATTGGGCTAACATCATAGAAATTGAGTCTATGCGAGGATTTATAATTCGATACACGTAATGCCAGTAAGTGTTTAGGGCAGCAATATTTTTATGATGGACCAGCGTATTTACAATGCCATCCGTGAGAACGAAGCCATGAGAAACAGCTCGTGGAAACTGAGTCAGAAATTCTCCGCCCTGCCTGGAAATACACTGTCTGGCAAGAGCAAGGTCAGCTATACCGAAGTAAGTTGCCCCCATGTCCTTAGCCAGAGATTCCAGCTTGCCTCTAAGATTTACTTTACCCATATCTTTCATAGCTAATTCCTGCGTGTAAGTATAGCACAGCAAAGCTTCCTGCCCTCAATTTTACGCTCAGTTGTATCGAAATTACTTACGTTGAGGAAGAGGTTATTAAATTACCTCTTAATTCTACGATATTTGTTATAATCAAGGCAGATTTACAGAAATGAAGTAGAGTACAAGCCAGAAGAAGGAGGATAAAACATGGCTACGAAACCAGTTGTAATCAGGTTCTTCGCCCCGGTGATTGATGCCACTGTCAATGCTCTGATGAGTGCCGTCGACCAGAAAATGAAGCAAGGGATAAAAGATTTCATCCTTCTTATCTCTTCGCCGGGCGGCTCTGTCGTCCATGGTTTAAGCGCATATAATTATTTAAAAGGGTTGCCTGCTTCCATAACTACGCATAATTTCGGTAGCGTAGACTCAATAGGCATCGTCATATACTGTGCCGGTTCTAAGAGGCTCTCAGTACCCCAGGCGAGATTTCTATTTCACGGCGTTAGTGCGCAGTTTAGAGGGGAACAAAATTTAGAGGAGAAACTGCTGGACGAGAGGTTAAAGGGATTGAGGATTGATATGGAGAACATTGCCAAGGTAATCGCAGCCAATACAGGTAAAAGCGCCAAAGATATTACTGATGCCATGATTGAGAGAACAACTTTGAATCCCGAAGAGGCGCAGTCCTGGGGCCTGGTACACGAAATCAAGTCAGAGCTATTTGAAGCCGGAAGCGAAGTAATTGCCATACAGGCTCAGCAACAACTGCAACCGCCGCGTAAGCTGTGACATCAGTCGGGAAGAGTGTGCCCGCTATTCCCTGTCTCAAACAAAATGATTCGTAGCCTATTGCCTTCGGATTCCGATGCGATACTCGAGGTCATAAATGATGCTGCGCAAGCTTACAAAGGAGTAATCCCGGATGATAGATGGAAAGAACCGTATATGTCAGTCGGGGAATTGGAAGAGGAAATTGAAGCTGGCGTACGATTTTATGGCTGGATGGAAGGCGGGCATTTGCTCGGAGTGGCCGGAATTCAAGCTCTTAAGGATACCACCTTGATCAGGCATGTTTATGTGCTTCCAGAATGTCAGGGAGAGGGAATTGGCAAGAGTCTACTTGAATATCTCATAGGCTTGGCCGAGACTCCGGAAGTCCTGGTGGGGACCTGGGCTGATGCCACCTCGGCCATTCGATTCTACGAGAAATATGGTTTCAAACTGATGTCGTCCAGGGAAAAGGATAGGCTCTTGCGGACATACTGGAACATCCCCGAGAGGCAGATCGAGACCTCAGTGGTGCTGAGGACAATCTCTTCTTGCTAATGGTGGTATGCTTTCTCAATTTGTTAATAGCTGGTACTCGTCCAATATATTAGCGATATCTCCACCTCTCATCATTGCCAAGCAATCTATTCTTTGTCCCCAGCAATCGTGGCTGAGGGCTTTACCATATACCTTTTATTACGATATACTCTTTTATAAGATTTTCCGGAGGCTGAGATGAATATTAAACAGACCTTGGAAGATACTGCCAGTGAAATACCACACAAAGAAGCCATTGTTCTTGGTGCTCAGAGGGTTACTTATGGGAAACTAGATGAAGCTTCTAACAGAGTAGCCAATGCCCTCCTGGAGCTGGGGATGAAACAGGGTGCCAATGTGGCCATCTTGATGTCCCATAGCCCAGAGTGGGTCATCAATTATTTCGGGGTGATTAAAGGTGGGGGTGTAGCTGTGCTGCTCAACACTGCTCTTAAAGCACCTGAACTTGATTCTTTGCTGCGAAACTCCGACTCGGAAATTCTGATAACGGAGAAGAAATTTTCTCGGATGCTTTCCTCAGTTTTGCCTCACATTCCTTTGCTAAAACACATAATTGCGGTTGACGCAGGTTCTTACACCAGGATGGTAGCTAACAGCCCTCCCATATCACCGGCTATCGATATAAAGGACGCGGACGAAGCTACTATATTTTACACCTCTGGCGTACTGGGGAAGCAAAAGGGCGTGGTACATACGCATGCTTCCCTTATGGGGACTCCTCCCATAGTTTCCGCAGGCATACAACGGAAAAGAGAAGATGTCATTATAGACCTTGTTCCCTTTTCTTATCTTTATGGCTTATTCGAGGTTCTTTTTGGTTCGATTATCACAGGCTCTACTGTCGTGCTTATCCCTAACTTCACTCCCAGAGCTGTCCTGAAGGCTTTGGAGAAAGAAAAAGGCACGGTTATCTTTGGCGTTCCTGCCATGTACAATGCCCTGGCTATGGTGCGTGACGAAGTCCTGGCAAGATATGACCTGAGTTCACTGCGATTGGCTGTTACCGCTGGGGCAAAGTCCTTTCCCAAGCTAATGGGAGCTTTGGAGGACAAGTTCGGTTTATACCTTTATGAGGTATACGGTCTCACGGAAGCTTCAGCCGTTTCCATAAGCACCTTTAACAGCCGTAAACTGGGGACTGTTGGCAAGCCAATTTGCAGTATTAAGATACTGGATGACAGCGGCAAGGAAGTTCCCATGGGCGAAATAGGGGAAGCTGTGTTCAATGCCCCCTGGGTGATGAAAGGATACTATAAAGCTCCTGAACTCACAGCTCAAGTCCTTAAGGATGACTGGTTTTATACCGGAGATTTAGTCAGGATGGATGAAGAGGGCTACCTGGAGTATATAGAGAAGAAGTCATTCATAATAGTCACGTCTTCTGGACTTAAGATTGGTCCGTCGGAAGTTGAATTCGTGCTGCTCAGCCACCCTGGCGTAGCTGAGGCAGCCTATGTAGGTATTAACGATGGTTATGGAGGACAGATACCCACTGCCTTCGTAGTGCTTAAAGAAGGGCAACGTGCCACGGCAGAAGAGCTGTCTGACCTTTGTTGCCAAAACCTGGCTGATTTTAAGCTCCCTAAGAGAATCGAATTTGTGGACAGCATACCTAAAACTAGCTCGGGGAAGGTAGCTAGAAAGAAGCTCAAAGAAAGAGAGTTAACCCAGAACTAACTGAAAAGGTAGCTATTAGCCTTGCTATTGGACTCCTCAGAATGACATTACCACACGCTCACATTATCTTAATGTTGACGTGGTTAACACTTATTGATAACATCATGAACTGAGCCGTGCTAGGCGGGGAGCTAGCGGTGCCCTGTACCCGAAAACCGCTATAGCGGGGCTGAATTCCTGCTTGAGGTTTACGGCCGGCTAGATTTGTTTTTGCTGAGCGGTGTTGATAATCAGGTTCTATGCAACTGGAGACTATGAACCCCGTCAGGTCCGGAAGGAAGCAGCGGTAAGTGGCATTTCCAGTGTGATATAGAGTTGCCTGGTTGGAGCTAGCTGGCAGAGACAGCTTCCCGGTTTGGGAATCGAGAGCAGGTGCACGGCTTATGAAATTCAGAGTAGATAAGAAAAAGTTCACAGATGGACTTCTTAGGTCTTGAAGGTAAAACAGCAATTGTTACTGGGGGTGGCTCCAATATTGGGCGGGGCATAGTTCTGGCTTTTATTGAGCAAGGAGCGAACGTGGCCATAGCCGAACTAGATGAAGCTCAAGGAGCTAAAGTAGCTAAGGAGGCCAATGCTCCAGGCAAGGGCAAAGTTGAGAATATAAAGACAGACGTAACCGACTGGGATTCGGTTCAGGCGATGGTGAAGCAAACACTGGATAAGTTTGGTCAGGTAGATATATTGGTCAACGTTGTTGGTTGGGTCAGGGACGACCTTTTTGTAAGGAAACTCAGAGAGGATTGGGGGAAAGAGATAGACCGCAATTTTTGGAGCGATATAAACTGCACCAGAGCCGTTTTAGACCATATGATTGAGCGAAAGTACGGAAAGATCATCAGCATCGGTTCTGATGCTGCCAGAGTAGGGCAGTTGAGAGAAGCTGTTTACAGTGGCTGCAAGGGTGCTGTGGTTTCTATGACAAAGTCTTTAGCCAGGGAGCTTGGCCGCTATGGGATAAACGTCAATGTGGTTTGTCCAGGTGTTGTTGTTCCTGTAAACAGAGATGTTACTACTTCGGAGAGCATGTGGACGGATGAGATGATGAAAGTATTTGGCACCCCAGAAGCGCTAGAGAAAATAGCTAAAGGTATCCCTCTGGGACGGCTGGGGGCACCAGATGATATAGCCAATGCTGTTCTGTTCTTGGCCTCAGACCGAGCTAACTTCATAACTGGACAGACTATCAGCGTTGATGGTGGTTACACCATGGCGTAAGAAATTTCGAACAGCCTCAAATAAACAAGGTGGTGACGAACATGGCAATAAAAAAGGTATGTATTATTGGTTCGGGGACTATGGGCAGCGGCATAGCTCAGGTATCGGCACAGGCGGGCTATGAGACAACCATGGTTGACGTAAAACAGGAGTTTCTTGACCGTGGTATGAGCATGATAAAAGCCAGCCTGGGTAAATTTGTGCAAAAAGAAAAAATCAAGCAAGAGGAGATGCATGAAGCTCTGGCGAGACTTCATGCCTCAGTTGACATGAAAAATGCCGCTAAAGATGCTGATTACGTTATAGAGGCGGTATTTGAGAGAGCGGAGGTCAAGCTGCCGATATTTGGACAGCTTGAAGAAATTTGCCCCAAAGAGACAATCCTGGCTTCTAATACATCCGGAATACCAGTAAGTCTACTGGCATCCGCGACCAGGCGTCCCGACAAGGTTATCGGCACACACTTTATGAACCCCGTACCGTTAATGAAGGGGGTAGAAATAGTGAAGACTTTCCTTACATCAGAGGAAACTTTGAAGGTAAGCCTCGATTTCGTCAAATCTCTGGGTAAGGAAACAGTCGTAGTTAAAGATTCCCCGGGATTTGTAACCAATAGAATAGTAACCTTAGTCTTAAATGAGGCAGCCAAGCTATTGGAAGAGAATTTAGCCAGCATAGAGGATATAGATAAAATAGAGAAATTATCACACAACTGGCCTATGGGCCCATTCGAGTTGGCAGACATGGTTGGTATAGACGTTATAGTTGACCTCTTAGAAGGGATTTACCAGCAGACTGGATGGGAAAGATATAAACCAGCTCCATTATTGAAAAGGATGGTCGAAATTGGATACACAGGAAAGAAAGTGGGCAAGGGCTTCTATCAATTGTTCGGATAAACTGACACTTTTTTATCGGCAATTACTTCGCCAATTTGGTGTTAAACCCAAAAAAAGCTTAGGGCAGCATTTCCTGATAGATGAAACTGTATTAGAGCGTATTTTATCTGCTGCCGAGCTTAGCCCCGGGGACATTGTAATTGAGATAGGTGCGGGCCTGGGTATACTAACTGAGGGGTTAGCCAAACAAGGAGCCAGGGTCATTGCTGTTGAGCTTGATTCCAAATTAGTTGCCCTGCTGAAAAGACGACTGGCCGCCTTCCCTGATGTCGAAATTATCCATGCTGATATACTTAGGGTTACCCCCCGGCAAATCCTAAAAGAAAAGCTAGCCGTCTCCGCACTTTTCCAAGGTTATAAAGTTATAGCTAATCTTCCTTATTACATTACTTCACCGTTATTGCGCCATTTTTTCGAGGCGCTGCTCCAACCCTCAGAAATGGTAGTAATGGTACAGAAGGAAGTTGGCGAAGCTATGGTTGCTACCCCTGGTAATATGAGCTTGCTCAGTGTTAAGACTCAGTTTTATAGCAAGCCTAGTATTATATCCTATGTACCGGCGGCAAGTTTTTATCCCCCGCCTAAGGTGGATTCAGTTATTTTACGCCTGGATGTTTACTCTCAGCCGCCTATCGAGGTCCCCAATGCCGCTAGTTTTTTTGATGTAGTTATGCATGGTTTCAGTTCTCCTCGTAAGCAGCTTCACAATTCTCTGGCTCACTCGTTAGATATGCCGCCCAGCCAGGTTACTTTATTACTGGAGAAGACTGGAATAGAGGGTAAACGGCGAGCTGAAACTCTTAGCTTGGAGGAGTGGAGGGAGCTCTGGAAAGTCTTTGCTCCCTTTTCAAAAAGATTATAGTGTTGACTGTTTATGCCCCGGCTAAAATAAACCTCGTCCTCGAAGTGCTGGGCAAGGATAATGATTATCACCAAATCTCCAGTATTTTCCAGTCGATAGACTTATGTGACGTTCTAAATTTCCAATTAGACGAGGAAGTATGCTTTGAATGTGATGTGCCCGGCTTAAAGCGCGATAACCTGGTAACACAGGCGGCCACCCTGCTTAAGGAATGCACAAAATGTAGTCTGGGGGCACGAATCGAGCTTCGCAAGCATATACCCTGGGGTGTGGGATTGGGGGGAGGTAGCAGCGATGCCGCTGCCGCACTCTTAGCTCTCAACGAGCTCTGGGGATTGGGGTTGCCGCTTTCTGATCTGGTCCATTTAGCATCGCAGCTGGGCTCGGATGTCCCCTTCTTTATCCATAAAGGCACGGCTCTGGTAGAGGGGAAGGGGGAAAAAGTAACCCCGCTGCCGTCCTTGCCTTCAACCTGCTTTGTGTTACTGGTGCCGCCATTACCTAAAATCCAGGGCAAAACGAAGCAAATGTACAATAATTTACGCGTTGCTGATTTCACCGGAGGCCAGTTTGTTCAACGGGCCCTATCATCTTTGAGACAATGGAAAGCGATTGACCATTGTCTTATGTTTAATGTCTTCGAAATGGTAGCCTTTAATTTCTTTCACGGGCTGGACAAATATCGGAAGACTCTGAAAGAATCCGGAGCCCCGGGAGTTTATCTCGCGGGCTCCGGACCATGTCTTTTTACTTTTTTCTCCGAGGAGAGGCAGGCCAAAGTGATAAGTCTAAACTTGAGAGGACAAGGGCTGGAATGCTACTTGACGTCTCCTTTTCCCGGGGGCTAGAACGCTCTTCTCTGAAGGGAGAAGATTAGAGTGAAGTGAAAATATGAGTATAGTGGAGCAAATCAAGCGAAATAAGTGGCTTCTGGCGACGATTTATGCTGTTATCATTCTTGGTCTCAGCGTCGGCCTTTATTTCCTCCTTCGATATCTGATGGCCTATTTTGATCTTTCAGTTGAAGGGTTTGCCACTACAGCCTACCTGGTTGTTTTTGTAACCTCTCTGATAAGTAACGCCAGTATTATTTTTCCAGTACCTATTTTCGTCGCCATAATGGTAACAGCGGCATCGAAGTGGGACCCTATTCTGGTAGCTCTTATAGCTAGTAGCGCTGGCACCTTGGGGGAAATAACGGGCTATTATGCCGGCTACTGGGGAAAGAGATTCATACTCGCCGAGAGCGCACCGGGATATGAAAGGCTTGTAGGATGGATGAAGAGATATGGCCCGTGGGGCATTTTCCTCATCTCTCTTCAACCTATATTGCCATTTGACG
>Ga0307435_1000432_pt1 | contig 18736 bp, 14 predicted proteins | sample SalMarWE160470MG_FD_202164 | JGI IMG/M metagenome (GOLD analysis project Ga0307435, IMG submission 202164) | Salt marsh sediment microbial communities from the Plum Island Ecosystem LTER, Massachusetts, United States - WE1604-70 | ecosystem: Environmental > Aquatic > Marine > Intertidal zone >... | reverse complement strand
TATTGGTTCAGGGTATCTGCGGCTTCAGTATCTACATAATGACGGCAGCGGCTGGGCAGCGGAGATCGTAGATCCCAATGAAGAAAACTCAGTCAATTGGGCTTCGGTTACAGTGGATTCATTGGACCAACCCCATATTGCCTATGCCATCTCAAGAGGAAGTGAACATTACGAATTAAGGTATGCCACAAAAATTGCCGGCGATTGGCAGATTTCCGTTCTGGATACAGACCCCAAATCTATATACACTCCTTCGATTGTTCTGGATGCGTCCGATCACGCCCATATCGCGTACTGCCGAAAGAGCTTTAATTTAATAGACTATGAGGTTGAATACATTTCCAACGCAACGGGCAGTTGGGTCAGGAGCGGGGTTCATCTTGTTGATTGGGTTGCTTATTCTGGTATTAAGGCCAAGCCGCTGATTGCGTTGGATTCATCCGGGCGGCCAACGATTTCTTATCTTTGGGAAGGCAACTTAATGATGGCGGTTCGGGACGGCTCTTCCTGGACACACGAGCTGCTATATAACCCGGAGCCCATATCTACCGCAAATGTTGAAACATTTTCCATGAAGGCCTCTTCAGACGGTGTATTTCATCTTTCTTTGGTTATTTCGGTTTTTCTTCATGGAGATTATCAATTGTGTCATCTTACCAATGCAGGCGGCACATGGCAGAGTGAAATACTCGAAGAGACGGATAATCGAGACATCATTGCAAATGCCATAACGATCGATGCGGCTAATCAGGTCCATATTGCCTACAGTATTGAGGACGAGCATTACTCCTTGGAACTATATCACGCATGCGGGACATTAGGTTCCTATACTACTGAATATATCGGTGTAAAAGAGACGAGGTATTGTACCATCGGAGTTCAATCTGATGGCAATGTCCATATTTTACTCAAAAAATATAACGGAACCACCTCGGAGATCCTGTGTGCCCAAAACAGCTCCGGCTCATGGGATATCAAACCCATAGATCGTGAGATTGAGCTTGGCGTCCCATGGTCTCTGGCGGTCAATTCAGCCGGTGATGTCAGCATTGCCTACCACGCTTCGGGAGATATTTTTATTGCTGAAAATTCTGCAGGAACCTGGGAAAGTGAGTGCTTGTTTTTCGAAGGCCGGATACGTAGCGATCGAGCGCTGGCGTTCGATTCGGCGGATACCTTGCACATGGTATATCGCGGCGTTTCAGAAAGCTTAATGTACAGTGAAAACAGTTCGGGTACTTTTGTTAAAGAGTTGGTGGATTCAAGGACAGGGAATATCGCCGCTCTTGCATTGGACTCCAGCGATAATGCTCACGTGCTTCATCTTTTTGATGATGAATATGAATACGTCTGTTACCCCCCCGAAGTTCCTGTACCTGGCTTTTGCACAGGACACAATTATTACCTCTATCACTCTACAAATGCCGGCGGAACATGGGCCCAGGACTTTCTGGAATACCGGGCTGTAAAGTCCGGGTCCATTGCTGTCGATTCGTTCGGCAAAAGTCATGTGGTTTATTCGGTCAATACGGATAACCAAATTGTGTACAAGAGCAATGCGTCCGGCACCTGGGCCTTGAAACAAACAATCCCTCTGTCAAAATACTACGGATATGTCAGAATTGCAATCGATTCGGCGGACAAGGTCCATATCGTTTACCTGGACTCGTCTGGCATCGGGTCTGTCCTTCATCACTATACCAACGCAGCCGGATATTGGGACGATGAAGTGGTCGATGATATAAGCGGACTAAGTGAGCATTTGTCATTGGCCGTTGATTCGACGAATCATCTGCATATCTGCTATAGCAGCGGCGAGACACTCAAATATGCGACCGATGTGTCCGGCAGTTGGCAGATGGAAAACGTTGCCGACAGCGTTGAGTATCCTTATCCATCAATTGCGGTGGATGCTGCCGGCGTATACATCAGCTACTATGATGACCAGACGAAATGCCTGATGTACGCCACGGACACGCTGCCGAGCAAGGCGATTGAGGTAGAGCCGCTTTCGCTGTCATTTATCGCCAATGAAGGCGGGTATTCCACACTGCCGGTGGTTGTCCGGAACGTGGGCAATCAGGTCCTGAAGGTCGGGGCCGCTTCCATCACCGGGGATGACGCGGGCCAGTTCAGCAAGACGGACTCGCTGCCGATAAGCCTGGCGGTTGACGGCACCACCCAGATTGACGTAACGTTTGACCCGACCGGCCTTGGGTCGTTTGATGCCCAACTTATCATTCCGTCTGATGATCCGGATATACCTGTCGTGACAGTCGACCTGCACGGAGTGTGTTTCGCGTTACCAGGCCCGTATCTTGAAATCGTGCCGCCGAAGAACTGGGAAGGATTTGGCGAGGTGATTGTCGGACAAACCTCCGTAACCGCGCCGTTTACAATCAAGAATAATTCGAGCACTTATACCTTTACTATCACTTCCGGTGTCACGGTCTTTGACACGGATAATTTTCATGTCGTTCCTTCTCCCTATCCGGGTGCGTGCCCGGGTATTAAGATTATTTCCCTTCCACCCGGCGAGCGGTGCTCAGTTGGTGTGACGTTTACGCCGACGACAGTGGGTGATTTTGATTCGATTCTGCGTGTCTATGCGAACAACCCGTTCTCTGCCGAGGCCGTCGCGCTGCTGGAGGGGACGGGGATTCCGGTGCCGGAGCCGGATCTTTTGGTCGGGCCGTCTGAACACGCCTTTGGTCCTCAGCAGATTAAGGCGACCTCGGAGGATTTGGTTATTGATGTAGGCAACGTGGGGGATGCGGATCTGAAGATTAGCGCAATTACGCACCTCAACGACCCGAACTTTATCCTGGACCTCGACGGCGGAAAATATCCGATAGGGAGCAGTTTTCCCGTGGACATGGCTCCGGGAGAGGTGCGGAATTTTACCGTGAGTTTCTACCCGCAGCAAATTGGCAATCTTGAAGATACTGTAACGGTAACTTCCTACACTAACGGGCAAGTCCTTCTGAGCGGAGAGGGGACACACTGGAACCTGTGCGATTTTGATACTGATGGGAACGTGGATTTGGGCGATTTCGCCATTTTAGCTAATCATTGGATGGAGAAGGTTGAGGGCTGGCCTCCGGATGTGACGCCGGATCCGCTGGACGGCAGGATAAATCTGTTTGACCTATATGTCTTTGCCAAAAACTGGCTGGAATCACTATAATAATCAGGGATGAATTTCAGCGGCTTTGCTGCCATGATTTTGTGGACAATCAGATTCGACTGAAGGGTAACGCAATATTCAGTGGTGCGAAATGTGGCCCCGCCCACAGACATTCGACTTCACTCTGCCCAGGGGGGGCGGGGGGCGAATTTTTGTTACTGTAAAAACAATTTTTTTAGCTCTAACTCTTACGTTTTTTGCTTTATTGTTTTATCTTAGTTTTTTTGTACAGATTCATTTTTTTGTCCGTCGTCCGGCAAAAGCCAGAAAACTGCCGAGGGCCAACAACACCACCGTAGCCGGCTCCGGTATCGGGACCGGGAAATCCGGCGGCGGCGGGGGTTGAGGGGGTCTGCGTGCAGGTGCACGTTCACTCGGCTTTCTGCCGCTTCCACCGCTGTATCCCTGCCGGGAGTAATCTGCGGCACCTCTCCTCAGACGGCCCCAAAAACCGCCGGGTACCATCGTTTCCGCTGCACCCTCAAGCTCGAATTCGGCTCGCTCAAATACAGCAACAATAATTTTTGGTGCGTCAAGATATGCAGTGGTGCGATTTAGTGTAGGGTCAGTCACATCGCCCAGCCAATAAACGAATTCATAGCCGGGCTCCGGGACAGCCGTCAAAGTAACGCTTGTGTTTAGTTGAAGGTAATGAACACCCGTGCCTGGTATTATTGTCCCACCTTCGGCGGGTATTTGTTGAAGTAAAAGAGCCGGTCCTGCGTTTTCACAAAATGTCAGCTCAGGCAGACTACAGAAAAGAGCCGCAAGGGCCAAGACTAATATAAGCCGTTGGTAACCAATATATTTTGGATTGTTTTTAATCATCCCCCACCCTTTTTTGTCAGATTTGACAGTGTATCGGCACACTATCTTACTTAACGTATCTCCTTCTCTTCAGAAGTATCAGCATACTACCGATGCCAAGTAATGCTACTGTGGCTGGCTCAGGAACCGGAATCGGAACATCGTCAGGGCCTTTTATCTCGTAGCTGCCGGCCACCCAGTCATAATCGCTGCTGAAGACCAAAAACCACGAATGCTCCCCGGCAATTATGTAGCCGGCGCCCCCATTAAACTCCCAAACTATTTTGTAGTCATCCTCGTTAAGATACGCACTGCCGGGCTCTATACCGTTTTCCGGGTCTTCCTGCGAACCGATACTATCTATGTCTATGGAATTTCCATTGATATCCAGCAAGGCGAAATAGGCGACCGACTCTGCGCTAGAATAATAGTCATTAAATATCTGATATGCATAAATGTATTGGCCATCGCCGGGTTTCGTAATGCCGACGTCCAGGTATTCGTGGCTGTTCTCCTCAACGGAAGTGTCGTAAACGGCGAAGTCTATCCGTCCAAAGAGGCCGTCTTCGTAGTAAAAGACAAAACCATCGTAGTATGAACTCTCGAGTATCGGGGCGAGTGTCGCAGATGCGTTTTGGGCGAATAGTATTGCGGCAACCAATAAACTAAAGAGCCTGATTTTTCTCGTCATTTCCTTTGTCATTTCTCCTCCTTTGAAAATGAAAATATCCAAAAAACTGCTTTGCAGAAAAACTATTTCCCAGAATACCAAAACTAACCTTAAGGAATCCCTTCCACCCCAATTTCGTTGTTTTGCTTATCTTAAGATGTATAAACCTTTGTATTGTTAATAATTAGACCAGATTTGCCCTTGAAAGTCAAGCTTTTTCTCGTATTTCCGGCTTCGCTGACGGGTAATCCACAGCCGATTGTCCTGTAATATCACGTAAAACCAAAGTAATATGTGGTTTTCACAGGTAAAAGATAGGCTGGAATTTTTGCGTGAACTACTGCTGATTATAGGAAACTTTTTGGCCGGCTGCAGATGGATGGCCTTTATATCAATTGTATTTAATAATAGCGCTCCGTATAGCAAGTGTGCAAATAGTTTTATATCCAAGGCTGTCATTGCGAGTACGCTTTTGGCGGGTGTAGCAATTTCCGATTTACGAACGGTTGAGATTGCTTCACTTCGTTCGCAATGACAGAAAAGGAGAGCGCTTGCAATGACATCCATAGGCGCAGTAGATAAATACAATTGTTATTAGCTTTTCTTTGTTGGTTTTTTTCTAATTGGCTTTTGCTGGACGAATCTGCTGATATTACGAATTGCCTGTCGAAGCCGCTGCTCATTTTCCACAAGCGCTATTCGCATATAGCTTTCGCCGTTTTCGCCGAAGGCCCTGCCTGGAGCAATGGCAACCTCCGCATGCTCCATTAGGTCCATCGCATAATCGATTGTTCCTTTGCCGTTCAGATGTTTGGCCGGTACTTTTGCCCATACAAACATTGAAGCCCGCGGTTTTTCCACCTCCCAGCCGATCCTGGCAAGCCCATCGCAGACCACATCCCGCCTGGATTTGTACTTTTCGTTCTGGACGGCAATTTCGGCCTCGCATTCCCGCAGCGCAATAATACCGGCTATCTGTACCGCCTGAAATATTCCGTAATCGTAGTACCCTTTTATCGTCGCAAGGTATTCGAGCATATCCCTGTTGCCCGCCGCAAAACCGATGCGGAAGCCCGCCATACTGTATGGCTTGCTCATCGTAGTAAATTCAACGCCGATGTCTTTGGCACCTTTTACCGAAAGAAAGCTCGGCGCTTTATAACCGTCGAAGCAGGTCTCGCCGTAGGCAAAATCGTGTATTACCGCTATATTGAATCTCTTTGCCAAATCCACGACCGGCTCGAAAAAGCCCTCATCCACCGTCATCGCGGTCGGATTGTGTGGGTAATTGAGAATCAGCAGCTTTGGTTTCGGATAAAGGTTTTCGCAGACCATCGCGATGTTGTTTATAAATTTTTCATCGCAGCCAAGAGGAACTGAAATCACGTTCGCGCCGGCCAAAGCGACGGCGTAATTATGAATCGGGAAAGCTGGGTCCGGCACAATCGCCGTATCTCCCGGCCCAAGCATCGCCAGGCACAAATGGCTGAAGCCCTCCTTCGAGCCGATGCACGCCAGCACCTCCGTTTCCGGGTCCAGTTTCACATTCCATTTTTGCTCGTATTTCCTTGCGATTTCCTTACGCAGCCCCTTGATACCCCGTGACGCACTGTATCGGTGGTTGCGTCCGTCTTGTGCCGCCTCGCACAGCTTGTCAATCACAACCTGCGGCGCCCGGTCGGAAGGATTTCCCATCCCCAGGTCGATGATATCGGCACCTTGCTGTCGTTTGGCTAATTTCAGGGCATTCAATCGGCCGAAAAGATAGGGCGGTAAACGCTGTATTCTCTGTGCCGGCTTAATCTGTTTGTCGGAAATCCGCCTGTTGTGGGTTTCCATATTGAACTCAGACATAATCTTTCCTGCAAATAAAAAACTTTTCCTTAACTACAATCGGACAGTCTACACCGAACAGGTGAATTTTCAAATCATTTTATTTACGACCTGTGATTGCCGGCAAATCGCAGTTTATACGACTCCGACGGTGCCGAAGGTGTAGAAGAAGAAGTAGCTGCTGCCGAATTCAAGGATAAGGCGATTGAGTACGGCCTGGCGATTTTGGGTTTGCATGGCGGTTCTGAGCTGTCCAAACTTATAAAAGCGTTGAATGGTTTGAGGACTTATGTTGAACTTGCCTGAGTCGATTTTCTGTTTGTGAGAGCTGAGGTGTATAAGGATGGCTTCTTCATAAAGGACAGGCATCGTCTGATAGCCGAGGTCATCGAGCCTTTCGATATTCGCTGCGATTTTGTCAACCTGACCTGTAAGCAGATAGGAGGCCATCAGATATTCAAACGCCATCTTATTGCGGGGATTGCGGATGAGTAATGCTGTCAGCATTTGTTCGATAGAATCCCTGCCGGTCCCCGGGTGTCCGGCTTGAAGCATACAGGAACGGAGCCTGTCAATATAGGCCGACTGGTCCGGGGCAAAGCCATTGTTTAGGGCGCCGAGCATGTCTTCGGCGGTTGAACGATAGATAAGGTCTTTTTTCAGGGCGTTTAGATAAATCCCGGCGTTGCGGCTCTGTCCCTTGATGATGTTGACCCAGGCAAGTTTTTCGAGGGCGAAGCCGGAATGGTTCTTTGTAGCCAGGATTTCGGAGGCGAGCTTTTCAGCCATATTGACCTGTCCAAGCTCCAGGTAGTCATCGCATAATTTGAATTGTGTCAGATAAGATACTTTTTTCTCGTGTGTGAGAAAAATTCCGTGCGGAGTCTGTGGGAATTGGAACAGGTCATAGGGCAGCCTGCCGGTGTGATACAACGCCCGAATGATGTCGTGATTGAAATACACGTTGCTCTTGCCTTTGGGAAGGCTGCGACCAAGTTCAATGATTTTTTCCCATTGTTTGCTGAGGGAATAATCGAGTGCCAGGTAAAGCGGCTTGCTCATCCGGTCGTAGCTGAAGTAGAGACCGGCGGCCATCAGGGCGATGGGAAGGATTAGGACAACCGATTTTCTGAGGATGGTCAGAGACAGCTTCTTTTTCCCGGCTGAGGTATGCGCCTTTTTTCGTTTTCGTTTAGAGCGACTCGTGCGTTTTTGGCCGGTACTGCTTAACAGTGTTTTAGTTAAGAACAAGAGCAATACGCTCGCAGGCACAAAGCTGTAGAGGATGATTACAAGGACCTTTGAAAAGGTATTCATGCCTGTGGTTACTATGTGAGAAAGGGGTGTCAATATAAGAAATGCCTGTCGGGGCGGGAGCAGGAACACGTATTGGGCAAAGAACCAGATGACAGCACAGCCTGCGGGCAGGGCCAGCAGAGTCAATGCCCAGTCCCTGCGGACAAAGATAGCGTAGATTACGGTCATTAGTAAGAAAACCGATAGTCCCCCGGCACCGGTCAACCAGAAGAGCAGTGCTGCCATAAGGCAAAATACGGCCGCACGAACCACCAATCTGCGCAGAGGCAATCTTTCAAAAACAAGGGAACAGAACAATCCGAGAGAGACGGTCAGAGAAGCGGGCAGTGGATGTTTGTAGCGGCTGTATATCAGAAAAAGCAATATCGCCGGGAAAGAGGCCAGGACGGCAGCGCGTGCATAACCGGCGGTTACAAGATGACGTCTGGAAAGTTCGCACAGAAACAAGGCCGACAATATAATGATAACGGTTCCCAGCCAGGAGTAATAAAAGCCCTGGGAGAGGAAGCCCGATACATACATAACGAATCCGCCGGACAGGCCCAGCGAGTTTTTCAGAAACGGCCACCCGGTTATAAATATGGGTGCATCCGACAGGATGTTGCCGAAACAGTTATAGATAAGGTGCGGCTCAATAACAAACCAGATGTAGGCTGTGCCGAGTAAAAAGAATATGAGATTGTGAGGAACCTGTTTTACTCTGTACAGCACGGCTTTTCGTCTCCTATAACCATAAAGGGCTGCTTTTGAAACAGTTTGTCACTCACGTTCCTGCCATGGCTCGGGCGGTCCGGTCTGTGGCGTCGCTCCTGTAATAATTGGAATGTCCACGGCCTCGAAAGGCTTTGAACGGGCGATGCGGGCGAGCAGGGATTTATTTACCTTGACTTTACTTTTGACCAGCTCAGGGACACTGTATGTTTCTAACAGTGAATCATAGTAATCGGGGTCCTTCTGCGGCAGGACAAAGGGCTTGTGGACCCGGCCGGTTTCGTCAACATAGCTCAAATAGGTCCTGGTCAGGGCACCGCCCTGACGCCTGCTACTGAAGGCAATCCAGCGGCTGTTGCTTGACCAACTGTGCCACGATTCGGAATACTCGCTGTTGATGTCCAGCCTGCGGTAGTTTCCCGTGGCCAGGTCCATCAGGTATAGGTCGCTGCTTGGCTGATATATTGGAAAGCAGCCGTACCGGCACATGCAGAACAGAAGGAACCGGCCGTCGGGTGAGATTCTCGGCAGCAGGATGCTCAGTTGCGTTTCATCAGCAGAGAGGACAGTCTCAGCCTTGCCCCATTTATCCGTTTCGATATCATAGGGCACGCGCCGAAGGTCATACTTGAGCTTGTCGTAGTTCTGGGGCGGAACCGTGTCCCGATTCTGCCATAGAATGGGGCCGCTGCAAAAATAGAGGAACCGCCCGTCCGGAGACCAGGTTGGATAGGTTTCAAGGCGGTTCTTGTCGGCCAGCTCCGCGGGGCATACAACTTTCTTTGTTTCGGTATGATAGCAGGCCAGTGCGGAATCGAGGTCCACAACGTCTCGGACCTCCATGCCAGCGGTATGAAAGAATTGAATTATCTTGTTTATCGAATATGCAGCGAGTCTGCCGGTGGGATGCCAGGCCGTATAGCCCCATTTTGCAGCGATTTTATGGACAGTGCCGTTCCGTGCCAGCAGTGTGCTGCTGCCGTATGTGGCGCTTCGCAGACCGATTGTCATAGTATCCGGCGCATTGCCGACAAAGCTGTGGCAGTTGAGACAGCCTTGGCCGAAGGAGCGCCCGTGCATGATAAGCGACACATCGTAATCGGTCAGGCTGCGTTGATAGATTCCAATGTCCTTCCACGCATTATAGATGGATTTCATAAAGCGGTATACGAGGGTCTGGTCAATATCGTCTTTGGCGATAGTATTGGTGATGCGCTGAAATTGCAGCCATTTGTTATCTGTATTTTTGATATAGACGTCGACGAAGACTTGATTGCCCTTGTTGGCCTTGAGCAGTGCCCGCCATTTTCTCAAAGGGATGCGTATCGAGCCTGTTTTGCTGACGATTTCTATGGGCGTGCCGAGCTCGGAATGGATTTTGACGCGGTAGGATAGTCCGTTTTCGAGAATCCTGAAATTCAGGGGGGCGATGTTGGGTGGTATAACGATGCCGGAGTAGTCGGGCGTAATGTTCGGTTCGTAGGCAACTTGTGTGCCCTTTGCTATGACCTCGGATGGGCGGAACAGAAGCCACGCTCCTGAAAGGATGAAAGCGCTGCAAAAGATGCCTATGATAATAAATCTTCTTTTCATAATTCTCTGCAAAGGTCGCCGTTTTCTGTGCACCGGATATTTGGTGTACTGTCAGGTGATTATAAAATAGAGGCCATTGGTTCACAAGTCTTGAACTGTAGCCGCTCGACACTAAGGCGGGTATGACGAACCCGACATCGGCAATTAATAAGTAAAATTGGTATTACCACCACTTTGGATTTTTTTCGAGGAATTCGATGACGGCTTGATACTTGGGTGCTTCGGCTGCCGGCTGGCCGTGGTACTCCATAATGCCCCAGCTTCCCCACTTGGAGAATCTGCCCGTCGAAGAGAAGATGGCCATCATAGTGCCGCCGGAGTCCTTCCAGCCGGCCAGGTATTCAAGGTAAAGCTGCTTCATCCGCGGATGCCGGTTGGCTGCGTGAAACAGTTGCTCCATCGCCTTGTTGTTCTCGGCGCCGCCGTGGCCGACAAGGTGCTGTCCGCCTTCATACGCGATTAGCTGAAGGCCCCGCTCCCTGGCAAGCTCGGCCTGTTTGGCGATGGTCTTATTGTTTTCTTCAATATATCCTTTGCAGGCATTGAGGACCTCATCCACACTCATTTTAACGGTTTTATCCTGGTTATTGGGATTGCCTAAAGCGTGTCCGAAGTAGGGGGCTATCCCCAGAACGTCAGCCTGTTTGTAAGCGGCTTCGAAATCCATCACCTGTTCGCTCGTCCAGGGGTTTGCGCTCTGGGCGGCCAGCACACGTACGAGTCGCTTTGTCCCGCCGAAAACCTTTTCCCAGAGCTTGAAAATTTGTACCGACCTTTTTGAGTAGTAGCGAAGCTGCGCCTGGTAGTCGTTGTCACTGAGTCCCAGCTCCTTGCCTTTGTCCTTACAGTATCGTGCCTGGGCGAACATACTGTTCCAGCATTCGTTGGAATATTCGATATAGACCTTGAGGTTGGGCTTGAGCTGCTGCTTTACCATCTTTGCAAATTCACGGATATAATCATCAGTAGCAAGGTGCGGCATACAGAACCACGGGTCTGCGTTTAGGGTGTTTGCCAGTTGAATCATATATTCCAATGCCACACCGCCGGAATCCCCCTGCGTCTGCATCGAAGGCGTGGGACGGTCGGGAAAGTTGGTCTGCCCGGAGTTGTTGGTGCGTTGAAAGTCCATAAAACGTATGACCTTGAATTTTTCCCATCGCTTCAGAAAGTCGGGATGGAATGGCTGTTTGCTGTACGTATATTCAAATCCCGGCAGAATGAACCGGATGTTTCTCACCGGGTCTTTGGGGTCGGTTTTGGTGATGCCTACGGTGAGCAGATTCTGTTCCGGCTTGACCTGAACCTTTATACAGCCCGGCTTTTGGTCGATGACCGAGGTTCCGTATGCAAACTTCAGCTCTCCTTGGCCGTCATAAAGGCACGTATAAATGCCGCCCGGATAGCGTCCGTTGATGCTGCTCAAGATAATGGAATCGGCAAACCGGCCGTTATCGGCCAGTGACCGTACCCAGCCGTTTTTGGTCAAATCGAGCGGCCCGCCCTGGCCATATCTTTTACCCGGTGCCTGGCTCTTCCACGTCTGAGAGTGTTTGAAAAGGTCGACAAAAACAATTTCTGTTGACCAGTAAGTAACGCCGCCGAGGTTGATACCGAAGGCCGACCCCTCGTTTGGCCAATCTTTTTTTTCGCTGGCCGCCGCGATTCCCACAGACAGTAATAATATAAGCAATACAAGCGGCAGCACAAGAAAGCCCTGCGTTCGCTTTCGCTGCCTGTCGAGAGCCTCAAGGTACGACATTTCTGTTTTCAATCGTGTCTTTTTACCTGTCGAGCGCCTCTCTTCGGGCCCGAGCCTTAGAGCCGAGGGCAAGGTCGAACGATAAGCCATCACAAACTCCTGAAAGAACCGTATTTTTCAATCAAAAACCCATCCCGAACATATTGAGATTAGGCCCACCTCTATAATTGACTCTGGAAAAATGATAAATGATTAGCCGTTGTTATTTGAGCCGCCGTAGATAAATCGCATCTGGCCAATATTTGGAATACACCTTAACGTAATAGTCCAGTATATGATTGCCGATAGTTGATTCTTCTGCCACATCTTTTTTAGCAGGAATGTTTTCAGGCTTCGAGGCCACGGGAGCTCGAATCCGCTGGGCCAGTAGACGAAGATAGCTTTACCGACAAGGTAGTCGTGCGGCACAATCCCCGGCCGATAGACCGATTTACCACTGATTCCAATACCTTTATTAGACCACCGTCGGCTGTCATGGCTTAGGGGACTGTTGTCACCGAGTACGAAATACTCGTTCGGCTCAAGCTTAAAGGGTTGACCCGTCGTCGCAAAGCAGGGTTCGCCGGTCTCCTGCGTCGTTGTCGTATAATAAGTATCACGGAAAATGGCTATGTGTGAAAGGGCCAGTTTACCTGACCCGAAAATCCTCACCTCCGGCTCAATATTGCCATTCACTGGTCCCGAAACATCCGGGTCTGTACCTAAATCGCAGGTCAGTTTTTCATCGCCGTATTCAAATATAAGTTGATGGTCAACGTTGACAAATCTCACAAGCACCGGTTCATTTAAGCGTGGCCGATCAATATTGCTTTTGTCCAGCTCCATCCATTCGGTTCCGTTATCGCTTTTGGCGATGCTCATTACGCCCTTTGCGTCCACCTGTGCTTTGTAGCGTCTTGCGTACTTACTCAGACCTATGCCGACAATTCCTTGTGATTCGCTTAAATTTGCGTAGAAACGCACCATTAAGTCGCTGCAGTAGGGTGGTTTTGTATATGTTCTGCTTGGATTATAGGCGCAGTTTTGCGAGCCGAAGTCGTTCCCTCGCTTTGTGTCATAATACATAGTATGTACATCGTCCGCATCGCTATCCAGGCCGAATACCGTCTTGCCGACTGCATTGAAATCCCAGTTTGAGCCGGCTGTATTTCGGAACGGCTGCCGCCATTGGTGACCGTTGAAATTTGGTATTTCAGGCCGAACCGGCTGGTAGTCGTTGTCGTAAACCGGCATCCACAGCTCCTGCTGGATTTTCGGAGGTTTTCGGGCTATTTGGCCGTTGATATAAACGTCACCGTCGATAATCTCCAGCGTTTCTCCCGGCCTGGCAATCAGGCGTTTGATAAAATTCTGCCCGGGATCGGCCGGATTCTTAAAGACAACTACATCCCAGCGTTTCGGCTGAAAAAACTGATAAATACATTTTAGCACCAGTATCCTGTCCCCGTTAGAAGGCACCATCCTTGTGCTGTTACCAAGGGAATATCCACAGTTTGGGCATCGAGGCGAGCCGTTTTCGATATTGACAGTGTAATTCGGGACCTGCTCACTGCCGAAATTATGTGCGTATTCGTAGCCGCACTGAGGGCAGCCAAGCTGAAAATGTGCACCCCTGAGGGTATCAGCCATACTGCCGGTAGGTATCCGGAATGCTTCCATTACGAAAGCACGGAAGACAAATGCCAGCATAAAGGCCGTTATCAGCCATTCGAAGGTATTTGCAATTTCAGCCGCCCTGTCTCTTCTTTTTTCAGCAGCCTCTTTATACTTTCTTTTTTCGGTCGTACCTGAAGACATAAAATCTTTAAGCTATCTCAGAAAATAATATCATTCACAATCCGGCCAAAAGTCTCTCTAATTTCCGTCCTCCGGACCACCGGCCCCGTTTATCCTGAGCAGGGACGATAATTGAGATAGTTCTTTTGAGGATTAAATCTTTTTCCTTTTCTTATATCCTTTTACTTTGTCTTTTTCTTTGATTATGCCCATAAGTCCTAATCAGGTCAATAAGCTATTTGTTATTGCGGCTATTTCACAGAGGGTCGAAAGCCGTTAAGTTCTGCCGAAAACCGCAAAAGCCGTGCTTACTGCACCCAGGAGACAATCTTTTAGATATGGTTTTTCAGCTTCATCTGTTCGGCATAGCCACGGGCTTAAACAAGGGTCAATTTTACGTAACTTACTGCCTACAAAGGGTTTATGCGGCACTCTTTCCAGAAGACCTTGTTTACAAATATTTAATCTTTCAATAATTTGTTCCTGAGTTTGCCTGATTTGCAGCCGCTGTTATAGTTGATATTGTGTAGATAGCTTTGCATGTTGTCCCTGCGCTTCGGGCGGAGTTAAAATTTTTTTAGAAGTGGGAATTTTTTTCTTTGAAAATCACTTGCAGCATCGAAGTCTCGGCTGTATAGTAACTTGCAGTTATTTATAGGTTTTATTTTGTAGGTTGGTTTTGTGACGAATTTAGAGAATCATGTCCCGCAAACTATGGTAGAATCAGTCTCTGAGAGTAGCAGCTTATCGTATTGTGGTTTTGCAGAGGTGTGTGGTGGGCAGTTGGACAATCCAGCAGGGCAATATGTTAGAGGGTTCCGGACAGCGCTTTCCTAATGTAAGCAGAATTCCGATTCCAATCCTTACCTTCTTAAAATGAGGTGGCTTATGGCAACAGTTACGAAGAAAGAACTTATCGACCGGATTGCAGAACGAACGCAGGCAAAAAGAGTAATAGTCAAGAGTATAGTTCAGACGTTTCTTGAAGAAGTGACCGCGGAATTATGCAAGAATAATCGTTTGGAGTTCCGCGATTTCGGTGTCTTCGAGACCAGGACAAGAGTTGCACGAATCGCGCAGAATCCCAAAACACTTGAGCGTGTTGATGTCCCTGCCAAGAGAACCGTTAAGTTTAAGATGGGACGACTAATGAGAGAAAATCTTAGTGCAGTACCCGCTACAGAAACGGCTGAGACAAAGTAATTTCTTTTGCAAAAACCCGCGCAGTCCGCGATCCGCTTTCAGCCGACAGGCTTTAAACTGTGAACTCGCTGCTTTGATAGATTGTGGGCTGTGCAGACAATAATATGTTTTGAAAGAGATGTTCAAAAGGAGCGTTTTATGTCAGAGGGAACAGTTAAGTGGTTTAATCCACGTAAGGGCTATGGATTTATCGCTGCCGAAGACGGCAAGGATATTTTCGTTCATTACGGAGACATTGCAGGCGAAGGATATAAAACTCTTGTTGAAGGTGACAGCGTCAGTTTCGACATCGTTGAGGGTGAAAAGGGGCTAAGGGCTGAGAATGTAGTCCATGAATCTGCCTCAGAAGGTGAATCTGCCTCAGAAGGTGAATCTGCCCCAGAAGGTGAAGAGGATACGTAAGCCTGAAGTATTTGGGGCTTGAGGACAGGTGAGTTAACTCTTATTTTCCTCATTCCCTGACCGCTTAATATAATATGTAAAGACGCGGAAACGGCAGGAGCGGTGTCTGGAGTGTGTCTCGGCTGACGCGTCGCGATGTGAGATATGATATATGGTGTTTGAGGAGTATCATTCTGGTTTGAATTGTAATGTCCTTGTTCTGAACAAGCATTATATGGCAATCCGCATTATCGGCGCGAGACGCGCATTTTCTTTGCTGTTTCGCGACCTTGCGGAGGTCGTTTCACTTGAGGAGGGCAGATATTCGAACTATGATTTCGAGAGCTGGTGCGAAGTAAGCCAGTTCAGGCGTCACTTCGAGAGCGACGGCCACGATTGGGTATCCACTGTCAATTTTTATATTGCTGTGCCGAGGATTATTCGCCTGTTGTTTTATGACCGTCTGCCGCGCAGTGAGGTAAAATTTAATCGTCGAAACCTCTTCGCGCGAGATAAAAACAAATGCCAGTATTGTGGTAAACGCCAGCCTACCAGCGAATTGTCACTCGACCATGTTATACCGAGGAGTATGGGCGGAAAATCTGTTTGGGAAAATATTGTTTGTGCCTGCACCAAATGCAATGTGAAAAAAGCCGGCCGAACACCCCGACAGGCTTCGATGACACTTTTTCAAAAGCCGGTAAAGCCGAAGCACAATCCGCTTGTTCATATTTACTTAGGCCATCAGCGTTATCGCAGTTGGAAGCAGTTCCTCGACCACGCCTATTGGTCCGTCGAGCTCAAATAGAATTTCCCGCGCGTGGATAAACTATGTCCAGCCCGCAATTTTACTGTGAGTTGTTTACTCTCTCATTTTAACGGCCAGCCGGTCGGGCAGTAGCAGAGCCATTCATCAACAAACAATCCTAAGTCGACCAGGTCGACATCGCCGTCCGGCTCGAAGTCGGCCCCATCACAAAAGTTATTGCCTTCGTCGCAAGACTCATCCCCCCAGTATTCGGCTAATCTGGCAAAGCTTTCGAAATCTACAAAGCATAGAGGACCGCCCGGCCAGAATCCGCCTAACATTTCATAGCCGCTGCCTTCCGAGTATGCCGCGTCCGGCTGGCCAATTGTTCCCGTTAAGACATATTGCCCACCGCTGCTTTGACCACCGCCGCCATCGATGGTGTACCAGCTAATGCTGTAAGCACCATATCCAACTGCCGTTAAAGAGAACAAAACGAATATTAACAATAATTTATTTCTCATTTCATTGCTCCTGTTGAGATAACGAATTGAGATTACGATTTGTTTGCAGTATTTGAGTCATTTGCTGAATTTGTTTGTTTTGTGTTTCTATTATTTGCTGCTGTGCTTCGACCTTTTTTACCAAATCTTTAACGACTTCATTAAGGCACGACACGGTAGCCGATAAATCGCGGTTACCATCTTCGCTACGGATGAAATTGCTCAGTTTTGAATGGTCAAGTTGCTTTTCCTTGTTGTTTTCTTCATATTGACCATCTAGCAGAAGCTCCATTGACATCACGGCGTCATATGCCGTTTTCAGGTCTTTTGGATAAGGAGTTCTATCGACAACGTTTTCTGCAGAAATCTCGCCGGTTACATAAACATTGCCGGCAAAATATCCCGCCTTGGCGCCAGTGACATTGCCGCTACCGCCATACACACCGTAGCCGTAGTCGCTGTGGCCGTACACACCGGCGCTGGTACTGGAAAGGATATGGCTGTAGCCATACACACCGTAGCCGTTGTAGCTATAGCCATATACGCCGCTGTCGCTGCCGCCGAGGAAGCCGTAGTTGCCGAAGCTCCAGTTTTTGCCGTAAACTCCGTACTGGTTGCTGCCGATGTAGCCGTAGTTTTCACTACTTCTGTTCTTCCCATACACACCGTAGCCGTCATTACAGTCGCCAACGACACCATAAGTATTTTCGCTGAAGCCATACACACCGTAGCCGTAGTTGCTATTACCGTACACACCATAATCACTGCTTCCAAGAAGCCCGAAATTGCCACTGCTGTCGTAGCCATACGCGCCGCAAGTGCTGCCGCCGAGAAATCCGGTGTTTCCGCTGCCTTCGCACCGTCCTGTAACGCCGGCTCCAATGGTACTCCAACCATATACCCCGCTCTTATTGCTGGCGCCGGTCCAGCCGACCACACCGTCGCCGTTTTGGCTCCGGCCCTTAATGCCCGGCTGGTCACCCGGAGCCTCGCCATATACGCCGCAGTCGCTACCGCCGAGGTAGCCATAGTTGTCGCCGGTATTCATACCTAAAACGCCGTACCCGCTTGTACTTTCTCCATATACTCCGTAGACATTGCCCCCCATTCCCCCGTAGTTGCCGTTGTTGTTTGTACCATACACGCCATATTCGTCACCGCCGAGGTAGCCGTATTTGCCGCCTGTATTCGTACCTAAAATACCGTATCCGCTGGTACTCTGCCCGCGTACGCCATAACCGGCAAGACTAATGCCGCCAAGAGCCGGACCATTTCCATTGTTGGTAGCACCGATAATCCATTCTACATCTGTTGAACCTGTTAAACTCAGTGGAACTTCAATGCCTGCCCTGCGTGCATAAAGCGCGTAAGGTGTGGGTGTAATCTGCTGACGGGGATTTAGAGGAATGTAACCGTCAGGGTCGTTGGAATCACCAGGCCTGATACTTATCTCGAGCCAGCGCCAATCCCCGGAAAAGAGTTCAACATCGAAACCCAGCTCGACCGTGAAATAACCATCCGGTATCTCCACGTCCTGTATATCTGTTACGCCTATTTCGCTTGGGCCTTCCGGCGAATCATAAAGATGGAACATCATATCATAGACACCTCGTGCGGTGTCATTGGCATCCATCAGCCGGCCCTGGTAGGTCCAGGCCGTACCCATCGGCTCCGCCTTGCCGGCTTGAGCCAAACTGACAATCATTCCCAAAGCCAAAACCAGAATCCTAAGCATTTTTGTGTTTTTCATTTTCTCACCCTTTCAAAACGTGTCCCTGCGTTGGCAGGTAATATTAAATATTCCCAGGCGCACACTGTGCGCAATGATATTTTTGCGTAAAATTCCCCGGGGTTGTCACGATGTAATCGTTTTTTTGCACCACTACTCCTGTCGCAAAGCCATTCAGAATAACTCAATTATAGTCTTTAGTGACTGGCCGTCAAGGAAAATCCGCTGTTAGTCTGGGATCCTGGGATCATTGTCGAATTTTTGTGGCAATGTCCGTCTGCCACTGCACACAATCTCAAATCAGGTGATGCGAATCAGACGGTTCGGAGCTCCGCAGCAATGTGTTTATTGAGGGAATTGACAATATCGGCCTGAAACCCGTCAACCGTCTGATGAGTCAGAGTGCCGTCTTCATCTCTAAAACGCAGCGATAGCGTGACACTTTTTTTGCCGGCCGGAATGCTCCGGCCTCGGTATATGCCGACAAACTGAATGTTTTCAAGCTCAGGCGTGGCC
>Ga0307435_1000428_pt1 | contig 18839 bp, 10 predicted proteins | sample SalMarWE160470MG_FD_202164 | JGI IMG/M metagenome (GOLD analysis project Ga0307435, IMG submission 202164) | Salt marsh sediment microbial communities from the Plum Island Ecosystem LTER, Massachusetts, United States - WE1604-70 | ecosystem: Environmental > Aquatic > Marine > Intertidal zone >... | reverse complement strand
CTGGTCAGCTTTGATGATCTACCCATCGCCAGCCGAGCCAATCCTCCCTTGACCACCATCCGTCAACCCATCCGTTATTTAGGAATTAAACTCGTCGAAACCTTGTTAGACATCCTCGAGAATGGGTCGAACCCACCACGCCGGGTGGTCTTCGGCACGCAACTGGTCATTCGCGAGTCATGCGGAGCGAATCGATCCGCCCCAGAAAGGCTCCGATCCTAGGCAGATTTTCCACAAAAAGGCGTGATAGGAGGTGAATGCTGCACAACATAAGAATGTATCCCTATAACCACGATTCACCAGCCTATTGTTCAATTTGGTAGCAAGGCAGTGGAAACCTTGATCGACTTGATTGAAAACGGGATCAAACCTCCCGGCGCACTATCATGGAACCAGAGCTGGTCATTCGCGACAGCTGTGGCGCAAAGCAGAAAATGGTCGTTGAGTAAGAAAAATAGATGTGCATGATCAGTAAGGACTTCGATCCCAGATATTTAATCGCCCTGCAACCAAGAGGAGGTGGAAAATTATCCATATAAAAAACTGATCTGACTAACCAATTGTATTAATCAATCGATAAAATACTAAGGAGAATCAAAATGAAACGCTTGTATTTCTTAATAACTCTATTCATGGTGATGGGCCTGGTGCTGGGAGCCTGCGCAACACCTACCCCGGAGACAATCATTCAAACCGTGGAAGTGCCAGTGATAGAGACCCAGGTGGTCAAAGAGACCCAGATGGTGATCCAGACCCAGGTCGTTGCCCCAACATCCGCGCCGGGTGAACAGCTTTCCCGCAACGAAACTATGTACTTCAATGGTCAACAGTGGAACCCGGTGGTGTGCTGGAATCCATATTCTTCCAACTGTAACAATGCCATGGCGATCGCCCAGCAGGACAATGCCCGCGTCCTCATGTTCGAAACCCCGTACCTGTACGACATGCTCGATGGCGGGTCGTATCCATTACTGGCGGATGGTCCGTATACATGGAACGATGCCCATACCGAGATCACCTTCAAGATTAAACCGGCTGCACATTGGAGCGATGGCACCCCGGTAACCGCCGATGATGTCGCCTATACCTGGTATGCCAATGTCAAGTATGAATCCAATGCTGGGGTTAACTTTAAAGATTTCATCGACTCGGTCGAAGCGGTTGATGCACAGACGGTGGTGGTCAAAGCCAAACTGGATGCAGACGGCAAAGCGGTCAATCCTCTGATGGTGGCGGCTTACCTGACCGGAAACTACGTGCTCCAGGAAGCCTGGACCCAGACTCTTGAAGCGCGTACAGGTGATCCTGAGACATTCAAAGCCGACGTCGCTGAAGATGTGGTTTACTCCGGCCCTTACCATAAGTTCTTCACTGACGATACCAAGGTTATCCTCGTTCGTGATGACAATTACTGGGGCCAGGATGCCAGCATGTGGGGCAAGCTGCCAGTTCCGAAGTACCTGGCGCATCAGATGTTTAAGGATAACGCGGCCGGCTCGGTTGCTTTGGCACAAGGTGAAGTGGATGTCAGCCAACAGTTCAACTCCAATATTCAGATTTTGTGGCTCAACTATGGGCTGCCCATCTCCACCTACCTTCCCGATCCTCCATATGGCATTGGTGCCAGCCTGCCAACCGCCTTCTACAACATGAAATCCTATGGTTTAGACCAGTTTGCAATCCGCAAGGCCATTGCTATCGCGGTGGACTACGACACCATCATCGCTAACGCCATGACCAACCAATCGGCTACCTTCGCCCAGGTGCCACGCTCGTTGATGAACCCGACCCCCGGCGAGCAGGCCCTGTACGACCACGATGCTGTCGCGGACCTGCAGTGGATTGGCAAGGACATTGAAGGCGCTAATAAACTGCTGGACGATGCCGGCATTGTCGACACCGATGGTGATGGTTGGCGGGAATACAATGGGCAGAACCTTCATTACGTTGCAACCTGCCCCAACGGCTGGTCCGACTGGCAGGCGGCGATTGAAGTGGTGGCTGCCGCTGGTAAGAACATCGGTATTGATATCACCACCAACTATCCTGAATGGGGTGTTTATCAGACGGTCGTCACCGATTGGCAAGCTCTGCCCGATACGGGATATGATATCTTCATGATGTGGTCTGATGGCGCTGGCCCGACCCAACCTTGGGGACGCATCCGCCATCTGATCAGCTCAGAATTCGCTGAGACACAAAACAACTGGAACGGCAACTGGGGTGGCTACAAGAATCCTGATGCCGATGCATTGATCCAGGCAATCCCTTCTGAAACCGATCCCGCCACGCTGAAGGAAATGTACACGGAATTGGTCAAGACCTACCTGACCGATATACCCTCCTTCACGCTCATGTACCGGCCGCAATCGTTCCATGCGGTGAACGAGAGTGTTTGGACGAACTTCCCTCACCAGGATGACGGTACCGACCCACCCGTCCCGCCACTAGACTGTATGGATGGTTGGAGTGTCGCGTGCTTGTATAACGTTACACTTGTGAATCCGTAACCATTCATGCAAGGAAACAGCCATGTTTCGCCAACCCCGGAACATGGCTGTTTGTTATAATGTATTAATCGTCTTTTTTTAACAATTTATCAACTTAAGATTACCAGGAGGTGCTGGGTTGAAAGGATACCGCAAATATTTCCTTAACAAGGCTATTTGGTTCTTGGTCACCTTTGTTTTCGCCATCATACTGAATTTCATCCTACCCCGCCTGATGCCGGGCGATCCGGTAGCGGTAATCACACAAAGGGCTACCCAAGGCATGCAAAGTGCCAGTGGGATCCAGGCGGTTTATGAGTATTACCAGAAAGCGTTTGGCACCAACAAACCCATGCTGACACAATTCATCCTCTATATAAAAAATATCGCCCATGGGGATTTTGGTTTATCGTTCAGCCAGTACCCAAGACCGGTGTTAGACATTCTCAAATCGTCCATCTGGTGGACGATCGGCCTGCAGTTCCCGGCGATCATCGTCGGCTGGCTGATCGGGAATACGCTGGGGGCATTGGCAGCTTATCTCAAAAAGGGTTTTGATAAAGTGCTCATGCCAGTCAGCATTTTTGTGAGCAACTTCCCGGCCTTTGGCATGGCAGTCATTTTACTGGTCATTTTTGGAGTCGGATTAAATTGGTTCCCTACTTCAGGTGGATATGGGTTTGACCTGATGCCCGCATTCTCCTGGAAATTTATCTGGTCAGTGATCGTCCATTACCAATTGCCATTCTGGTCGATCGTGTTGATTGCCATCGGAGGTCAGGCGATCGGCATGCGCTCCATGGCTATCTATGAACTGAATGCGGATTATGTAAAATTCAGCCGCTTTATGGGGATCAAAGACCGCAAGATCATCGGCTATGTGTTTAGAAATGCCATGCTTCCACAGGTGACCGGATTAGCCTTATCGATCGGAACCATGATCGGAGGGGCACTGGTAGCGGAGATCATTTTTAGTTATCCGGGACTTGGTTACACCATGCTAAATGGTGTGATGGGACAGGATTATCCGCTGATCTCAGCAACCACATTGATCGTCACCTTGATGGTGCTGATTGCGATGTTTCTGATCGATATCGTTTATGCCTTTATTGACCCGCGCATTAAAGCAGCGCAGTTGGATTAGGAAGTTATTTTGATATGAAACATACAATTCGACAAGTTTTTCGCTCTCCAAATTTTATGTTTGGGTTTATTGTTTTTGTGCTCTTGTTACTCATCGTGATCCTTTATCCGATATTTGTAAAATATTCTCCATTAGAAATCATCGGCCAGGGTACTTTCTTCCCGCCTGGCGTCTATGTGAATGTTTATGACTCCATCGGTGCTCCGAGGTATACCCTTAATCTGGATGATGCTGCTGCCAATCGCATCGGCAGTAAGTTGGACGACCAAGAACGCCTGGACATGAAGACATGGCTTGTGGCAGATGGCTTTCCTGAAGATGAGATCGATATCAGCGATACAGCAAAACTGATGGAACAGTGGGAGAACAATTATGACCCGACGGTGCGGATTCCCGGGATGACTTATGCCAATCAAATGTACTATCAAAGACTCAACGCCTCGCTCCAAGGAATTTTATCCATCGAGGGGGTGACCATTGCAGCAATAAGCGCGGAAATGGGTGCCTTGGAGGAAACAGGTACCATCCCACAATCCGATTACGTGAACATCAACCAGGTTCCGAACGTACGGGTGTTGCCACTTGGAACCGATAACTTCGGCAGGGATGTGCTGACGGAATTGGTTAAAGCCACCAGCGTATCGTTACAGATCGGTCTTGTCGCTGGAACCGTTGCAACCTTAATCGGTTTGACCTTAGGATTACTGTCAGGCTATATCGGTGGCTTGATGGATGACATCATTATGTTCATCACCAATATCTTTACCGTAATCCCCAGCTTTGTGTTGTTGATCTTGATTTCATTCAGTATTGGGCAGGAACATCGCGGTGCTGTTACCATCGCAGTGGTGATTGGATTTACCTCCTGGGTGTGGACTACCAGGGCAGTGCGGGCACAAGTAATTTCATTACGTAATCGCGATCACGTCAATCTTTCAAAATTATCCGGGCACTCCGTCATGCACATTATCCTGGCAGATATCCTGCCATACATCGCTTCTTATGTGGTTATGGCTTTTATTTTGCAGATTTCCTCGGGTATTTTGTCAGAGGCTGGACTCTCTATCCTTGGATTGGGACCGAGAACGACTAAAGTACCAACCTTGGGTTTGATGATGAACTGGTCGTTGATCTATCAGGCGGAAATACTCGGAAAATGGTGGGCGTATTTCCCAGTGATTGTAGTCATAGCTCTGATTACATTCTCTATGAATTTGATGAATACAGGTCTCGACCAGGTATTCAACCCGGCACTGAGGGAGTAGGTATTCGAAATGGCAGAAGTAATTTTAGAGGTAAGAGAACTGACAACAAAATATATCACCCGCTTTCGGGAAAATGTTTATGCGGTTGACCATGTTTCTTTAAAGGTTGAAGAGGGGAAATCGCTGGGAATTGCGGGAGAATCCGGCTGCGGAAAGTCAACCCTGGCGCTCAGCTTGATGGGTTATTACTTCGCTCCGCTGCACTATACGAGTGGCGAGATTAGCATCGACGGGCGAAATATTTCCAGAATGGACCCCGATGACATTCGTACATCGATATTGGGGACGGAGATTGCCTATATCCCCCAATCCGCGATGAACGCGCTCAACCCCACCCAGAAGATCATCCACTTTATTGAAGATGTATTTCAAGCACATGATCCCTACAAAACCAAACAAGAGATTTATAAATTCGCCAGAGAATGCTTTGAGGTCTTGGGGCTCCCGGCGGAAGTGCTGCAAAAATACCCGGTTGAACTTTCGGGCGGCATGAAACAGCGCACGGTGATCGCGGTATCGGTGCTCCTTTTTCCAAAAATTCTGATCGCGGATGAACCTACCTCCGCGCTCGATGTCACCACACAGAAGATGGTCATCAAGATGCTGCAGCGCTTGATGGAAGATGGTTTCATCAAATCGATGATTTTCATCACGCATGAGCTTCCGCTGCTTTACAACGTGACCGATGATATCATGGTCATGTACGCAGGCCAAATCGTGGAGAAGGGCACCGCCAAACAAGCCGTGTTTGATCCACTCCACCCATATGCCAAAGGTCTCATGGGCTCGATCATTGTGCCTGAAAGCGGCCTGCGGGATGTTAAACTAACCGCCATTCCTGGGGTACCACCCAATCTTAAAAACCCACCGTCTGGCTGCCGGTTTGCCGAACGCTGCAAATATGTTAAACCAGAATGCAAGGTGACTTCTGTCGGTCTTCGCGAGATCGATGGTAGCCGCGCTTACCGCTGCATCCTCTCGGAAAAAGAACTGAGGGCGGCCTTTGCAAAGGAGGCTGATCAACATGCCTGATGAAAATAATATATGCCTGAGAACAATAGGACTTACCAAGGTATTTGGGTTTGGCCTCCAGAAATGTGTTGCCGTTGATCATGTGGATCTGGATCTCTGCGTGAGCGAGGTCGTCTCGATTGTGGGCGAATCGGGCAGCGGTAAGACCACTTTAGCCAAGATGCTTCTGGGATTGATCAATCCTACTGAAGGGGAGGTCTATTATCAGGGGAAAAAGCGCGATATCCGTACTCATCAGAAGAGAAAGGAATACTGGAAAAATATCCAGGCCATCTTTCAAGATCCCTACTCATCCTACAATATATTTAATAAGATCGATTCCGTGCTTTTAGATTGTATTCACATGCGTGGAGGTAGAAGACTTCCACGTGCGAAAAAAGTAGAGTTGATGGCAGAGGCGTGCAGCTTTGTGAATTTGAAGTTCGAGGAATTGACCAACAAGTATCCTTTTGAGCTTTCCGGCGGACAGATGCAGCGCTTAATGATTTCCCGTATCTTCCTGCTGAAGCCTAAGATCCTGGTGGCTGATGAACCTACCTCGATGATCGATGCCTGTTCACGCGCCACCATCCTAGATATGCTGATGCAATTGCGTAACGAAATTGGGATGACGGTTATTTTCATCACCCACGATATTGGCCTGGCGTATTATGTTTCTGACACCGTTTATATAATGAAGCATGGAAAATTCGTTGAACGCGGATCTCCCGATGAGGTGATTCTTCATCCAAAAGAGGATTACACGCGACGGTTGATCAATGATGTTCCAAAGATTTATGAAGAATGGGATCTCTCAACTGTTGAGTATTCCTCTTGAGTTTGGATTCTAACGAAAAAACGTAATGCTCTGAATACTAAACTGGACACACCTTTGAACGTACTACGCAATGCAAAAGTTTATTCTAAATTAACCTCGATTCTCCTGGCCTATGTAGTTTTTATAACCCTGGGGATTCCAGATGGCTTATTGGGGGTCGCCTGGCTCTCCAGGCAAGCGGATTTTTCTATTCTGCTAAATTCTCTGGGAATATTATCCTTTCCTGCTGTTACTGCCTAATTGACCTACAATTCTTTAAGCGGTGCTTTGATTGCGCGAATAGGTGTTGGCAATTTTCTGGCGGTTGGCTGCGTCCCGAACAGCTTGACCCTGTTTGGCTATACCCTTGTTCCATCCTGGTTGATGATGGTTCTGTTGGGTGTGATGGCCGGCTTGGGGCGGGTGCGATTGATGCCGGTCTCAATACCTATGTCGCAGCTCATATTGGCGAGGGCTTGATGCAATGGCTGCACGCAAGCTATGGGGCGTTTGGATTTTACTGATGGTCTATAAAATAACAAGACAGATTCATCAGGAAAACGCATTATGAGAATTCAATCTTTGGCAGGTGCCTGGGAATTTCGCCAGGCGGGCACGGAAGAGTGGCTACCCGCTAGCGTCCCCGGCGGCGTGCATACCGATTTACTAGCCCTGGGTCACATCCCCGATCCCTATGTAGCCGATAACGAGAAGCGCGTCCAATGGGTTGCTGAGTCCGATTGGATCTACCGGTTGAGTTTTAGCTGTTCTCCTGAATTACTTTACGAAGAAAAGATACTTCTGGTTTGTGAAGGATTGGATACTCTGGCAACAGTCGTCCTCAACGGTCATGACCTTGGGCACACCGATAACATGTTCCGTCGGTATGAATGGGAAGTCAGATCATTTTTAGATGCAAAAGGAGCAAACGAGTTAACGATTACTTTCTATTCACCGGTGAAATATGCAGCGGAAAAACAAGCCATGCGTCCTCTACCGGGTGTCCCTCAGGCGATCCCGGGAGGTCCACACCTGAGAAAATCTCCGTATCAATTTGGCTGGGATTGGGGTCCACAGCTCCCGCCGATCGGCATCTGGAAGGATATCCACCTGGAGGGTTACAGTGAGGCACGCCTTGCTGAAGTTCATTTGCGACAGGATCACAGCGATGGAAAGGTGATCGTCGAGGCTCGGATCACCATCGAGCATTGGGGAGAAATGCAGGTGTCTGCGGTTGTACGTATCACGACCACGAATGGTGAGATCATAGAAAAAGAAGCTGCCATTACAATGCAGGGTGAGGTGGTTGTGAAAGTGCCGATTCCCAATCCTGAGCTTTGGTGGCCTAATGGGTATGGTGGACAACCACTTTATCAGGTGGAAGTCTCTCTCATACACAAAGATCCTTCCAAAGAAGGGTTGCTGGACCTGCACAGGTATCAGGTTGGTCTTCGTACGATTGAATTACGCCAGCAAAATGACCAGTGGGGTCGTTCCTTTGTATTTGTGGTCAATGGCATTCCAATCTTATGTAAAGGTTCAAATTGGGCCCCGGCCGATTCCTTCCCCACGCGGATTACGGATGAATATCTGGAATGTCTTATTCGCTCAGCTGCTGAGACGCATCAGAACATGTTGCGTGTATGGGGCGGTGGTTTCTATGAAGAAGAGCGCTTTTACGATCTTTGCGATCGATACGGCATTCTGGTCTGGCAGGAGTTTATCTTCTCCTGTAGCATTTATCCATTGGATGACCCAGAATTTACGGAAAACGTCCGACTGGAAGTGGTTGAGAACATCCGCCGCCTTCGCCATCGTACCAGCCTGGCATTGTGGTGTGGAAATAACGAGATGGAATGGGGTTGGGTGGATTGGAATTGGAATCGACCTGAGCTGCAGGATTTAAAGGCTGCCTACAATCAATTTTTCCACCACATACTGCCTGCATGGTGCCAGACCGAGGACCCGGACCATTCCTATTGGCCCAGCTCACCATCCTCCGATACTCCATTCGTTGATCCGAATGGACAACGCCAGGGAGACTCACATTATTGGGATGTTTGGCACGGAAGGAAACCATTTACCGCGTATCGAGACCAGTACCCACGCTTCATGAGCGAGTTTGGATTTCAGGCTTTACCACCCCTGGCAACCATCCGCACCTATGCGGATGAGTCCGAGTGGAACATGACCTCCTACATTATGGAACAGCATCAGAAGAATGCCAGCGGTAACTCCATAATGGTTGGGCAAATGCTGGACACATTCCGGTTACCCAAGGATTTTGCTTCGTTGGTATACCTGAGCATGGCGCTCCAGGCGGAAGGCATTCGCTATGGCGTGGAGCACTGGCGACGCCACCCTGATCGTGTTGCCGGAATCCTGTACTGGCAGCTCAACGACTGCTGGCCGGTGGCTTCCTGGTCCAGCCTGGATTACTTCGGGCGGTGGAAAGCGCTTCATTACGCGGCGCGCCGCTTCTATGCACCATTGATGCTTTCCATCGAAGATAAAACACCTGAACAAGGAATTTATGTCTCCAATGACTGGCTCGAACCTTGGGAGGGGACTGTGAATTGGTCGTTAGAAACGCTCGAGGGTGAAGTGTTAACCTCGGGTCATGCACCAGTTAAGGTCGCCCCGCAAGCATCGACCCTGGTATGCAAGCTGGATTTTTCCAATCAAATCACGTATGAAAACCTCCGCAAGCTGATTTTTATCGCTGAATTATGGCAAGGAGATCAGTTTGTCACCCGTCAAACCGCGTACTTTGTCCCAATCAAGCATTTATCCCTGACCGATCCGGCTATTACTGTGAACTTGCAAAGTCAGAATGGGGAATTAATCGTTGAACTGATTACGCACTCTCTGGCACTGCTTGTGGAGGTATCTTTGATAGGTGCTGATGTCGTCTTTAGCGATAACTACTTCAATCTGCCTTCTGGACGATCCATTCAAATTTCTAGTCCTCTGCCAGTCGGTTGGACATTAAGCAGGGCGCAAAAAGAAATACGTATTTGCTCCGTCTATGATTCTTATTCGCATCGTGCTCCTTTATAAGTTCTTTGTATTGACCATTTATTCTCTTATACCTACCGACACTGATCTCAGAGTGTAACGCTCATCTCTAGATGTGACCTTAGAAAGGATTAAGCCATGACTAAAATTACAAATTTGATCAAGAAAATGTCTCTGGAAGAAAAAGCCGCACTCTGTACTGGAGCCGGTCCATGGACGACAACACCTGTTGAACGCCTGGGCGTACCGGAGATGACCGTTACAGATGGGCCACATGGGGTACGGCGCGTTGAAGATGTACATACCTTTATTTCTACGAGCGTACCCGCAACCTGTTTCCCAACCGCTACCTGTATGGCTTCAACCTGGGACGTGGATTTAATCCATAAACTAGGCCAGGCAATCGCAGAGGAGTGCCTCGCCTTGAAGGTTGATGTAGTCCTTGGACCTGGGGTGAACATGAAGCGCACCCCCCTGTGCGGGCGTAATTTCGAGTATTACTCCGAAGACCCCTACCTTGCCGGGGAAATGGCGGTCAGCTTCATCAAGGGCGTGCAAAGTAAAGGGGTGGGCACTTCGCTAAAACATTTCGCCGCGAATAACCAGGAATACCAGCGTTCCACGATCAGCTCCGAAATAGATGAACGTACTTTACGGGAGATTTACCTGCCAGCCTTTGAGGCGGCGGTTAAAAAAGCCAAACCCTGGACGGTGATGTGCTCTTACAACAAGCTCAACGGCACATACGCCGCTGAGAATCACAGGCTGCTGACGGAGACCCTCAGGGAGGAGTGGGGTTTTGAGGGTTTTGTCGTTTCCGACTGGGGCGCGGTACACGACCGGGTGGATGCTTTGGAAGCTGGTCTGGACTTGGAAATGCCCGGTCCAAGGGAAAGGCGGGTCAAGGCAGTTATAGATGCCGTTCGCTCAGGCAAACTGGACGAATCGGTGCTGGATGAGGCGGTACGCAGGATTCTGGACATCGTATTCAAAGCTGCCGAGACACAAAAAGGTGGTTCGTTTGATATAGCCGCACACCATGCTCTGGCGCGCCGGATTGCTGCAGAAGGTATGGTCCTGCTTAAAAATAACGGGGTTCTACCATTAAAGGATCAAAAGCACATCGCGGTCATTGGTCTCGCGGCCAAAGAAGCATACTACCAGGGAGGAGGCAGCTCGCACATCAATCCAACCCAGCTGGACAATCCATATGAAGAGCTGCAAGAAATGGCTGGGGATACCGAGCTGAGTTATGCTGAAGGCTATCCTTCAGATGAAAGTTTCAACCAGGCTCTTATCGATGAGGCTGTTTCGCACGCCCGTTCAGCTGATGTAGCCTTGCTTTATCTTTCCCTCCCTGCAACCAAAGAGTCAGAAGGGTATGACCGACCTGACCTCGACCTGACATCGCATCAGGTTGCGTTGATCAAAGCGGTTACCGCTGTCCAACCTAATACTATTGTCATCCTTAATAATGGCGCTCCGGTGGTGATGAGTGAGTGGATTGATGGTACAGCTGCTGTCCTCGAGGCCTGGATGATGGGACAGGCTGGCGGAGGGGCAATTGCCGATGTGCTTTATGGTAAGGTCAATCCGTCTGGCAAGCTGGCGGAAACCTTCCCGCTAAAGCTGATAGATACACCTGCCTATATAAACTATCCTGGAGAAAATGGCGCAGTGCGCTATGGTGAGGGGATTTTCATGGGGTATCGTTACTATGATACCAAAGAGGTTCCGACGCTATTCCCCTTTGGTTATGGGATGAGCTATACCACATTCGATTATCAAAACCCCAAGGTTTCCTCGCAAACCTTCCGAGATGTGGATGGCTTGACCGTTTCTGTGGACGTGACCAACACCGGCAAGATGGCAGGCAAGGAAGTAGTCCAGGTGTATGTGCAAGACCACAAATCAGGACTGGTCCGCCCTCCCAAGGAGCTTAAAGGCTTTGCCAAAGTTGAGCTCCAGCCAGGTGAGACCAAGACCGTAACCGTGTCACTTGATTTCCGCGCCTTTGCGTATTACCACCCGGCTTACAGACAATGGATTACCGAGGATGGGGAGTTTGACATCCTGATCGGGGCTTCATCTACCGACATTCGCCATACAAAGACGGTTACGTTGCATTCCACGCTTGAGCTGCCCAGCATATTAAATCGCGAATCGACCCTGCGTGAATGGACAGAGGATCCACGCGGTATGAGTGTTTTAGCTTCACTCTATCAGCAAATGAATGGTCAGATGCGGGCTAACTTTGGTGGGAATGATAGTGAGCAGATCGGAATGGATCCGATGGGCTTTTTGATGGACATGCCTTTGATGGATTTACTACACTTCCTGGGCAGTTCTATGCCAACATCGCCTGAAAAGATGGTGGATGAATTGCTGGCCAAGGTTTACAGTATCGCTTGATGGGTGACTTTCCCTACGGACGGCGGTAATAACAATGTAATTTGTAGTTTTAAAATAATGATTTTGCTGAGGATACGATGCAGTTTGGTTACTTCGATGATGAGCAGCGTGAATATGTCATTACTCGACCTGACACCCCCTTGCCATGGATCAATTACCTGGGTTGCGAAGAATATTTCGGCATCATATCCAACACCGCCGGCGGATATTCATTTTACAAAGACGCCCGCCTTCGGCGGCTAACTCGCTACCGTTATAACAACGCACCTTTGGATTCGGGCGGGCGCTACATCTATTTGCGTGACGACGGTTTCCCTTCCAATTCAAACGGACCTTTATTCTGGTCTCCAACATGGCAACCAACCCGCCACCGGCTTGATGAATATGAATGTCGTCACGGGTTGGGGTATACGGCCATTCGGTCCAAACTAGCTGGCATAGAATCTCACATCCGGTACTTCGTGCCCCTTGGCGAGAACCTAGAAATCTGGGAGCTGACCCTCACAAATCACCGCTCTAAGCCCGCTAACCTATCAGTGTTCTCTGCAATAGAGTTCTGTCTATGGGACGCCTGGGACGATGCCACCAACTTCCAGCGTAACTACTCTATTGGTCAAGTCGAGGTCCTTGATGGCATGATCTATCACAAGTCGGAATATCGCGAGCGCCGTAACCACTTCGCCTACCTGGCTTGTTCTGAGAAATTAAGCGGATTCGACACCCAGCGCGAAGCCTTCCTGGGTGCCTACCGTGGCTGGGATTCGCCTTCGGCGGTAGAAGCCGGCCGTATGTCCAACTCAATCGCCTATGGCTGGCAACCGGTTGGCACCCAGCATATCAAGCTCCGGTTGAATGCAGGGGAAGGTAAAAAAGTCATCTTTATCCTGGGATATCATGAGAACCCGCAGGATGAAAAATTCGATCCCCCGGACTCGCAAACCCTAAATAAACGCGCAGTGATACCGATCATCAGACGCTATTTGCAAGCCAACCAAGTGGAACACGCTTTTCAAGCGCTACGGGCTTATTGGGATAGGCTGCTGGAAAAGTTACAGGTGACCACGCCTGATGGACACACGAACCGCATGGTGAACATCTGGAATGCATACCAGGTGATGGCTGCTTTTAATCTCTCACGTTCAGCCTCCTATTTTGAGTCAGGCGTGGGACGTGGTATTGGTTTCCGCGACTCTAACCAGGACCTGCTCGGCTGCGTACAACTGGTCCCTGAGCGGGCACGCCAGCGCATCTTCGACCTGGCAGCCACCCAACTTCCCAGTGGTGGCGCTTACCACCAATACCAGCCCCTGACTAAGCGCGGCAACCATGAGGTAGGCAGTGATTTCAACGACGATCCCCTCTGGTTGGTTTTATCTGTCGCCGCTTACATTAAAGAGACTGGTGATTGGGAGGTTCTGTGCGAACCAGTGCCTTACGACAACCTCCCGGGCTCGGAAGAACCTCTCTACAATCACTTGGAACGCTCAATCCAGTATACGCTTGACCGCACCGGCCCTCACGGATTGCCGTTAATTGGCCGCGCGGATTGGAATGATTGCCTGAACCTGAATTGCTTCTCCGATACGCCCGGCCAATCTTTCCAAACTACGACCAACAAAGATGGCAAGGTCGCCGAAAGCATTTTCATCGCCGGCCTGTTCGTGCTGGCTGTTGATGAAATGGCCGGGATCGCCCGGCACTACCAGCATGGGCGGGAGGCGGATGAATTCTGCGACGCAGCGCAGGAGATGAGGACAGCCATCTGGGCAGCAGGTTGGGATGGCGAGTGGTTTCGCCGTGCTTACGATGATTTAGGCCATCCGGTCGGATCGAAGGAGTGTGAGGAAGGCCAGATTTTCATTGAACCACAGGGAATATGCGTTATGGCTGGATTGGGTATTGATGATGGCCGTGCAAAGCAGGCCCTCGATGCGGTGGCAGAACGATTGGCCACACCCCACGGCATCGTTCTGCACCAGCCGGCTTACAGCCGCTACTATCTGCACCTGGGCGAGATTTCATCCTACCCGCCCGGATATAAAGAAAACGCCGGTATTTTTTGTCACACGAACCCCTGGATCATCATCGCTGAAACCAGAATTGACCGGGGGGATTGCGCCTACGATTATTATTTGCGCATCAACCCATCGGTGCGTGAAGAGATCAGCGAAGTGCACAAGTGCGAGCCATATGTCTATGCCCAGATGATTGCGGGAGGCGATGCGCCAACCTTCGGGGAAGCCAAGAACTCCTGGCTCACCGGTACGGCTGCCTGGAATTACGTCGCCATCACGCAATGGATTCTGGGGATCCGTCCGACATTCGAGGGGCTGGAGATCGCCCCGGTTATACCGTCAGCATGGAGCGGCTTCGATGCAGTCCGCCACTACCGGGGAGTCCGATACGTAATTCAGGTCATGCGGAAAGGGTCAGGCAATAAAGTCCAACTGGAAGTAGATGGAAAAGCCATTGAGGGGACAGTCATCACGCCCCCACGAGCAGGAACGAAGGAAGTTCAGGTCACAGTGAGAGTAGCTTAGCACCGCAAAAGAGAATCTCATGCAATTTGGGCATTTCGACAAAGGGACTCGCGAGTATCTCATCACCAATCCACATACGCCGGTCAAATGGATCAACTACATCGGTACACGCCAATTTGGTGGATTTGTGGACCATACCGGTGGCGCTCTGATTTGCAAGGATGATCCAGCCTATAATCGCATCACCAAGTACATCCAACAAATGCCCGCCTCGGACTTCAAGGGCGAAACACTGTATCTACGTCTGCATACTTCTGACGGCTATCGCCTATTTTCCCCGTTCTTCGTTCCGACCCTTGATCCGCTCGACCGCTTCGAATGCCATGTTGGCCTGGGTTATACCCGTATCATCTCCGAATTCCTGGGTTTGCGCACAGACGTCATTATTTTTGTTCCCCTGGATGATCACCGCGAACTCCGCAATATCCACATCACCAACATTTCTGACAAGCCTCTCAGTGTGGACGCCATCCCACTGGTCGAGTACACCCACCCCGATGCTCTTATGCAATTCACCAATGCCGACTGGTTACCACAAACCATGCAGAGCCGGGCAGTGGATGATGGAATCTTAAAAATCCTGGTGCAGTACCCTTTCATGAATCGAGACACGAAAATCAATTACTTTACATCCAACCTGCCCGCCTCGTCCTTCGATACCGACCGGAAAAAATTTCTCGGCGAGGACCAATCCGGCACATTCAAGTCTCCCCTCAGCCTGTTCCAACCCGAACTGAATAACTCCGAGGCCTTGCGCGGGGACAACATCGCCGCGCTACTGCATCCCATGGGAGCGCTTCAACCTGGCGAAACCCACCGCCTCATCCTCCAACTCGGACAGGATTCCAGTATCCAGGCCGCCCGCCCGGGGATTGAGAAATATCGCCAACCTCAGGCCGTTGACGCAGCTCTGGAGGAGATGCGTGCTTTTTGGGATGGTTATCTCGCTTCTCTACAAGTCGACACGCCCGACGAGAATATGAATGCCATGCTCAACGTCTACAATCCACACCAGTGCTATATCACCAAAACGTGGTCTCGCTACCTTTCGTACTACCAGCTTGGCATGGGCTCACGCAGCATCGGCTTCCGCGATTCTTCGCAAGACTTGATGGCTGTACTGGCCTCCGCCCCCCAGGAGGGTAAGGACTTCATCCGCACGCTGCTCTCCTTCCAGAAGCGCGATGGTTCCTCCATGCACCAGTTTAACCCGCTGACCATGGAAGGCAACGTGGGTCACTCGATAGAAATGGAAGACCGCCCGCACTACTACAGCGACGATCACTTGTGGGGTATCCTGGCGGTCACCGCCTATATTAAAGAAACCGGCGATCTGGCTTTTCTGGATGAAATCGTCCCATTCTATGAGAAGGATAAAGGGGGGAATCCTATCGAAGCCGGCTCGGTGCTTGAGCACCTGAAAGGTGGGTTGGACTTTACCCGCCACGACCTTGGGGGACATGGCTTACCTCTGCTTGGCTTTGCAGATTGGAACGATACGGTCAACCTGCCAACTGGGGCAGAGTCACTATTAACGGCTAACCTCTACGGCAAAGCATTGTTGGAGATGATTGCGTTATTAGAGCATCTTGGCGACAAGTCCGTGATGAACCGGATGTTCATTGAAAATCAAAGTCTACAGATTCAAGGCGCTGCCCATGAATACCTGGCTGCTTACGACCAGATGAAGTCTCGCTTTGAATCTTTCGCCTGGGATGGTGAATGGTACCTGCGTTATTTTGACGCCCAAGGAAATCCGCTTGGCTCGGCTAAGAACACCCACGGGCAGATTTATCTCAATGGACAGTCGTGGCCGGTCATTTCTGGTTTCGCTTCTCCAGAACGAGGCCGTCAAGCGATGGATGCGGTTTACAAAAGGTTGAACACGAAGTATGGCATCAAACTGACCGTCCCTGGTTTCAACGGTTACGATCCCAAGTATGGCGGGGTAACTACCTATCCTCCTGGCGCCAAGGAGAACGGCGGCATCTTCCTGCACCCCAACCCCTGGGCTATGATCGCTGAAGCGATTCTCGGGAACGGCCAGCGTGCCTACGAATACTATGCCCAGATCAATCCTCTCGCCAAAAACGACATGATCGAAGTCTACGAGTGTGAACCCTACGTCTACGCTCAAAACATCCTGGGTGACGAGCATCCGCAGTTTGGGCTGGGGCGCAACTCCTGGCTCTCAGGCACGGCCTCGTGGTGCTATCAAGCCGCGACCCAGTGGATCCTGGGCATCCGCCCTGAATTCGCGGGGCTGCGTATTGACCCCTGTATCCCATCGGTCTGGAACGGCTTTTCGGTGGTGCGTAGATTTCGAGATAGGTGGTGGCACATCACTGTCCACAACCCGCACAGGGTTTGCAAGGGCCTCGCCAAGATGACCATAGACGGGAAAGAGGTCCCGGGAAATCTCATCCCAGCGGATTTGCCGGGCGACGAGCACCAGGTGGTAGCCTGGCTTGGACAATAACAAGATGGGCTCTTCGGGAATTGCCGGAATGGGTCACTTTCTTCCACGGGAAATCCCGTAGAGCCGAAAAAATCAGGTATGATTATGAGCATGGATACCGGAAAACCTATCCGACGCACATTTCCACCAGGCTTTCTGTGGGGATCAGCCACTTCGGCCTATCAAATTGAGGGTGCCTGGAACCTGGATGGCAAGGGTGAGTCTATCTGGGACCGCTTCGTACACACACCAGGCCATGTGAAAAATGGGGATAGCGGCGATGTAGCTTGCGATCACTACCATTACTGGCAGTCTGACATTCAGTTGATGAAAGAAATCGGCCTAAAGGCCTACCGCTTTTCGATCGCCTGGCCGCGGGTTCTGCCGACCGGTCGGGGTCAGCTTAACCGGGCCGGATTGGATTTCTACGATCGTCTGATAGATGGATTGCTTGAGGCGGGCATAACCCCCTTTATCACCCTGTACCACTGGGACCTGCCCCAGGCACTTCAGGATGAAGGCGGCTGGGTTAAACGGAGCACCGCCGAAGCCTTTGGGGAATATGCCGGCCGGGTCTCCCGCTCCCTAGGCGACCGCGTCAAACACTGGATCACACATAATGAACCGGAGGTTGTCGCCACTCAGGGTTACCATACCGGCAGGCACGCCCCCGGGCTGCGCGACCTGAATAAGGCGGTGTGGGCCAGCCACCACTTGCTGCTTTCGCACGGTTGGGCTGTGCAAGCCATCCGGAGCTACCACCCACATGCAGAGGTAGGAATCAGCATAAACACCGGATGGATCATGGCGGCTTCCAACGGACAGGCTGACCTGAACGCTGCCCGCCAACGCGATGGCGAGTTGATCCGCTGGTTTACTGATCCGCTCTACGGGCGCGGCTACCCGGTGGATATCGTCTCTCACTACCAGGAATCAGGCGGACTGCCTGATGGTCTGAACTTCATCCAACCCGGCGATATGGATACTATAGCCGTTCCAACCGACTTCCTGGGTATTAACTATTACTCCCGTGAGGTAGTACGCTCCCCTCTACCGAACAACGCCCCTCAGCAGATCTTTCCGGCGCCTAAGGACGACCAGCGTTGGACCGAGATGGGTTGGGAGATATATCCCGATGGGTTATTGGGGTTGTTGGCGCGTCTATACTTCAATTACCAACCCCTCAAGGTGTATGTCACCGAAAACGGCGCCAGCTTTTCTGACACCCCAGACCCTAAAGGGCGTGTTCCAGACTCCCGTCGCCGGGATTACCTGCGCGCCCATTTTATCGCTGCACACCGCGCCATCCAGGCTGGCGTTCCGCTGGCAGGTTATTTCATTTGGTCGCTACTGGACAACTTTGAATGGGCATATGGTTACTCCCAACGTTTTGGGATTGTATGGGTAGATTTTGAGACCCAGCAGCGCCTGCTCAAAGACAGCGCCCGGTGGTACCGCCAGATAATTGCTGAGAATGGGTTCTAAGATATGGCAACGACCAACCAAACTACCCTCCCCAACCTTCCCTGGGAAGAAAGACCAGCGGGGTGTGCGGAGGTCGTCTGGCGGTATAGCCAAAACCCGATCATCCCGCGCGATCTAATCCCTTCCTCCAACAGCATTTTTAACAGCGCGGTGGTGCCATTTCAGGATGGCTTTGCCGGTGTTTTTCGTTGTGACAACTA
>Ga0307435_1000426_pt1 | contig 18849 bp, 11 predicted proteins | sample SalMarWE160470MG_FD_202164 | JGI IMG/M metagenome (GOLD analysis project Ga0307435, IMG submission 202164) | Salt marsh sediment microbial communities from the Plum Island Ecosystem LTER, Massachusetts, United States - WE1604-70 | ecosystem: Environmental > Aquatic > Marine > Intertidal zone >... | reverse complement strand
TAAAACCTGAAAGTTTTATAAGTGCATCCTCATCAATATCGAATGAAATACCTGAATAATAGAGGCTTCCTGATAAAGAAGAAATAAATTCATTCGTTTTACCCAGCATGTTTTCAATATAATTGACAAAATACCTGTAATTGATATAAATATTGAATAACCCTTTCCCCGATATCTTTTTTGCGACCTGTATATAGTTCAAATCACGGCCGATAATTAATTCCTCCATCTGGTCGATAGAAAAAACCAGGAGAAGAGGATTCTTTGAAAATATAAGCTGATTCTTAACAAGTGAGAAATAGTATGTCTCACCTGATTCTTTATCATAAAGCTCATAAATCTGCAATCCTTTGTGTTCAGTTTGAGTTAGTTTGAAATCATCACCCGGAATTTTTTGCATATATTTATTAACATCTCTGAACTTTGAAATTTTCTTCAAATCAACTATATACAGAAAATCATACTTATTGTGGTATGGATGTGCCGATATCAGTATCTTTCTTGATCCGAACAATTTGAAAAGTACCCTTTTTGAACTGATTAACGAATCGAGGCTTCTTATATTTGTATCAAGCTGTGCCAAAAAATCATTGGTACGCAGGCTATTCCATGCCTTGCTGTGCACAATATTTTCCCATGCCTTGAACGGCCGGTCTGTTTCAATTATAAATGCTGCATTTTCAGGGACCAGGTAAACTGACTGGTAACTGGTTGACGGTTCAATTAAAAATATGTAGCCGGTAATAACAATACCTGCTATTAATACCAGCAGAAATAATCCTTTAAAAAATTTCTTCATTTTTAACTGGCTTTTGTTTGCCCTAAATTATTGAATTTAACAACTCCTGAAATAATGATTTATTAACATCCCGCGACAATAAGGCTGAGGGATTGTAAAAAGCCAGGGCAGTCAGGTTCGGCCTGTCCGCCTTATGGAATACTCCGGAAGGCTGACGCAGGTTGAGGCACAGGCGGGTAAACTAGCTTGCATAATCTTTATAAATCCTTGTTATCCCGTCTTCCAGTTCAATCTTTGCAGTCCATCCCAGTTTATTAATTTTCTTAACACTTAACAACTTCTGGAAAGTACCATCGGGTTTTGAATTATCCCATTCTATTAATCCGTCAAATCCTACAATCCCTTTGACCATAAGGGCCAGTTCTTTTATGGTAAGGTCTTTTCCGGTACCTATATTAATATGCCTGTTTCTAATCTCAAACCTGACATCACGTGAAGTAATCTCATCTTCTTTAATTTTCACCAGATCTTTAAAATCCACTTTCTCCATAAGAAAGACACAGGCATCAGCCATATCATCGGAGTGCATCAATTCCCTTCTTGGTGCTCCCGTGCCCCATAGCTTTATGGTAACCGGCGTATCTGATGAGCTATGCCTGAAAATACCATATTTTTCAAGCTTTTCGCTTATCTCAACCTCCGGTGATTTTCCATTAACACCTTCAATAGGATATTTATTCAAATCACTCCTTATGGCCGTCCAATTATCTTCAATCAGGCATTTCCCCAGATGCATCTTCCTGATAAGGGCAGGCAGAACATGGGATTTTTCCAGATCATAATTGTCATTCGGACCGTAAAGATTTGTCGGCATAGCACAGATAAAATTTGTTCCGTATTGAATATTGTAACTCTCACAAAGTTTTATTCCGGCAATTTTGGCAATAGCATAAGGTTCATTAGTATATTCAAGAACATCAGTCAGCAGGTATTTCTCCTTCATCGGCTGCTGTGCCTGCTTTGGATAAATACAGGAACTGCCCAGGAAAAGCAATTTTTTTACTCCATGTAAATAACTATTATGTATAACGTTATTCTGAATCATCAGATTCTCATATATAAACTGCCCCCTGTAGGTATTATTAGCTACAATGCCCCCTACTTTGGCCGCAGCAAGAAATACATATTCAGGTCTTTCTTTTTTGAAATAGTCTGTAACAGCCTGTTGTTTTGTTAAATCCATTTCATCAATTGTCTTTCCTATAATATTTGTATATCCCTTGGCAAGCAAATTTCTTTTTAATGCTGTTCCAACAAGCCCTGTGTGACCAGCTAAATAAATTTTACTGTTCTTATTCATTTTTGATTTAAATTTACTATTATCAAAATTGCCTGTGCCTCCATTACTCAAAATAGTTTAATGTCTTATATCCGCCCTGCTGCAAGTATTGCTCTTTCTTCATAAGCTTGATATCAGAATTGATCATATCTTTAATAAGTGCTTTTAAATCATATTCAGGTTCCCATTTTAACTTCGATTTGGCCTTTGAGGGGTCGCCGACAAGCAGGTCCACTTCTGTTGGTCTGAAATACCGGGGATCCACACTTAAAATTTCTTTCCCTTTGTTCAGTTGATATCTTGAATCATTGCATGCAACTATATATCCCTTTTCATCAACACCTTTTCCCCTGAATTCTATTTCCATTCCAACCTCCATAAAAGCTAATCTTACAAATTCACGAATTTCCGTGGCGACACCTGTTGCAATAACATAGTCATCGGGTTGCTCCTGTTGAAGTATCAGGTACATTGCTTTTATATAATCTTTTGCGTGCCCCCAGTCACGTTTAGCAGACAAGTTGCCCAGGTAAAATTTGTCCTGCAATCCGAGTGCTATTCTTGCAACAGCCCGTGTTATTTTTCTTGTGACAAATGTTTCTCCCCTGATAGGTGACTCATGGTTAAATAAAATGCCATTACATGCAAACATGTTATATGCCTCCCTGTAGTTAACTACAATCCAGTAACCATATAATTTTGCCACAGCATACGGGCTCCTTGGATAGAACGGGGTTTTTTCAGTCTGCGGCACTTCCTGCACCAGGCCGTATAATTCACTTGACGAGGCCTGGTATAACCTTGTCTTGTTAATAAGGCCCAGTATCCTTATGGCTTCAAGTATACGCAGAGTCCCTACACCATCTGCATTGGCTGTATACTCGGGAGTGTCAAAACTAACTTTAACATGGCTCATTGCTGCAAGATTATAAATTTCATCGGGTCTTACTTCCTGCACTATTCTTATGAGGTTAGTAGAATCTGTCAGGTCACCATAGTGTAAAACAAAGTTTCTGTTTTCAACATGCGGATCCAGATAAAGGTGGTCAATCCTGTCGGTATTGAATAAAGAACTTCTTCTTTTAATACCGTGTACCAGGTAACCTTTCTTTAACAGAAACTCTGCAAGGTAAGCTCCATCCTGCCCGGTAATGCCGGTAATAAGTGCAACCTTTTTCTTATTATTCATATTTGTATTTGTTAATAATAATTACACTACTTTTTCAATAAGCCTTCTTGCAAAGCGGGTGATAATCTCCCTTCAAACCAAGGGGCGAAGCATTTCGAATAGTATAGACAGTCTCAATAGCAGGCTTTGCCTCCCTGAGTCCGTATCCTTCACCTTCAAGAATCCTGATATAACTTCTTGTATGAAGATCATCAAATCCGGAACTGAATTCTATTTCTTCCCTGTCAATAGTTATTGAACGGTATGTGCGGCTATTTTCACTCTTTGACGACCGGGGAATATCATTAAAATCCAGGCTTAAATACCATCTTACCCTGGCTCTTTCCAGCTCAAGATAGCCTGAGGCCTTATTTCTCTCAAGCATATGTATTATATTTTTCCTGACACTTCCAAAAATCCAGATTAACATATCGAAAAAATGAATTCCTATATTTGTTGCAATACCTCCCGATTTTTGAGTATCTCCCTTCCACGATATAAAATACCAGTTACCTCTGCCGGTTATATATGTAAGATCAATGGCATATATTTTATTTGCAGGAGTCTTCATAATCTTTTCTTTCAGATCAATTATTGATGGATGAAGCCTTAGTTGAAGAATATTATATATGTTTTTCCCGGATTCTTTTTCGATTTCCGTAAGGGCGTCTACGTTCCATGGATTAAGTACCAGGGGCTTCTCACATATTGCATGTGCCTGTGAACGAAGGGCAAACCTGATATGTGAATCATGTAAATAGTTTGGAGAGCAAATACTCACATAGTCAACGTTAGTACCTGTCCTCCTTAATTTGTCAATATGGCGATCGAACCTTTCAAATTCAACAAAAAAATCACTGTCAGGAAAATACCCGTCTATCAATCCCACACTGTCACAAGGATCCAAAGATGCCACCATGTTGTTTCCCGTCTCTTTTATTGCTTTTAAATGCCTTACGGCAATATATCCCCCTACTCCAATAAGAGCAAAATTCTTTTTTGCTGAATGATCTACCATTTGTTTCACAAACTCATATAGGTTAAACTATTTACTTTATTCCTGTATATGCCTTTAACGTCCATTAAAATACCGTTATTACTGGAAATAGACTTGAAATAATCTTCATCCAGTTTTAAGTATTGTTTATGGGCAACGGCAACAACAACTGCATCATAACCGGAATTGATTCCGGGAATTAATTCAAATCCGTATTCATCCTTAAGCTCTTTTGAAGAAGCCAGTGGATCGGTAACCTCAACATTTATACCATATGATTTCAACTCATTAACAACATCAGCAACCTTTGAATTACGTATGTCACTGACATCTTCCTTAAATGTAGCTCCCATAACCAGTACTCTCGAATTTAGAATATTTTTATTAGCCTGGATAATTTTTTTTACCAGTTCCGTTGCCAGGTACTTGCCCATGCCGTCATTTACCTCTCTTCCCGAATTTATTACCTGTGCATAATGCCCCAATCCGCTTGCCTTAAATGTTAAATAATAAGGGTCTACTCCAATGCAATGGCCGCCAACAAGACCCGGGTAAAACTTCAGAAAATTCCATTTTGTCCCCGCTGCCTCCAGTACTTCATATGTATTTATTTTCATTTTATTAAAGATCATTGAAAGTTCATTCATCAGAGCAATATTCACATCGCGCTGTGTGTTTTCAATAATCTTTGCAGCTTCGGCAACCTTAATCGATGAAGTTCTAAATATCCCGGCTTCAACAACAATCTCATAAACCTTACCGATTTGCTCCAGCGATTCCTCATCACATCCCGAAACGACCTTGACGATTGTTGAAAATGTATGGTTCCTGTCCCCGGGATTGATTCTTTCCGGGGAAAAACCTACCTTAAAATCACGTATATACTTTAATCCCGAAAGTTGCTCAAGTAATGGTATGCAATCCTCTTCCGTAGCTCCCGGATAAACTGTTGACTCATATATAACATAATCCCCCTTCTTTAATATCGAACCTACAGTTCTTGTTGCACCAAAAAGAGGCGACAGGTCAGGCAGCTTATTTTTATCAATGGGAGTAGGTACTGCAATTATATGAAAAGAAGCTTCTTTTATATCTTCCTTATTTGACGTGAACCTGATATCAACATTATCAAATGCCTCCGGATCTAATTCTCCGCTGGGATCCTTTTTCTTTTTCATTAATTCAATCCTCGGGCTGTTTATGTCAAATCCTATGACAGAAACCTTTTTTGCAAAGCCCAAAGCAATTGGAAGTCCGACATATCCCAGTCCGATTAATGACAGTTTTGTTTTTTTCTCTATCAATTCATTATAAATACTCATATTCTCTCCGGATTTTTATAGTTATTTAATGTAAAACACAAATGTAAAAATTATTAGCTAATTAGCCATCTTTAAAAATATCTAATATTGTTTCAGGTTCTTTCAAATGGTATGTAACTATTCCGAGCCTGCCTGCAGATTCAATATTTTCATGATTATCATCAATTAAAAGTGTTTCTTCAGGTTTAAGGCTACTGTCTTTCAGGACGTACTCAAATATCCTTATGTCAGGTTTGCGCATCTTCAGTTCAAATGAAAAGTAAGTCTTTTCAAATAAATGGCTGTATCCGTAAACGCCGTAATTGTCATATAATCTTTGAAAATATCGCTCTACATGAATAATATTAGTATTACTTAAAAGATAAGTCCTGAAATATTTTTTTACTTCATGAAGCAAATCCCATCTCTCTTTTGGCAATTCACCCAGCAATGCCGCCCATGCATCATCCAGCTCGCTGTCAGTAATCGGGGCCGGGATCAGTTTCCTCATTGCCGATCTGAATTCGTCAGCAGAGATCAAACCTGTCTCCAGCTTTATATAAAAATCTTTCTGAAATTTCGTATTGTATTGCTCAACAAAATTATCCAGGCCGTATTTTTTAAAAGCATTGTTGCCTGCATCAAAATTAAGATCCGTTATTACACCGCCCCAGTCAAATATTATATTTTTAATTTGTGCTTTTGAATTTAATATTTGATCGGATAATTTCATTATTTTTATTTTAAATTACAAAGAAAGAATTTTCTGTTATAATTTGGTTTATCCGGACAGCTAAAAATGAAAGTTGCAGGGAAACATTATGAGACAATATGGTTAAAAGAGAATGATAATTCTGTTGTTCAGGTCATTGATCAAAGCTTACTGCCATTTAAATTTGCAGTAAAAAGCCTCCTTTCCCCTGAAGATGTTTATACTGCCATAAAAGATATGCATATAAGGGGAGCCCCATTGATAGGCGCTACGGCAGCATTCGGCGTTTACCTGGCTATTTTGAAATACGACGCGAAAATCCCATTTGATGAATATATACTTTCAGCAGCTGAAAAAATAAAATCTGCAAGGCCTACTGCAATAAACCTGGAATATGCAGTTAATAGCCAGCTGGAAGTAATAACCAATCATAGATCACTTGCCGGTAAAAAAGCCGCTGCCCTGGAAAATGCACTTAAAATTGTCGAAGCCGAAAAAGAAAATTGCAGGCAAATTGGAGAACATGGACTGCCCCTTATAGAAGATATAAGCCGGAGGAAAAATGGAGCGCCGGTAAATATACTCACTCATTGCAATGCAGGATGGCTGGCCTGTATTGACTATGGAACTGCCACGGCACCCATATATATGGCTCATGATAAAGGCATTAATATACACGTGTGGGTCGATGAAACAAGGCCAAGAAACCAGGGAGCCAGATTAACCGCCTGGGAACTTATGCAGCATGGGGTACCGTTCACAATAATAACCGACAATGCCGGCGGACATGTAATGCAGCATGGAATGGTAGATCTTGTCATCGTGGGCAGCGACCGCACAACAGTTAACGGAGATGTGGCAAATAAAACAGGAACATACCTGAAAGCCCTTGCTGCAAAAGATAATAACATTCCCTTCTATGCCGCCCTGCCTTCAACCTCAATTGACTGGAATATCAGTGATGGATTAAATGAAATTCCTATTGAGCAGAGAAATTCAGAAGAAATAACGTATATTCAGGGAGTAATTCACGGAAATATTGAAAATGTTATGATAACTGGTGAAAACTTTCCTGTTAGAAATTTTGGATTCGATGTGACACCTGCTAAATTTGTTACAGGCTTAATTACAGAGAGAGGTATATGTAAAGCGAACAAAAACAGTATATTGAGTTTGTTTCCTGAAAAATCTAAAAATCCTGCTATATGAACAAAGTTGCTATAATAGGAGGAACCGGACTTGAAGACCTGAAATTCGTAAAAAACCAAAAAGAAACCAGGGTAAAAACTCCTTACGGTGATCCCAGCTCGGATATTCTGACCGGCAAATATAATAACCTGGAGATTATGCATATATCTCGGCACGGCAAGGATCACTCAATACCATCAACACATGTAAATTACCGGGCAAATTTCTATGCTCTGAAAAAGCTGGGGTGTACCCATATCTTTTCAACCTCGGCATGCGGCAGCCTGCAGGAAGAGATATGTCCCGGCGAACTTATTGTCCTGGATCAGTTCATAGACCTAACAAAACAAATAATAACAACTATCAGTGAAAAACATAGGCCCGGAGAATTAAAATATACACCCATGGCCAATCCCTTTTCAGGTGAATTAAGGGACCATCTCATTGAAGCGGCCGTCCTGCAGGGAATAACAATACACACCAAGGGAACTGTAATTACAATTGAAGGCCCCAGGTTTTCAACCAGGGCAGAATCAAATCTGTACAGGCTGTGGGGAGCAGATGTTATAAATATGTGCACCGCCCCCGAAGCTATACTGGCTAATGAAATGAGTATACCATACGCCGCTCTTGCTTTATGTACAGATTATGATTCGTGGAGAACAGATATTAAACCACCGACACCGGATGAAATTCTTGAAATTCTTAATAATAACACGGAAAAGATAGTTAAACTTATTAAGAAAGCACTCGCAAGACTCTAATATTCAATGCATTAATATATCTCTAATAGTGAAGTCCATTTGAAATTTTATCGGCAAATTAATTGTATATTTGTTTACAATTATTTATTATTGCAAACTTTTTCAGGATTGATACCGGACCCTTAGCTCAGCTGGTCAGAGCACCTGACTCATAATCAGGGGGTCGCTGGTTCGAGCCCAGCAGGGTCCACAAAAAAGGGGGACAGCGCCCATATTTTTGGGTCGCTGTCTCTTTTTTAGTTGCATCTATAATTTCGGCTGCATTTTAGCTAGTATGGAAAATTTGGACTATCTTTATAAAAAGTTTATACTGCAACAATCATTTCTCATTTTTCCCGAGTTTAATCCCCATAATTATGAAAATTGCGTATATTGGAACATACCCCCCCAGGGAATGTGGTATTGGGACCTTTACCAGGAACTTACTAAAATCTATGGATAACAATAATGGAGTAAAAAGGGATCCTGTGGAAAGATTCGTTATCGCCATTAATGATTATGAACAGACCTATGATTATCCCGGGGAAGTAAAGTTAACAGTCAGACAGGAGCATCAGCGGGACTATATAAAGGCAGCAAAATTTATTAATATCAGCGGAGCAGATCTATGTATACTTGAACATGAATTTGGTATTTTTGGCGGGCAAAGTGGAATTTATATACTTCCTTTGCTTCACAGGCTTGAAATTCCTCTTATCGTAACCCTTCACACAGTTGTTAAGACTCCCTCATACAACGAAAAAGCCGTTATACAGGAGATCTGTAAAATGGCTAATAAAATAGTTTTAATGAGCAAAAAGGCAATTGAGTTTCTTACAAATATTTATAATATACCAAAAGAAAAGATTGTTTTTATCGAACATGGTGTGCCGGATATCCAGTTTAACCAGGAACAATCAAAAAAGGAATTCAAACTCGAGAATAAAAAAGTCTTACTAACCTTTGGCCTTTTAAGCAGAAATAAAGGTATTGAGACTGTAATAAAAGCATTACCAAAAATTGTGGAAAAATTCCCTGATACTTTTTATATAATTCTTGGAAAAACTCACCCAAATGTACTTCGGCATTCCGGTGAAGAATATCGTAATTACCTTCTGCTTTTAATCAAGAGCCTCAAGATGGAAAATCATGTATTTTTCCTGAATGAATTCATTAGTCAAAAAGAATTATTCAAATATCTATCTGCTGCTGATATTTATATTACTCCCTACCTGAATGAAGCCCAGGTTACCAGTGGTACACTTTCATACGCTGTAGGTACGGGGTCAGCTTGTATTTCAACACCTTACTGGCATGCTCAGGAATTATTAGCGGAAGGGAGAGGCAGGCTTTTTAACTTTAATGATTCTAAAAAACTTTCAACGATTCTCATGGAATTGCTGGATAAGCCGGATTTATTAAAAAACCTCAGACAAAAGGCGTATGATTATGGCAGAAAAATATCCTGGCCTATAATAGGGGAGAAATATATTACACTAAGTGAAAAAATACTGAATGAAAAGCCGGAAGTGGTGGTTAAAAAAGAAATGATTATAGATCCACTTATTCTTCCGCCATTTTCTCTTGTTCATATAGAAAGGTTAACTGACGATACGGGGATAATCCAGCATGCAAAATTTGGTATTCCAAACCTTAAAGAAGGATACTGTCTTGATGATAATGCCCGGGCCTTATTAATGGTTTTAATGGCATACCGGCAAAAAAAGAATGTTCTTGCTCTTAAATTATCTCCCATATATTTAAGCTATATACAATATATGCAAAACAAAGACGGGACATTCAGGAATTTCCTCAGCTTTAGCAGGAACTTTCTCGACACGGTAGGTTCAGAAGATTGCTTTGGGAGAGCTGTTTGGGCCCTCGGATACCTGCTTGGCAATGCCCCCAATGATGCCTATTATCAAAGCGGCAAATCAATTTTCTTCAATGCATCTCCAAATTTTGAAAAACTTCAGTCCATCAGGGGTATTGCTAATACAATGGTAGGTATCAGCTATTACCTTAAAAGTAATATGGACGATGAATCAATGAAGGGAAGAATAAGAAGTCTTGCCTATAACCTGGTCCGTCATTATGAAGAACAGAGCTCACCTGACTGGAAATGGTTTGAGCCATCGTTAGCTTACGATAATGGTATGTTACCACTCGCTCTTTTACATTCGGCAGAAATATTAAACGATGATAAAATATTGCTGGTTGCCATGGAAACGATGGATTTCTTAACAAAGATCACAATTAGAGATGGCTATTTATCCAGCATCGGCAATGAAAATTGGCATAAAAAAGGTGGTGGGGAGCCCTCCATGTTTGCTCAACAACCAGTGGATGCTCTGGCTATGGTTTTGATGTTTTATCAGGCTTTTCATTTAACAAAAGATAAAGAATACCTGAATAAATTATTTACTTCCTTTATGTGGTTTCTGGGTGAAAATGATCTAAGAATAAACTTATTCGATTTCGAAACCATGGGATGTTGTGACGGACTTGAAAGCTATGGTGTAAACCGTAATCAGGGTGCCGAAAGTTCACTGGCATATTTAATTTCTCATTTAACAGTCCTACAGGCATTTGAAGAATGGTATAAAATAGATTAAGTAATATGCTGATAAAACGATATAATAAAAATCCGATCCTTACAAAGGATGATGTACCATACCCTGTTGCTACCGTACATAATGCCGGCGTTGTAAAATTCCGTAACAGGTACATGATGATTTTCCGTTCCCACCAACTCAATGGGAGAAGCATACTGGGTCTGGCAGAAAGTGATGATGGTTATAATTTTAGAGTACATGAAAAACCTTTTATGACTCCTGCTGCTGATGGTATTTTTAAGGAATATGAGGAATATGGAGTGGAAGATCCCAGAATTATTTTCCTTGAAGGGGAATACCTGATCACATATAGTGCCTATTCCAGGCATGGCGTGCGTATAGGCCTTGCAAAAACCAGGGATTTTAAATCAATTGACAGGTTTTCACTTATCACAGAAACCGATTACCGTAATGTCGTGATCTTCCCAGAAAAATTTATGGGATTATATGCACGACTTGACCGGCCTCATTCTGAAATATCTCCCTGGTCAATCTGGATTTCTTATTCTCCGGATCTCAGGTTTTGGGGAGAATCCAGGTTGATTATGAAACCTGCACAATATCATTGGGATGAAATGAAGATAGGCCCCGGGGCACCTCCGATTAAAACATCCCGTGGCTGGTTAAACATCTATCATGGCGTATTTCCTACAATGGATGGAAATGTTTACAGGTTAGGCGCAGCATTGCATGATCTCCAGGACCCTTCAAAAATTATTGCTGTTGGCGATGAATGGATTTTGCAACCGGAGGAAGTATATGAAATCACAGGGTACGTACATAATGTAGTGTTTACCTGTGGTGCTGTTCCTGAAGATGACGGGAGTGTTAAAATATACTGGGGAGGTGCTGATAAAGTAATGTGCGTAGGAACAGCTAATTTAGACGATCTGGTTAACCATTGTTTAAAAAACTCACGAAAACCATTATAGAATGAAAGTTGCTGTGTTGTCCCCGGTCGCCTGGAGAACTCCTCCCAGAATGTACGGTCCATGGGAACAAATAGCTTCAAATATTTCTGAAGGATTAATTGAAGAGGGAATTGACGTAACCTTATTTGCCACCGGGGATTCTATTACTAAAGGCAAATTGGAGTCTATATGTGAACATCCGTATTCAGAATACAATGAGCTTGACCCCAAAGTATGCGAATGTCTTCATATCAGTTATATGATGGAAAAAGCAGACAAATTCGATTTGATCCATAATAATTTTGATTTTCTCCCGCTAACCTATTCAGGTTTAATTAAAACACCCATGGTAACCACTATCCATGGTTTTTCTTCTCCAAAAATACTTCCTGTTTATAAAAAATATAACAATACCGGCTTTTACGTTTCTATTAGTAATTCAGACCGTAATAATGAACTTAAATACATTGCTACAGTTTATAATGGTATTAATACCGATGAATTTACGTTCAGGCAGGTTCCGGAAGATTATTTGCTGTATTTCGGCAGGATTCACCCGGAAAAGGGTACTTATGAATCCATTCAAATAGCCAAACAGTCGCGAAGAAGGCTAATTATTTCAGGTCTTATTCAGGATCAGGATTATTTTGATAATAAGGTCAAATCCTTTATTAATGATGATGATATTGTATATGTTGGCAACTCAGGACCGGAAAAGCGGGATAAATTACTGGGTGAGGCATATGCGCTTTTGCATCCGATAAGTTTTGAGGAACCTTTCGGATTAAGTGTTATTGAATCCATGGTTTGTGGAACCCCTGTTATTGCATATAACAGGGGATCTATGGCAGAACTAATCCTTCACGGGAAGACCGGTTTTCTTGTACAAAACATTCATGAGGCTGTGGAAGCTGTAAATGCGGTCCGGTTCATTAATAGAAAACATTGCATGGAGTGGGTTACCTCAAAGTTTACCCGCCAAAAAATGATTGAAGGATACCTCGAAGTCTATAAAAGTATTTTAAGTTAAAGATAATAGCGGAAACATCGAATTTCAGAACTCGTGTTTCAATATCTATTTAATTATTTGGAATTCTTTATCTCATTTAAAAGTTCCCTTAAATTAATGCATGCATAGGTAGAAGCATAGTCTGACATTGCATATGGAATAATCAGCTTATCATCATGAATAATAGAACCGCATGAATAAATTACATTAGGTACATATCCTTCCCTTTCTTCTGCATTTGGCATCATTAATGGGGTTTTTAACCTGCCGATTTCTTTTTCAGGATTATCAAGGTCATAAAGACTGGCGCCCAGGACATACTCCCTCATTTGCCCCACTGCATGGGTTATAACCAGCCAGCCTTCTTCTGTCTCAAGAGGAGATCCGCAATTTCCGATTTGAATTAGTTCCCAGTGATATTTCGGTTCCTGAATGAGTTTGGCATTCCGCCAAATATTGATATTATCTGAAAAGGCAATATAATTATTTACCCCATCTATCCTGCAGAGCATAGCATATTTCCCTTTTATCTTCCTTGGGAACAATGCCATCCCTTTATTTTTCGCAATTTCCCCATGGATGGGCAAAACTTTAAAATGGTAGAAAGATTTGGTTTCAATCAACTTCGGCAAGATACTTATGCCATCATAGGCAGTATAAGTAGCATAATAAGTTACTTCCCCGTCATCATCTGTGAACTTAACAAAACGTGCGTCTTCAATGCCATTTTTTTCAGTTTCGGAGATAGGGAAAATAACTCTTTCGGAAATGGCCGTGTCCAGGGAAAATTCGATTTCATAATGTGATGAAGCCAGCCACATTATTTGACTAAGGAGCAATTCTTTAGGTGCAGAAAGTTGAGATTTTTCCCTGATTTCATCTACACACCTTTTCAGTTCACCATAAGTAAAGTTATCGCCTAGTTTTCCTAATACAAAGGCCGGAGAAAAAGTGTTATCAAAATATTGCATTTCATTCAGCTTGCTTATAAAGGATTTTTTATTGTAAATATGCCTTTTGATAGACTCAGCCTCATCCAACATGCTGCCAACAGGTTCAAAAACCAGGTTATAATTATTATCAATAATACCGAGACGGAAGACAATTGAGGAAATATGACCCTCTCCTGTTGCCCTGAAACTTACAATTACTCTTTTTTTCCCTGCCATTAATTCTGTTTGATCAGGATGTTCTACTATGGATGGATTAAAAAAAGCCGCTGATTCAATTGCATATTCCATTGTAAAATAGGACCCAATAAGCACTTTTCTTGACAGATCAATATTATCCTGGTTAATATTCAGTTCTTTAAACAATGCATTCAATTTATTGAAATGCTTTTCGAATATCTTTGAAATATTTCTGTGACGTGTGGAATAATGTCTCAGCACCTGGCTCAGTGCTGTTTTTACCTCGTCTTCTGACATAGTGAGTACTTTGCGGATTATATTTTTACTTCTTTCGTCAGTATAATAAAAAAAGCGGGCGATAACCCTGGTCGGATCGGGGTAAAGGATAACACTCTTTCTGGTTACCGTAACTTGCATAGATTAAGATTTTGTATTTAAAATTAATCAATAAATGTAATATATATTTTACTAAATCCTGAATACATTTAAATTGTTTCCGATTTTGTTGCCGGAATTTCCTTCATATATTTTCTTCTTTGGTGAAAATTAAGGTAAGGTTTAGCCTGGAATCATTTATTAATCGCTGGATATTTTCATTAAGATGAAAATTCAGGGTCCACAAGTTATTGTTACAAAATATATGCTATTATGCAGAAAGCTGTTGTAGCTAATTAATTTTTACAATTTTCCTTGTTGTTAAATAGTTGTCAGATCTTATTTTAATACAGTATATACCTGTTTCCAGTTGTGTCAAATTCAGAATTAATTTATCGTTCTTAATAATATGTGAGTATGAATTCACTAGAATTACCTTTCCTTCCAAATTAGTCAATGTAATCTCATAATTACCTTTTTCGGAATCTCTTAAATCAATATATAGTTCATCAGTGACAGGACTTGGAAATACACGAATCTTATTCATGCTTTTACTCCTGATATAAGAAATCGTATCTGTTTCAGCTTCGGTTACTTCAAGTTCGACAGGTATAACCAGAACTGAATTAATAAGTGAATTGGAGTTAATCGTAATGTCGGCATAATAATTATCAGGATTCAGCCCCGCACTATTTACACTTATTATCATTAATTCGGAGTTTTGTGAAGCCAGGCTGCCACTACTATTTTCAATTTCCAGCCACGATGTGCTCTCCTCAGCATTCCAGTTTAAATCATCTTCACCTGTATTCACAATATTTATATTATCACTGGCTGTTGAATCTTCCGGAACAGTAAAAAATAGATTATCAGGTGTAATATCAATTACTGGTCCTGATGCTTCAGATACATTTATAGATATATTATGGACTGCCATGCCTCCGTACAAATCCGTAACAATTATCGAAACATCTGTTACTCCGGTATCTCCGGGTGAAGGAGTTCCGTATAAATTTCCATAATCATCCAAATCTATCCAGAAATGAGACTGGCTTGCAATAAACCAGCTCATTTCGTCACCCATCACAGTGTCCGGATCAGTTTTTGTTAAAATACAATAATATGGATAACCGACATATGCATTATCAGTAACCGGACCCTCAATTACCGGGTCATGATTTACATGTTGTATGTTAATTCCGGAATATTGAAGGCTAAAATTATTATTTTCATCCGTTACCTTTAAAATAAGCACAGTGTCCCCGGCATTTTTTGCATGAGGAGTGCCGGTCAATTGTAAACTGTCATTAATATTTATTGCATTCAACCAGCTGGGCTTAACAACTGCCTCTACAGTCAGTACATCTCCGGGATCAATGTCTTCACATAGTGCTGTATATGAGAATGGAACATCCTCGCTAAGAAATTCCGTTTCGTATATTGAGGAGGTCAGGCTATTCAGAAAGTACGGTGCATGTCCAAGGTCATCGGTATACGGGGAGTTGAACCAATTTAACAACCTGGATACAATAGTATCGATATCTTCAGAACTGCCATATTCATCCAGGAAAAATCCCGAGCGGAAGGTCTTATAATTAGTCCCCGTATGGGAAATCGCTGTCGGAACCGGGTATGAATTTTCTCCTTCCAATGGTGTTCCGAATACAACCTGCACGTTTGCAGAATCTGTTAAAGGGTAAGTCTGGATAATAAAACTGAACAATTCCGGCTCATTACATCGAACAGAAATGCCGTCACCTATCGGATTTCCATCAATGCCTTGAATAATTTCATTCCCTGTAACCATTGCATATTCAGGATACATTTTTCTTTTCCCGATACCGAAATAAGACATTAATCCTCCGCTTCTCGGCGAAATACCGCTCATTCCGTATGTTAAGCATCCAAATACAGCCAATGCTTTTTTATCCGATGATGATGCCTGATTTATATAATTAATCAGTTCTGCCGAATCTGCAGCAAGGGTGTTATTTTCATCAACCCACACAATGTCATAATCATTTAATGAACATGCAGGTAATTTTGTATAGCGATTACATACATTTAAAACATCACAGGTATGGCCCAGATTGTTTAAAGCTTCCCCAATAAACGGATCGGAGAATAAACTGTCATTATCATTTCTTAATACTATCTGGTTTGAATAAGGATAAACCGGAATGGCTTCACTGTATGATGTAAATGGTATCCCATCAACAGTACCTGTTGCTTTTAACCGTACCTTCTGGTGTCCTTCAGAAAATAACAGACCCGAATAACCGGCCGAACCGTTTATACATGTTTGGGGTCCTGAAGGTGATATAGTGACAGTACCTGCAATAGAAGAGACACTGTCTGTTTTAACTGCAGAAAGTACCAGATCATTACAGGTCACATTTTTGCAAATATTACCTGTACTATTTGCGACCGACACCTTAAATTCTTTAACGAAGCAGTAATCTGATCCGTAAAGAATACCATCAGGCACACCGGTAAAGATAAACTGAGCGGGAGTTAGAGTAATTTTAATAGCCCCCGATGTTATGTCGGAAGGTTCAATAGCCATTAATGAGCCTGTTGTATCAACATATACATCATGTGCACCGGAAATTTTAAAGTCAAAGGTATTGCCATCAATAATTACTCCGTTTGTATCTAACCATATTTTTAAGGTGAATGTGACCGAACTGCCTTCCGGAATGGATGTTAAAATTGATGAGCCATTGCCAAATGAGATTATGCCTTCATTGATAGAATCGTAACTTATTGTATTACTTTGCCATGTTAAAGTTGCCCCACCGAGAGTTTCAGAGAAAATTAACGAGGGACTGGAAAGTGGTCCTTTCCTTATGTTTAGCTGTGTGACTTTTGTAGGCAGCCCGTCATTAGCAATATCGTTAACAGTAAAGTCAAAAACTTCCAGGGCATTGATACTGTCATTGACTGTTTCAGTTATTTCAGTCGGTTCTGACAATACAGCAGAGGCTGTAAGAGTGGAAGTTGCGTCTGTAACGGTTGGGGCACACAAGGTTATATCATGTGTGAAAACCAGGTATGATTGACCGCCAGCAGTGCGTACGCCAACATAAATTGTATTTGTTTTAAAATCGAGGCCTATTCTGGAGCTGCCATCTATCTGTTCCATATAACTCCATGCTTTTATTGTTTGCTGACTGCTCCAGCTTCCTCCGGTATTATTTGCATAATATACGTGATCACCGGTCCCCCAATAAGCTACATGAGCATAACCATTTTGATCGATAGCAATACCCGGTTTATGGTATTGGGCATTTGTTTTCATTGTTCCGAAATAAATACCTCCCTGAGAACCACTTATGAATATTGAGTCTTCGTTAAATGCATATACATCTGTCATTGGTGAGGTAACTCCATTGCCATTTATCGAATGTTCGCCTGTCCAGGAATTACCCCCGTCTTCTGTTTTACATATATAATAATAGCTGCCATTTTTTGTGCCCACCAGATAACCTAATGATTCATTAACAAAATATATCCCGTAAAGATCGGAGACATAACTGGATACGCCCGAATTCTTTTGCGTCCACGTGCTTCCTCCATTATATGACACATGCACTTCCGAATTTTTACCTGCAACCCAGATAGTGTCTTTTCCAAGGGTACATAAATCAAGCAAGCAATTATCATTTCCTATATCAGAAACAGACCAGGTATCTCCACAATTTATTGTAATTAAAACTTTGCCGGAATCTGCCGCAATGTATCCTGTATCGGGGGTTGGGAACTCAATAGCATAAAGATTCGTAAGCACATTGGTTTGTACCTCGTTCCAGTCAGTGCCGCCATTTATTGTCTTCAGAATTGTGCCGCTATCACCGATAGCAAAACCGCTATTTGTGTCAAAAAACCAGCAATCGTTCAAGTTCACAGTAACACCTGTTGAATCTTCAAACCAGCCGTCACCCACTAATGGCACATGCCTTCCTCCATTTGAAGTATACCAGAATTTCCCCTTGTCACCTACACAGAATGCATTTAAAGAATCAACAGGATGAATGTTATTAATTGTTGTCGAATTGTTAACGTACTGTGTCTGATAATGATCCCAGTTATCATCTGTTCTGTATATTCCGCCTACACCTACATTCCACGCCCTGTTTATCAGATCAGGTGAAGGGACAATTGCTTTACAATCTTGTGCTGCAAGCTGGGTATAAAGTAAATAGTATTCCGAATAAATTCCCGGTTCACTAATAATGACTGCATTACTCCATCCGCTTTCATCGCGGGTGCTGTATAATATATCGTCCAGTTCCCAAACTGCATGTACAACGCCATCTGCATCTACTGCCAATGAAGGAAAATAACCGTCATAACCATTCATTAATTCGGGTATTGAATCGAAAATCCCATTGGTAGAATGATTATAATATAAGTTTTTTCCATGCCCTGCTTCATATTTATAAATACTTCCAATCCAATGTAATCCATCGTTATTATCTATAGCGGTTGAATAGGAATAAAGTGTTGAATTGGCATCAAAACCATATGGCATCATTGTCTGTATGGTTAAATCTTCCGAATTCTGATAATATATATTGCCATAATTTGAATCATCCATCTGATAAAAGATATGAACCGTA
>Ga0307435_1000424_pt1 | contig 18868 bp, 14 predicted proteins | sample SalMarWE160470MG_FD_202164 | JGI IMG/M metagenome (GOLD analysis project Ga0307435, IMG submission 202164) | Salt marsh sediment microbial communities from the Plum Island Ecosystem LTER, Massachusetts, United States - WE1604-70 | ecosystem: Environmental > Aquatic > Marine > Intertidal zone >... | reverse complement strand
GCAGATTGGGACTGGCGAATCAGCTATATGCCCAGCATCTCGCTAAATAACGACGCTGGATACACAATCACCATGGTCGAGTTTGATCCGGAGTTTGGGGAAGATCAAGTGTTCTTGGGTGATAAACCTGCTTATGGTCGTGCTTTTGAGCGCGTCACCCACAGCCTGGAGATAGTGCGTCGCACAGCAGGCATCGAAAGCCACGCCCGAGTAACATCCAGGAATATTGTTAAAGCCGCAAAAATAGGCAAAGGCTTGGGTACCAGTGCTGCGGCTTCTGCGGCACTGGCCACTGCTGCACTAGCCGCAGCCTTGGGAGGTGAGATCGTCCAAAACACTCGCCTATTGAGCTGTTTTTCTCGGCTGTTAGCTGGGTCGGGCAGTCGGAGCGCCACCGGTGGCCTTTCCTTATGGCTTTCCTACCCCGGAATCGCTCATGAGGATAGCTTTTCCGTGCGATTAGACAACCATCAGCAACTCAAAGATTTACGGTTACTCACCGTTCCGATTGATTCGCGGGTCGGTCTAAAAACCGAAGAGGCTCACCGCGACGCACCACTCAGCCCTTTTTTTAAAGCCTGGATGAAATCCCGCCCGCAAGAAATAATGGAGTGTATCACTGCTACTCAAAACGGCGATTGGAAAATCCTAGGCCAGCTGGCTGAACTTGACAGCATCCGGTTGCATGCAGTTACCATGTCAGGAAGCCGGGAGAATAAAGTATTTGCCTGGGAGCCGGAAAATATCCCACTCTTCCGGATGTGCAACGACCTACGCCAAGAAGGCACCCCGGTATATTTTTCTACTGATACGGGCCCAACCACCGTATTCTTAACTCACAAGGATTTTGCAGATCGCGTTGCCGCGAAAATCGATGGTATGAAGATGGATTTGGAGGTCATCCGGGGGCGTATCGCCGGTCCAGCGCACTTGATCGATATCCAAAGAGCCAAGCAGGAATTACGGATTTGAATTAAAGTCATCAAGCAGCTGCTTGGTTCGCCTGACCACCTCGTCAACGGTAAAGCCCATTTGTTCGAAGAGGATTTTATAAGGAGCCGAAGCCCCAAAATAATCGATACCAAGCGTGGTGGGGTTACTGCTCTGAGGGACCAAACCATCGTAATTGAGATAGCGCGGCCATGAAAGCGTAACCCCAGCCTCGATGGACAAGCGCGGTACTCCATGAGGCAACACGGAAACTTTATAATCAATCGGTTGCAAATCGAACAACTCCCAACTCGGCATTGAAACCACGCGGCCGGCAATCCCTTGCTGGTCGAGTTGAGTCCGGGCTGCCATAGCCAGGCTGACTTCCGATCCGGTGGCAATAAGCACAACATCGAGATCGACTTGCGGTTCATCCGCAAGGACATAAGCGCCGTGTTTGGACCGATCATCTGCGGGTGTGAGCAATGGCAATCCCTGTCGGGTAAGTGCCAAAGCAGTAGGTCCATCCTTACGTTCTAAAGCGATTTTCCAAGCCGCCATGGTTTCGTTGGCATCGGCTGGTCGAAGGACAACCAAATTCGGGACCGTCCGCAAGGCAGTAAGATGTTCAATCGGTTGGTGGGTAGGTCCATCCTCACCTAATCCAATACTATCATGCGTAAAAACATAGATAACCGGCAGCTTCATCATGGCTGCCAAGCGAATTGTTGGACGCATGTAATCAGAGAAAATCAGGAAGGTACCCCCATAAGGGCGCAGACCATGTAAAGCCAGGCCGTTGAGGATAGATCCCATCCCATGCTCACGTACTCCAAAGTGAATGTAGCTGCCACTGAAATCTCCCCGCCTGACCGCCCATCCCGTAGCAGGTAGGGTATTGTTGCTGGGCGTTAGGTCGGCTGACCCACCCACCAGGGTTAGCAAGCGAGGCATCAGAGCATCCAGCGTTTTACCCGAAGCCACTCTGGTGGCGATAGGCTTTTCAGCAGAAAAAGTAGGCAAATCTGCATCCCAACCAGCGGGCAATTCACCTTTAATGAAACCATCCCAATCTTTGGCTTTCTGGGGGTAAACCTTCCGGTACTCTGCGAGGGATTCTTCCCAGTGCGCCTGACGGGAAGCCCCAACCTGCCTGATAAGGGCAAAGCGTTCCCGCACCACTTCCGGCACGTGGAAAGGTGGCTCCAAAGGCCAATTAATAGCTTCTTTAGTTCGGCGTAAGTCTTCTTCTCCTAATGGAGAACCATGGACTTTGGCTGTATCCTGGCGTGGACTGCCATACCCAATATGCGTCCGGCAGGCGATAATTGAAGGTCGATCTACCTCTTCCTGAGCGGTACGGATGGCCTTATCAACCGCCGCCATATCGTGCCCATCCACCTTTTGTACGTGCCAGCCGTAAGCCTGAAAACGGTTAGGCACATCATCGCTGTACGTTAAATCGGTGGGACCATCGATGCAAACATGGTTGTCATCGTAAAGAACGATCAAGCGGCTTAACCCCAAATGACCTGCCAGAGAAGATACTTCGTGTGATATCCCCTCCATCAAATCGCCATCCGAAGCTAACACATAGGTGTAATGATCGATCAATTCCGATCCTTGCTGGTTAAATCTAGCAGCCAGCATGCGCTCAGCGATAGCCAAACCCACCGCGTTGCCGAAACCCTGGCCCAGAGGGCCGGTGGTCGTTTCGATCCCCCGCTGCAGATCGTACTCGGGATGTCCGGGTGTATGACTACCCCATTGGCGAAATTGTTTCAACTGCTCTAACGGCATGGGATAACCACATAGGTGAAGCAAAGCATATAAAAGAGCCGAGCCATGACCGGCAGACAAGACGAAACGATCCCGGTTAATCCAGGTGGGATCCTCAGGGTTATGTTTCAGGAAGCGGGTCCACAAGACATAAGCAAAGTCTGCTGCCCCCAAAGGCAAGCCAGGATGACCAGAATTTGCTTGCTGTACCGCGTCTATTGCCAACATACGCAAAGCGTTAGCACACAAACGGTCGATTTCATCATATTTTGATAATATTTCTTCACTCCGAGAGGGTTTTGTCATTGCCATTTCTTTCCGCGCTCCTGAACGCTCTAGATAATCCCTCGCCATAATAAAGGAGGGTTGCAAATTGTAAATTCCTAACCTTCGATCTTAAAGTTATAGCAATAACCAATCCAATGTCAATACCTTAAGTGACATTTGTCAATGCTCCTCATGACATTTCGCAATCAAAATGGTGAATCCGACCAGCTTGGATCTCGTGGATCACGTGTATCCGTTTCAATTCTTTCATCGTCAATATCACCTTGTTTTCCATGGGGTGACATTTTCGCTGAACAGTCAGGGGGTATCAATATCGCTGAACAACAACAAGTCATTAGGCAAACCTTGACACTCCTGAATTCAATGGTACACTTTTTTCAAGATGAGATCTGCCAATTTCCCACCATCCCCACTCCCAACCAACCGCAAGCCAAGCTAGGCTTTCGGTCTCTCGGGGTTTGGTGAGTCTTTTGATCAGACTCGGTTGTTAGGCGCCCTCTGGACTGTAAGCCTCCAGAGGGTGAATTTATTAATTGGTATTAAGCTATTCGAAGCCAGCTCATGCCAAGGATGCTGACTCTCGAATACCTTAAGACCCAGGTCTATCAATTTACCTTCATATCAAGGACGCCATGAGCACTGAGAAACTCCCTTCCCGCGTAGAAAATTTTTCTGAATGGTACAATCAGGTCATATTGCGCGCCGAACTGGCTGATTATGCACCAGTGCGTGGCTGCATGGTCGTGCGCCCATATGGCTGGGCGCTCTGGGAAAACATCCAGCAAGCCCTTGATCGCCGCTTCAAGGAAACCGGTCACGTTAACGCCGCCTTCCCGCTCTTGATCCCTATGTCATATCTGGAAAAGGAAAAAGAACATGTGGAGGGCTTCTCACCCGAGCTGGCGGTGGTAACCCACGGAGGAGGCGAGAAACTGGAAGAGCCTTTGGTCATCCGTCCCACCTCCGAAACTATCATTGGTCATTCTTATGCGAAGTGGGTCAAATCATACCGTGACTTGCCTATCCTAATCAATCAATGGGGAAATGTAGTCCGCTGGGAGATGCGCACCAGGTTATTCCTGCGCACCTTGGAGTTCTATTGGCAGGAAGGCCATACAGCCCACGCCACATCTGAAGAAGCTCAAGAAGAAACTTTTCGCATGCTGGGTATCTACGCCGACTTCGCCATAAACGACGCGGCTATCCCCGTCATCCAGGGTATAAAAAGCGAGAGTGAGAAGTTCGCCGGTGCGGTGCAGTCTACTACCATCGAGGCTATGATGGGAGATAAACGCGCCCTGCAAGCCGGCACCTCCCACTTCCTCGGCCAAAACTTCGCCAAGGCCTTCGACATTCAATACCTAGACCATGAAAACCAGCTCCAATATGTGTGGACGACCTCATGGGGCCTTTCCACACGGTTCATTGGAGCTATTATTATGGCCCACGGCGACGATCATGGCTTAATCTTGCCTCCTAAACTCGCTCCCATCCAAATCGTGATCGTTCCCATTTATAGAAATGAAGTAGAAAAGAGCTCGGTATTACCCGTAGTTGAACACCTCCAGGAGCAGCTCAAAGCTACCAGCTTTCGACTCAAAGTAGACGACCGCCAGGAGGTCACACCTGGGTTTAAGTTCAACGATTGGGAGATGCGCGGTGTCCCGCTGCGCATTGAAATCGGGCCAAAAGATGTGGCAAAAGGCACTGTTGCTCTGGGGCGTCGCGATATCCCTGGCAAAGCAGGCAAATCCTTTGTCTCCCAGGATGGTCTACCTGTTCATGTCGACGGGTTGCTTAAGGTCATCCAACAGTCTATCTTAGATCGCGCCACTGACTTCCGTGATAGCCATATCCACGACCCCCAGAACTATAATGAGTTCAAGGAAGTCCTGCAAGACGGATGGGCTTTCTCTTGGTGGTGCGGTGATTCGGCATGTGAGGCAAAAGTGAAGGAAGACACCAAAGCGACCGTCCGCTGTATTGCTCTTGAGCAACCTGGCGGCACCGGAAAATGCATCGCCTGCGGTGAGGTCGCCGAGGAAAAAGTGTACTTCGCTCGAGCCTATTAATCAATGGAGGCAGCCAGATGAAAATGAGCCATCTTTTCAGCCAAACATTGCGCGAAGCACCTTCAGAGGCTGAAATCCCCAGTCATCAATTACTGTTACGCGCCGGTTTCATTCGCCAGCTTGCAGCCGGCATTTTCAGTTACCTGCCTTTGGCGAGGCGTTCCCTGACCAAAATTGAAGACATAATGCGCGATGAGATGAATACCATCGGCGGTCAGGAGATAACCATGCCAGTCGTCCATCCAGCTGATATTTGGAAGGAAACCCAACGATGGTACCAGATTGGATCAGAGATGGGACGCTTCAAGGACAAGAATGGCCGTGATATGGTTCTGGCCATGACTCACGAAGAAGTCGTCGCTGACCTGGTTAGAAAAGAGGTACGTTCGTACCGGCAGCTGCCTATGCTGATATACCATATTCAAACCAAGTGGCGTGATGATCCCCGCCCACGCGCTGGCTTGATTCGGGTGCGCGAGTTTTCCATGAAAGACAGCTACAGTCTGGATGCGGATTGGGAAGGATTGGATACCCAGTATCGCTCTCACTACCAGGCTTATTTCAACATCTTCCATCGCTGCAGCTTGCCGGTAATCGTAGTGAAATCGGATGTAGGCATGATGGGGGGAAAAATGGCTCACGAGTTTATGTATCAAACCCCCATTGGAGAGGACACGTTGCTGCTGTGTGATCATTGTGGGTATGCTGCAAACCGGCAAGTGGCGCGATTTAGAAAACACCCTTTACCGGAAGAAACCTTAAAACCTCTCGAGAAGGTCGCCACACCTGACGCCAAGACAATTGAGGAGTTGGCAAAATTCCTGGGGGTGCCGAAGTCGAAAACCGCTAAGGCGGTCTTTATGACCGCAGATATTCCTGAAGGTGAGGACACTGTGGAACGGTTCGTATTCGCAGTAGTTAGAGGCGATATGGACGTCAATGATGCTAAGCTGGCAAATGCAGTGAAAGCCAAAGAACTCAGGCCTGCAACCGAAGAACAGATCAGGGCTGTTGGTGCAGTCCCTGGTTATGCCTCTCCAAGAAATCTGAAGGGCACCCTGGTGGTTGTTGATGACATCATACCCAGGTCTCCCAACCTGGTGGCAGGCGCTAACCAGGAGGGTTTTCACCTGATGAACACCAACCTCGGACGTGATTACGAAGCCGATATTGTGACCGATATTGCCGCAGCCGAAAAGGGTTTTGACTGCCCGGAATGCGGTCGACCGTTGCAGGAAGTTCGCGGCGTGGAAGTGGGGAATATATTTAAATTAGGAACACGCTACAGCGATGCGATGGGATGCTATTTCCTTGACAGAGATGGCAAATCCAAGCCTGTTATCATGGGCTCATATGGCATTGGCAGCGGCCGGTTGCTTGCCTGTATAGCTGAAGCCCACCATGACCAACACGGATTAATTTGGCCAATCTCGGTAGCCCCTTATCATGTACATTTGGTTAAATTAGCAGGGAAAGGCGATGATCAATCTCACCAAGTTGCCGAACGCCTCTACCAGGATCTGAAATTGAACCAAGTTGAAGTTCTATACGACAACCGACATGAAAGCCCGGGGGTAAAATTCAACGATGCCGATTTAATTGGCATCCCTATCCGCCTAACGGTCAGTGATCGCTCGCTTGATGGCGGAGGCGTGGAATTCAAACTACGCCACCAAATGGCTAAACTGATCGTCTCCGAATGTGAACTAATCCCAAAAGTGAAGGCCGCCATTAAATGCATGCATGACGAAATTTCCGGGAAAATCGTCAAGATGCCTTTCGAGGAATGAGGTAAAGAGAAATCAGAAAATGACGATCATTGGGGCAGGTCTGGGGAATAACCTGCCCCAATATTCCCAAACGGCTGAGATATTCTCTGTCCTTCTAGCGCATCTTGAAATATTTCGTCAAACCCAAGGCCAGGTTTAAATTTCCCTTGAGCTGCAACTTTTGTTGCATAAAAGCAGCCATCGCATCTAATTTCCCCAGAATCACGTCTTTATAATCCTGGGCATCCGCGCTGAGTGTCATCGTGGGGTTTTCAGTCGTACCTTTTTCCACGGTACACTTCTGGTCACGAATGGTCACCACCCAATCGCCGCCTTCAGCTCCCGAGAGGTGGTATTGAATCACAGCATCAACGCCTTCAGCTTTATCAGGCAAGAAAGCCCCTGGCATGCGATCCATCAATTCTTGAACGGTAATTTCTGGCATAAGAATATTTCTCCTTTTGAGTACGTGTCTCTATCCATCGAATTACGCTTCATGACAGGTTTTCGAAGATACCTGCCGCGCCCATGCCACCCCCAATACACATGGTCACCATGCCAAATTGCACATCGCGGCGTTTCATTTCATGAACCAGCTGGGTAGTTAGCTTTGCTCCTGTGCAGCCCAACGGGTGACCAAGGGCAATCGCCCCCCCGTTGACATTGGTTTTTTCAAGGTCAAGGCCCAATTCCCGGATTACCGCCAGACTCTGGGCCGCAAAAGCTTCATTGAGCTCAATCAGGTCAATATCATCGAGGGAAAGGCCAGCCAGCTTGAGCACCTTAGGCACCGCTACCATCGGGCCAATGCCCATCAGATCTGGCGGTACACCGCCTACTGCAAACGCAATAAACCGCACCAATGGCTTTAAGCCAAGGGATTCCGCTTTGGCCTGCGACATCACCAGTGCACCGGCTGCGCCATCAGACATTTGAGAGGAATTTCCCGCGGTGACCGTGCCCCCCTCCTTAAATACCGCCCTTAATTTGGCTAAGGCTTCCAGGCTGGTATCCGGGCGTGGTCCCTCGTCCCGTTTGAAAATAAAGGACCGCCTTTCGGGATGTCCATTGTTACCGGGTTCGACAATTTCTACCTCTAACGGCACAATTTCGGGATCAAAACGACCTGACCCTACCGCTTCGGCCGCCCGCATATTGCTGCGTAGAGCAAATTCATCCTGTTCTTCTCGAAGGATCCCATATTTTTCAGCTACGTTTTCTGCTGTCAAACCCATACTGGTGTAGGCTTCAGGCGCTTCTTGGGCGAAGAATGGGTTCGGTGCAAACTTAAATCCGGTCATGGGGACCATGCTCATCGACTCGACTCCACCGGCGATGATCACTTCAGCCTGACCAGCCATAATCGTATGGGCTGCATGGGCGATGGTCTGCAATCCCGAAGAACAAAAACGGTTGAGGGTTTCAGCCGGGACTGAATCTGGAAGGCCAGCGCGCAGCGCCACCATCCGGCCCATGTTCAAGCCTTGCTCGCCCTCTGGGAAAGCACAACCTAAAATCACATCATCGACCTCGGCGGGTTTGAGCACTTCTACCCGTCGTAGTAAATCGCGTATCACCGCTGCAGCCATCTCATCCGGGCGGGTGGTCGCTAAACTCCCCCGTTTGGCCTTACCCATAGCAGTGCGGGTGGTAGCAACCAGCACGGCTTCTCTAGATTTATCCATTGTCATCATAATAAGGTCTCCTTAATTTTTGGACACGGAAGAACACGGATTTCACGGATATATTTCTGCCGGATGATTTTTATGATATCTTTGCCCCTTTTATCCTTTCTGCGTCCAGGATAGGGAACCCTTGCGACTATTATCGTATACTTTACGTCGGTATTCAGGTTTTGGTTCGAAGTTAAGTAACAGCCCCACTTCATGTGGAGTCGCCTTTAGATAATTCAAGAGATGGGCATCATGTTCCTCAAGAAGATGTTTCACAGCTTTTAATTCCAGGATGACAAGATCGTTAACCAGAAGGTCTGCAAAATATTGCCCGACTATCTGTTCACCATAATAGACCTGGATCGCTTTCTGTTGCTCAACCTTCAATCCAATGTTTGTCAACTCTATCGCCAGGGCATTCTCATAAACGTCTTCTGAGAATCCGTAACCTAACGTGTTAAAAACCGTGTAATATGCACTAATGATCTTCTCTGTCAGGTCGCTGTGTTTTCCAACAAATACCTTAGGTCCCTTACCAGCGTTCATCTTCCTGTCTTCACTCTTTAAAATTTAATCTTTCATCCGTGCTTATCGGTCAAATCCGTGTCCTATCTTAATTCCTTAAAGGTTTACCGGTTTGCAGCAAGTTCCACATCCTCTGCTGCGTCTTTTCTTCGCCGCACAAAGAAAGGAAGGCCTCCCTCTCCAGGTCCAGGAAGTATTGTTCCTCCAACCAGGTAGGGTTGCTGATCTCGCCGCCTGTCATCACATAAGCAAGCTTGTTGCCGATGTGGGCCTCGTATTCTGTGATGTACTTTCCTTCCTTGAACATGTAGATGCCTACTTTCAAAGCTGCCAGGCCGTCCCGGCCCGCAGCGTAGACCTTCTCTGGCATGGGTGGGTGGTAGCCGTTGCCCATCATGTTGAGCACCTCTTTCTTGGCTTCCGCCAGCAAATGGTCGCGATTCATCACAACCCGATCGCAATCATTTAAAATTCCGAATTGGCGAGCCTCTTCCGCGCTGGTAGCCACCTTCGCCATGCCGACCTGTTCAAAAATGCGCTGCAAGTAGGGCAGGGCGATGGCGTTCTGCGTGCGCATCGGGGGGTTGAGCAGCCGGCGCACCATTTCTTTCGTTCCGCCCCCAGCGGGGATCACCCCGGCGCCCACTTCCACTAGGCCGGTATACAATTCAGCAGACGCCACCACCCGGCTGGCATGCATGCTCACCTCTGCGCCGCCGCCCAGTGACAACCCGGCAGGAGCCACCACCACCGGCTTGGGGAAGTAGCGCATACGCATGTTCATCTCTTGAAACTTTTTCAAGCCAGCCTCGAGCTGCTCCCACATACCGCCTTGTGCGCCCATCACCACCATGAATAGATTAGCACCAGCACTGAAGTTATCCGCCTCGTTGCCGATCACCACGCCTTCAAACTCGCTTTCCGCCCGGTCGAGAGCCAGGTTGATTGCCTCCCACATGTCCTCGTCCTGGGCGTTCATCTTGGTGTGGAATTCCACGCACAATACGCCATCGTCCATGTCCCACAGTGTGGCGCTGGGGTTCTTATGTACCAGCACTTGCTCGCCTAATGAGATTGCCAAAGCCGAACGTTCGATCGGTTCGTACTGGCGCTGGATGGGGTTGTACACTGCTACCTTTTTGTCGCCCTCGTACTGGTAGAAATGGGTGCATCCGGCGGAGACCATTTCCTCCACCCACTGGGCCGGCGGAAATCCCGCCGCTTTCATCGGAGTGATCGTATCAGCTACACCCAGCATGTCCCAAGTCTCAAATGGGCCAGCTTCATGCCCAAATCCCCAACGTATGGCGTCATCAATCGGCTTGGGAGTATCTGCGATTTCAGGGATACGTTCCGAGGCATACGCCAATCCCTGATAAGTAAGCGCTTCGACTAATTTTCCGGCCCGATCGTCAGCACCCAACAACATCTTAAGGCGTTCACCCAAATCCTCTACGTCCTTGACCTTCCCAATCGAATCGAAACGCGGCTTCGTGGGGGGTTCATGTTCGAGGGATTTCAGGTTAAGGGGCCAGAATTCTTTTTTACCGTCCTGGCGTACTTCTTTGTAGAAGCCTATCCTGGTCTTGGTGCCAAACCAACCGTGTTCCACCATGGAGTGTATAAGCTTGTTTACTCGCTCCGATTGGATATATCGCAAAGCGTGTTCATCGTGAGATATAGCCGGAGCCAGATTGCGGCCAACATGCTCCCACACATCAATTCCCACCAGATCAATCAACCGGAAGGTGGCAGACTTTGGGTGACCTATGGGTGGTCCTGTGATGGCATCTACTTCCTCGACGGTGTAGCCGTGCTCCAGGATATAATCCATTTCAAAGGCAGCCCAACCCGAAAACAGGCGGTTGCCTATAAAGTTCGGGGTATCTTTTGCGATGACCACCCCTTTACCCAGGCGATATTCAAGGAAGTGATTGATAAAATCCAGCACCTCAGGAAGTGTATCCCCGGTTGGGATGACCTCCACCAGCTTGAGATAACGCGGTGGGTTAAAAAAGTGAGTTCCCAGGAAATGCTGCTTGAAAGCCTCTGAAAGTCCGGCCGCAATCGATGCTACCGGGATTCCGGAGGTATTCGTCGTTACGATGGTGTGCTCACCCCGGGCTGCCTCGATACGTTTCATCAAGGAGCGCTTGATCTCCAGATTTTCGATAATAACCTCGATGACCCAATCCGCCTTGCTAATCACCTCAAAATCGTCCTCCAGGTTGCCAATTGAAACCAGCGCAGCATGATCCCCCGTGAAGAAGCTGGCAGGGCGGGATTTCTTAGCTCGTTCTAAACCTTCCCGTACAATTCGATTGCGCACCTGTGGATCTTCCAGGGTGAGACCTTTTTTCTGCTCCTCTGGGGTTAGTTCCTTCGGGAGGATATCCAAAAGAGTAACTGGCACCCCGGCGTTCGCCAGATGTGCAGCAATAGCAGCTCCCATCGTGCCAGCTCCAATCACAACTGCGTTATGAACTTTGTATTTCATCTCGCCTCCTGTCAATTTCTCCATGATAAAAATCGAAAACTACTGTGTCTTTAGATATCGGTCGAAAAACTCGATCATCCTTTGAATCAAGAGCTGCTCACTAACGCCAGAAAAGGTATGAGGCTGACCCGGGTATGTAAAACATTCAACCGTTTTACCCAGGTCGTTCAGGCGCTGGCATAAATCCAAGGACCATTCCTGAATTACATGAGCGCATTCAACCATCCTTCCCTATCAAATGCAGGGTTCCCTTTGGCTTTACAGCCCCGGGAATGGGAATTGAGGGGTTGCAGCCGTTTTCGATTCTTCTAGATATCAATTCTTACCGCAATTGACTGCCACGGTAGTCAAGGATATTACGAGCTACCACCAACCGGTTGATCTGACCGGTGCCCTCATAAATATCAGTGATTTTAGCGTCTCGGAACCATTTTTCAAGTAAATAATCCCGGCTATATCCCAATGGTCCCATAATTTCCACGGCTTTCTGGGTGATTTTTGTAACCACATCACCAGCGCGCACTTTAGCCATAGAGGCTTCCAATGGGTTTGGTTTGCGGTTATCAGCCATCCACACCGCTTTGATGATCATAAGCCAGGCTGATTCCAGCATGATATCCATGTCAATTACTTCTCGTTCAACGCCGCTCAGCTTTTGGCGGGGAAGTCCATAACGTATCTTTACACCTTGTTGACTCAACAACTCTTTGAGTAATTCAAGGGTTGCACGAGCGACTCCAATCCCTGTCGCTGCCACCAGCGGCCGGGTGGCGTCAAAGGTCGCCATGGCCCCCTTGAATCCTTTGGTGTTTTTCGCTTCCTTAACTTCTGGGCTGCCCAAGATATTTTCAAATGGAATCCGGGCATCTTGCAGCACAATGGAGGCTGTATCGCTTACCCGAATACCCATTTTATGTTCCAGCTTGGTCACCTTTACGCCGGGAGTGCCAGCTTCCACCACAAAGGGACGCATACCGGCCCGTCCGGCTTTGGGGTCGATCGTCGCCCACACCACCACCAGACCTTCACTCAGATCCAGGGATTTATGACCGGCAGTGACGAAAATCTTCTCGCCGTTTAATATCCATTCGTTGGTCTCTTTGTCCAGGACTGCGGTAGTACGGATCGCAGAAGTATCCGAACCAGCCCCCGCCTCAGTCATCGCCATGGCTCCAAAAGTAGGCTTTTCAGCGTTAAACCGCGCCAGGAACTTCTTCTTCTGCTCAGATGTGCCGGTGGCCTCCACCGCCGCAGCTCCCAAACCTCCACCGGGGGTGCATAGATACATACCCACATCTCCCCAGGAAAGCATCTCGAGCAAGAATGCTAACGATTGGTAGCCGATAGGTGGGCGTTCTTTTTTAGCTTCGTCCCTATCCTTTTTCTCTTCGCTGGGAGCTAATGAGCCCGCTCCAGTAGCGCCCATCACACTGTGCATAAAGTTGATGTAATCCCAGGGAACTTCATGTTCGTGTTCGTCAAAGTAGCGCGAGTGGGATCGCATCATCTCCTCAGCAACAGTTTGGAGCAGAAAACGTTGTTTTGCAATCGGTTTCGGCATTTCAAAGTCGATCATAGTAATCTCTCCCAAATCTCCACATATCAATCTTGCCTGAGGGCTTTAGATCATGGCCAAACCGGTGAAGGTAGCCATACCACGCCCGTTGCGCATCCACATTTCTACCGGATGCTCGCGAATGTAACCATGGCCTCCCAGAATTTGTACCGCCCGATCAGTAACCATCATCGCCATGTCAGCTGCTCCGGTTTGAGCAAGGTAAGCGTACTTGCTGGCCTCATCTTTATGTTGGTCAATCATCCAGGCCGCTTCCCAGGTCAACAACCGAATAGCATCGATCTCAGTAGCCATTTCAGCCAGCATGAAAGCGATAGCCTGTTTTTGAGCGATCTTGACCCCAAAGGCGTCGCGCTCCTTTGCGTAATCGCGCGAATATTCAAAGGCGGCGCGCCCAAGCCCCATGGCGAGGCAGGCATTAGCTACGCGTGAGATATCCATGATAGGCGAGAAATCATGACCTTCAGGACCACCCAGGCGATCGCTCTTGGGAACGCGCACCTGATCCAGGGAAACCTTGAAAACCGGCAGGGCATTGATGCCCATCAACTTTTGCCGATCCCCGATCTTCAATCCCTTTGTCGACCCTGCAAGAATGAAACCTTGGGTTTTCCCATGCAGCTGCGCATAAAGGATCATGGCTTCGGCGTTGGGAGCAAAGGGCACGTATATTTTCTCTCCATTGAGTACGTAATCATCACCTTGCTCGGTCGCGGTAGCTTCCAGGTCGTTGGGGTCAAAATCGAAGCGTGATTCCAGGAGAGCCGCTGAATACGGTTTCCATTCCGCCTCAATCACTGGCGGCAGGTATTTCTCTTTCTGTTCATCACTGCCTGCAACCAATATCGGTAGGGCGAAGAGTCCTGGAGATAGAACTGCCATGGCACCTGCCAAATCGCCCCAGGCCATTTCCTCCCCTGCCAGGACTCCCGTCAGGGCAGAGTATTCTCCGAACCCGCCAAAATCTTCCGGGATAGAGGCCTGAAGCAGACCTAATTCCCAACCTTTTTCAATCAGATCCTTTGGCAGCTGGCTTTCTTCATCTGCATCACGCGCGGCTGGCCGTAGGTCAATGGAGGCGTAGCGATTGATGGCATCAATGAGCATTTTTTGTTCATCTGAAGGTTCAAATGAATACATGGTTTAATTCTCCTTCCTATGGTCAGATCATCATCCTTATTTTGGGTTAACAAATCCTGTGCCAGTCTCCTGATTAATTTTCAGATAGCCATCGCCAACCAAACGGCGGTAATAAATGGGTACTATGCTGTCATTTTGCTCTAATTCAACAAGGTTTTCAATGCCTAACATGCCTCGTTGGTATAGGTATTCGACATGAGCTCCGGCTTCTTCCAGGGCTAAAAGCACATTGTAGCCGTGAACCTCTCCGAACAATTCTCGAGAGACCTCCTTGATAGAATGTGGTTGGTCTAAGAATTCCAGCACGCGATTCAAGCGAGCAAAGTGCAACGCCCGGATGCCCGTCAGACGAGCGGATAAATCGGTGATTGGATTTTTATGACCTCCCAGGGTTAAACGAACCTGGTTGGTCCAGGGTCGCAAGATTTCCAGGGAATGCAGGTAGTGTTCAAGACCCGTAGAGAGGGTGAGTTTCTCAGGCGCCTGGTGAGGGCTGATATCGTCTAAAACATGATCTCCACTGAAAAGTACGTCGTGCAAGCGGATTACCACATGCCCGGCGCAGTGTCCGGGAACGTGTAAGAGCTCGAATGGACCTATACGCATGCCGGCGGCCTCATAGGTGAGATCAACCGCCACCGAACGGAACAATTCCTTAGTGATTTTGTAAAGATCCAGCAAGCTCCCCACACGTTGTACAGACACTCCTGCTTCTATTAAGAATTGCTCAAGATGGCGAGACACGATGGTCAGGCGCTCCTCGTAATTGGTCAAGATGCGGCGATCTAACTCATGCACACCCAAGAGCGCCTGGGTACGAGGCCGCACATAGGATAACCCGCCGAAATGGTCTATGTGACCGTGAGTGATGAAGATGTGGGTTAGGTTTGCCAGATTGATCGATTGACCTGCCATTTTAGAGGCCTGCTTGAGACCTGTTTCCAGATGTTCGTTCGCGTCCCCGAAGCCGGAGCCAGTATCGATTAAAACTCGCATTTCCCCCAGGTGACGATCCTCTAGCAAGACGAGATAGGCATTTGCCCAAAAACCGGGAAACGCTTCTAGCGGGATCTGGAAAATCGCAGCCCCTTGAGAAGTGGTAAAACCTTTGACCTGGTTTGTTGCCTGTTCTACTTCCATTCGTCGTCCTTTGGCTACTTTTACCTTTGAGCAAACCATCCGGTCCTGCTCGATTTTGCCTGGCTGAACTCTTCGCGCTCAGCGACTATTATCTTGGCATTACGTTACCTGACTAGAAACATGCTGCTCGCAAAACTCATCCCTGCGGTCTAACCAATAATCCGGATAAAAATAAGTCGGCAAATTGTGAGGCGATCTCTTCCGCGGAAAGCGACCCGTCCGGCCGGTACCAAGTAATGGTCCAATTCATCACCCCCAGTACCGCGCGCGCAGTGAGAGAAGGTGAAGGACAGGTAAATACACCCGCATCTTTCCCCTCCTGAATCAAATCCCGCCAGAGACGTTCAAAACGGTCTCTGCGAGGGACATGGCGGCTGTGCAGTTCGGGTTCTAAAGAGCGGTGCTCCAATAACAAGACGGCCGACAAGTCGGCGTATTCAGCCATGGTTTCTAAATATGTACGCATGGCTTGCCGAAGCTTTTCATCGGGTGAAACCGGTTGCTCCAACACTGCGGTAATGCGTTCAATCAGCAGGTCTAAAGCCCTATCCAATAAATCGACGAGTATTTCTTGCTTGCTGGCAACGTGGTGGTAAAGACTGGCTTTCTGCAGGTGGACAGCCTGGGCAATATCCTGCATGGAGGCAGCGTGAAACCCCTTTTGGCTGATGATTTGGGCAGCCGCGTCTAAAATATCATCGCGGGTCATAATCGAGATCTCCCTACCGACCGGTCGGTAGAGATAGCATACCAAATTCAGAAACAAAAGTCAAGCGCGTCTTCTTACTATCATTGGTCAAACCTGCCAGGCAAGCAATTCGAATCGTGTTAGACTCTCTTAAGTTCACTCTCATGATAAATGTCTATAAAAAAATCAACTCATCCTCCCAACTTTAATCCGATGACCCCACCATTCAAGATAGGCCTGGCGAGTATGCATTTCGAGCCTGGAGAGCGGCGGGCTTTCTTGCCAAGATTCGTTGCCCACCTGGCGAAGCTCGGCGCCCACCTCACGCTCGAGTACGGTTATGGCTCCGGGATGGGCCTGATCGAAGAAGATTATCTAAAACCGGCACCGGCTATCCAATTCGCCTCCCGCGCAGAGGTTTACCAGCAGGACTATGTCCTCATCCTGCGCTGCCCTGCAGACGAAGATCTGCGGTTAATGCGCCCGGGGTCCTGCCTGATTGCCATGCTGCATTACCCCACCCGGCCCCAGCGTGTGGACCTCCTTCGTTCACTGGGGTTAGAGGCGATTTCCCTGGACTTAGTCAAGGATGATTCCACCCGGCGCCTGGTGGAAAACCTGCGCGCGGTCGGCTGGAATGGCATCGAAGCTGCCTTCAAGGTGCTGCGATCTACCTACCCGCCACCTGGATTCGGCAGCTCCGAGAGGGAACCGATCCACGTCACGTTGTTGGGCGCCGGCGCGGTGGGATCTCATGTGGTCCAGGCAGCCATCCGCTATGGAGACCAGTCCCTGCGCGATCATATGGCTTCCAATAGTATCCCTGGGGTCCAGCTGACTGTCCTGGATTACGATGCCACCGCCCACCAACGCATCATGACCAGGGTGCTTGCCCAAACCGACTTGCTGGTGGACGCCACCCAGAGACTTGATCCCCGTAAACCGGTCATTCCAAACGAATGGATCAGCTACCTGCCAGAACACGCAGTCCTGCTCGACCTGTCGGTCGACCCGTACGACTGTGAAAAAGACCCGCCTTACATCAAGGGGATCGAAGGCATTCCCCAGGGAAATTTGGACAAGTATATATTCACGCCACATGACCCAGATTATGATCTGTTGCCCGCCTGTGTTAAGTCAGAACATCGCCGCCATGCAGCCTCCTGTTATTCCTGGCCAGGTATCTATCCCAGGGAATGCATGGAGGTGTACGGTCGGCAAATCCAGCCCCTAATGCGGGTATTGATCGAAAAAGGCGGTGTGGAAAATATCAACCCCAAGGGTCGTTATTTCGAACGTGCCATCTCTCGGGGGTTGCTCTCTCGGTGGTAAATGAAGGCTAAGACCTATGAGGGTACCGAAAACCATTGGCTTCCCCCGCATGATGAAAGAATCTGGCGAAAGGCGTGTCTTCCTGCCGGAATTCATCCAATATCTATTAAACCTGGACGTCGAGATCTTCATAGAAGAAGGCTACGGTTCGCGATCTGGTTTGACCTTCGATGACTACCGTCGTGGAGAAGAAGCGGTGCGCATGGCCTCTCGCCAGCAAGCTTTCCAACAAGATGTTGTTATTGTGCTGCGCTCGCCAACCTTGGAAGAATTACCGATGGTAAAGCCAGGGAGTGTTCTCCTATCCATGCTGCATTATCCTACCCGCCCAAAACGCGTGGCTTCTTTGAAGAAATTGCGGATCAAAGCCATCTCGATGGATAGCGTGGTGGATGACAGGGACCTTCGCCTGGTCGAAAACATGAAAGCAGTCGCCTGGAACGGACTGGAAGCGGCCTTCGACGTACTCGAGAGAACCTGGCCTGGGTTGAGACGGCCAGACAACCAACCGATCCATTCACTCATCCTGGGAACCGGTATGGTTGGCAAACACGCGGTGGAAGCAGCCACCAAGTTGGGCAATATCGAACGCAACAACGACCACCTGCGCGCAGGTGGGCCCGGTTCGCTCGCTATCTCTGTGGGCCGTAACCTCACCTCCCAGCCCGAGATGATGAGGCAATTGTTCAGTCAGGCAGACATCTTGGTGGACGCAACCCAACGGCGTGACCCTTCCCGACCAGTAGTGCCTAACGATTGGATCGCCTGGCTCCCCGAGCACGACCTGATCACCGACCTGGCCGTGGATCCTTACACGCTGGACGCTGACCCGCCTGTGGTCCGCGGTGTCGAGGGCATTCCCCAGGGAGACCTGGATCAGTATATCTTCCGGCCTGACGATCCAGGTTGGGATAAAACAGTTCCTGCTTCGATCCCTTCGCAGCACCGGCGTACCGTGATCTCGTGTTATTCCTGGCCTGGCATCCACCCCGAAGCCGGCATGCGCCATTACGCCGAACAGTTAAATCCTTTAATGAAAATCCTGCTGCAAAAAGGCTACGAAGGTCTTTCCCCCCACAGCGAATACTTCGAACGGGCGCTCTACCGCGCCACCTTGCGAGCCTGGCTCGAGCACGGCTTTTATAGCCCCAGACCGCGCTGAGACCTGGTTGAAATCCTCCAGAGTAAAGCTCGTCTCAGGGGGCCTCAACCAGGTAATACGAGAACAATACCATCGGGTCAAAATGGCGGAAAACGCCGCTGGTGCGCCACAAAACGTAGTTATCCATTTCCTCCTGGGTGGCACGCGTGTCGTAGAAGCGCATGCTTTCAAATACGGTCCCGGCTGGACCAAGACGCGTCTCTAAATGTAGATGGGGGATATCCGTGTTGCCGCTCATGCCCACTTCACCCACAGGCTGGCAGGCCTGCACTCGGTCCCCTAACTTCAACAGGGGTG
>Ga0307435_1000422_pt1 | contig 18922 bp, 18 predicted proteins | sample SalMarWE160470MG_FD_202164 | JGI IMG/M metagenome (GOLD analysis project Ga0307435, IMG submission 202164) | Salt marsh sediment microbial communities from the Plum Island Ecosystem LTER, Massachusetts, United States - WE1604-70 | ecosystem: Environmental > Aquatic > Marine > Intertidal zone >... | reverse complement strand
TCCATTTTTCTGTCATTCCAGCGGAAGCCGGAATCCAGTAAATTCAATAGGTTCTGGATGCCGGATCAAGTCCGGCATGACGATTAGAAGACTTTTTACGAGTTTGTCAACCTTATCTGACAATAAACAAGACATTCCAATAACACCGGAGATAATGTACCCCCATAAAAAAGGGTAGTAAAAGAATAATTCTCTAATCTTCGTGCCTTAGTGCCTTAGTGGCTGAATAGTTACTTAAATTTTATATTGTAGCGTATAGCAGGTCAGAAAAAAAAGTTCAAGGCAAAAAGCTACCTACTCCTCTCTGTTTGATCATGACGGCCAGGCTTCATCTAATCAATTGCTATAGTCCAAGATCAAGCACCCACCCCACTTCATAGAAAGAGGCTGAAAAGGCGCCATCGAAACAGCCAGGAAAGCCTCAAAGGCTTGTGAATCACGGATTGACAGGCATAGGAGCTTATCCTATACTGCCTAGCCTAAACGTGGGTATTTTCTTTACCCTTGTTGACAACAACGCACATGCCACCCATTTACAGGCACGCATTGACCTGGTATAAGGTCGCCGGAGGGAAAACACGATCTATGTCAATAACGTTTGGCCTGGATAGATTCTTGAAAGATATACGCTATCGCAGGGACCGCTTCCGTCAATTTATGGGCGTCTCTTTTGTGATCCTCGTGAGCCTTGCAGGGAGGCCGCATGAATTTCTGTTCCTCATAGGTTCAGTGTTCGTGTTTCTCGGCATTGCGGCGCGACTGTGGTCATCGGGACATATAAAGAAGAACAAGGCCCTTGCCACAGACGGTCCCTATGCCTATGTGAGGCATCCCCTTTATGTGGGGAACATCACCCTGGGGATAGGGTTTTGCCTCGCATCGGGCCTATGGTGGAGTTGCCCCCTCTTCATAGCGATCGTGTTGATATTTTACCCCCACGCTATCCGCCATGAGGATGAAAGGCTTCATCACGCCTTTAAAGGGGATTGGGAACAGTGGAGCAGCAAGACCCGGGCCCTCATTCCACGTCTCACCCCTTATCAGCCGAATCAACGGAGCAGTTGGTCATTCATGCAGAGCCTCCGGCATAACGGCGAACCCATTATCGCCCTTTTCCTGCTATTCTGGCTCTACATCCTCTCCCTCTGGTTCCATTAATACCTCAGTCACCGAACGCACAAAACTATGAAAAACATCACTGAGAGCGGGCTCCTTGCATGGATCAGAACCAGCGTAAGAGATGGGAAAAATATCCTAAGCCGTGGCTATCAGGGACACGTGTATCTGTATCAGGATAAAGGCCATCGCTTGATCATCAAGGCTCCAATGGGATGGGGCTTGGGAAGGTGGATCCGACTCCTCATGCTACGAAATGAGTACCGTATTTACTCGAGGCTATCCGGTATGAAAGGTATACCTCGCTGCCATGGCCTTCTGGATAAGCGGTATCTCGTGCTGGAATATATCGATGGAATACCGATACGGAATGCTCGAATCACGGATCATAATGCCTTCTTTGACGAGTTCTTAACAGTGATTCAAGAACTTCATGAAGCCGGGGTTGCCCATACCGATCTCAAAAAAAAAGACAACGTTCTCGTGGTAGATGGCAGGATGCCCTGTGTGATAGATTTCGGAGTAGCCGTTCTCAGAAAACCCGGTTTTGCCCCCATAAATCACTACCTGTATAATCTCTCGAGCACGTTCGATTTTAATGCCTGGGTGAAATTGAAATACAGCGGCAAGTACGAAGATCTTACCGAAAAAGACAGCATCTATTATAACAGGACACTCGTAGAGAAGGTCTCTCGCTGGATCAAGGATACCTACCTCATCGTGAAAAAAGCCATGACTGGATAAGAAGCGTGAAAATCAAGGATTCCTATCCCTCAGTACCCCCTACTACAATCTGGGGAATCCTCAAGGTTGGTTGTGCATCTGAAACGGGAACCCCCTGGCCATCCTTGCCGCAAGTGCCTGCCCCAAACCCTAAGTCCGTGCCTACCATGTCGATTTCCCTCATGATCTTTGGGCCATTGCCGGTTAATGTCGCTCCTCTCACCATATCAGCTCTCTGTCCCTTGTCCAGAAGATAGCCCTCGCTGACCTCGAACACGAAATTGCCGTTTACCGTATCCACCTGCCCGCCACCCATCTTGACTACAAAAAGGCCCTTTTCCACGGAGCGGATTATCTCATCCGGATCTGAGCCCCCTGATGCAATGAAGGTGTTCGTCATCCGTGGGATCGGTGTATGACGGTACGATTCCCTCCTTCCATTGCCGGTCGATTGCACGCCGTCCTTCATTGCCGCCAATCGATCGTACATATAGCCTTTCAAGATCCCGTCCTTCACCAGCACTGTCCTTTGTCCAGGTGTCCCTTCATCGTCAAAGAAAAAAGAGCCTCTTTTCGACTCGATTGTGGCGTCATCAATAATGGAGATCACCTTTGAGGCTACTACGTGGCCAATCTTCCCCGAGTACACGGAAAGGCGCTCCTGCGCCAGATCCGCCTCAAGCCCATGCCCTACGGCCTCATGAATCATGGTTCCACCTGCGCTGCTCGAGAGAACCACGGTCATGGTCCCTGAAGGGGCAGGCCTGGCACGGAGCAGATCGACCGCCCGTTTCGCCGCCAGCGAAGCGATCTCTTCCACCCTTTCCTCTGATAGAATCTCAAATCCACTTGCCTCAGCCACCGGTTCATAGCCGGTCTGTATGGTATCATTCTCCCGTGCAACCACATGTACCAGGAACACCGTGGATACCCTTTCCTCACTGGTGGAGTGTCCTTCGGTATTCGCCGTAAAAACCCTTTGAACCTTGCTGTTGTATACCACCCTCACCTGTTTCACGCTTCTATCAAAGGACCTCGCCACCCTGTCTGCCAGGCGAAGGAACTCGGTTTCAGTTCGAATCGGAACCTCTGCTGGATCCTTGAGTATAGGGAATCTCATGGGCCTCGCCGGGATTTCCCAGGATCTGGGGGAATAATCGGATCTTCCATCCAAGACCCCTGCGATCTGCTTTGCGAGCGAAAGGAAGCTCCGCTCGTTGAGCTCATTCGTATACGTGTAGGTGCTCCTCAGGTCCTTTATTGCTCTTAATCCCACACCTCTATCGCGCCCGCCCATAACCTTCTCTAACCTTCCATCCTCTAACACGATGGTTTTGGTCTCGGCATCCTCCGCGTACAGATCCGCAAAGGAGGCGCCTTTCTTCATAATCGGCCTGAATATCGTATTGAGATCCCAGTCTTTAATCATCGCTTACCCCTCGTGATCGGTCACACTTTTTCATATCGTACAATGCTATCATGCAGGTGAAGAATCTTCTTACCTCCCCCCTGCCCGCACCCCATCAGGATCTATCGCGCAGTCAAGGATTTTTCCATTTCTGGTGGGCTTCAGGATATCCTCCCATGCCCCTCGCAATCTCTCGATCGCGTCGGTCTCACCAATGGCCCACACCGACCCACCCCCTCCTGCCCCTGCAAACCTTGCGCCGCATCCCACTACTTCGGATTCCCTGATTAGCCGATCGATGACCGTGGTGAATGCCTCAGGCGTTATCTTCCTGCGTATTGCCACCTCATCTCTGAGCGCTCCAGCCGCCTCCTCCCATCTTCCCTCCCGTATGTGAGAGGCAAGGCGGTTGACAATTCGATTCGCCTCAATCCAACCGGGCCTCGTCCCACCGCATAAAAATTCTTTCATCCAACGCCTGTTTATCCTGATTGATTTATGTCTCCTTCCGCTATATGCCACCAGCATCCTCCGAGACATGCCCTCATATCCTTTGCGCTCGACTATCGTTTCCCTCTCAAATACGCTCCCCTCTCGAGAATAGTTCCAGCTCCACGCATGTACACCCCCAAAAACAGCGGCTCCCTGATCCTGCATCCCGCATCCGCCCCCGCATACCCCATCCTCAAGCTGGTAGGCGAGGTGCAGGATATTCCTCCTCTCAATCTCGCCTTGGTTCAATAACGCCTTGGCCATGGAAAAGGCCTTTATCGTTGCCACCGCAGCAGTGCTCGAACCCCCGAGGCCCGCATTAACAGGGGAAGAAGAATGTATTGAGATCTCTACTCCATGCATCATAAAGTATGCCGCGATTGCGAGAAAAACGCCAAATGGCGAGTTGAAGGGCGCCTCTATCAGTGGATATGACTCTTGATGAGGATAGGTATCAGAGGAAACCTTGATCCACCCCGATTTGAAGGGCAGCAGGGAAACAGAGGTGCGCAAATCGAGGGCGATATTCACGGTTATCGGGTTCAATCCCTCGAAAGGAAGGGCCATTGCCTTGATATCCCATGTGCCGCCCGAATCGATCCGACACGGAGCCGAGCTTTGTATGGGATTTTTTTCAAGCAATTCCCTTATCGATATACCATAGTGGGACATGCATCTCCTTGGCCTGAGCTAACCTGAAGGAAAAAAGGGTCTACCGAGAAAGGGTGGATAGGGTTACGTGAGCTTCTTAAAGCTCGTAAAGGCGGCATCGATTGTCTTTTTCAGAGCTTCCTCATTGTGTGCCATGGAAACAAACATCGACTCGAAGGCGGATGGCGCAAGATAGATCTTCCGGGCCAGCATATCCCGGTAAAATGACGCATATCGTGAAGAATCGGTCTTCTTGACTGTGTCAAAGTCCGCCACGGGGTTGCCGGTGAAAAAAATAGACCCCATTGACCCTATCCTGTTAATAACGATATCAACGCCGGCACGTTCCGCAGCCTCTTTGATGCCGGAAAACACAAGATTCGACTTTTCCTCCAGCTTGTCATAGATCTCTCTGTTCTTCAAGATCTTGAGTGTCGCCATGCCCGCAGCCATGGCCAATGGGTTGCCTGAGAGCGTACCAGCTTGATACACATCGCCATTAGGAGCAATGCGGGACATAATATCCATTCTGCCTCCATACGCCCCTACGGGAAGCCCGCCTCCGATGATCTTGCCCAGACACGTGAGATCCGGCATGACACCGTAAAGCTCTTGGGCGCCGCCCGGACTTACCCTGAATCCCGTGATCACCTCATCGAATATGAGAAGGATGCCGTGTTCCCTTGTAATCCTCCTCAGGCCGTCGAGAAAGCCCTCCCCCGGCAATACCACCCCCATGTTCCCTGCAATAGGTTCCAGAATAACGGCGGCTATCCTTCCTTCATATCTCTCAACCGCGATCTCTACAGCCTCCAGACTATTGTACGGCAATGAAATAGTAAGCCGCGCCAGATCGGCAGGGATCCCTGGGCTTCCGGGTATGGAGAAGGTAGCCACTCCCGAACCGGCGTTCACCAGAAAGCTATCACTATGCCCGTGATAGCAACCGTCGAATTTAATGATACTATCCCTTCCCGTGAACGCCCTCGCCAGCCGAATGGCACTCATAGCAGCTTCTGTGCCGGAGTTAACCATCCTCACCATCTCTACTGAAGGCACTGTTTCCACGATCATGATAGCCAGATTAACTTCCTGTTCAGTGGGCGCACCATAGCTTGTTCCGTTCTCTAAGGCCTCGCTGATCGCTTGAATTACTTCAGGAGGCCTGTGTCCCAGTATCATAGGTCCCCATGAACCAACGTAATCAATGTACCTCGTTCCCTCCACATCCCATAAAAAGCAGCCGTCGGCTCTCTGGATGAAAGGCGGATCGATCCCTACCGCCCGTCCGGCTCTCACAGGGCTATTGACCCCACCGGGGATTACCTTCCGGGCCTCCAGCAACAGATCCTTTGAGCTCTTTTTCACAACGCCTCACCTTAAAAATATTCAGGGCTCGTTTTTTTGAATTCTTTGCGGGTGAAAAGAAAGATATAATTATTGATCCCGGTCATCTCTGCTATCCTCCCCACCACCTCCCGGCACTGTTTTTTGCTTTTGCCGTGCACCATGGTAAAGAGATTGTACCTCCATGCCCGATTAGGCTTTCGCTCGTAACAATGGCTGACCTCCCGAACACCCGCCATGAGAGGGCCAACCTCATCTACCTGATCCTCGGGTACATACCATGCAACCATGACATTCGCCTTGAACCCGGCTTTCACGTGGTTTACTGTTGCACCGAATCGCCTGAGCACGCCTCGCTCTTTGAGACCCCTTATCCTCTCGATCAATTCTTCCTCGCCTATTCCGACCTCGCCCGCTACCGCGGCAAAGGGAGTGGCAGTAAGGGGAAGATCAGCCTGAAGATGGCGTATTATTTCCTTATCAAGATCATTAATCACGTCTATCGCACTATCCAATGCACTGACAGATGTCAAGAGAAAATGAGGAAATTGCACTTGAAAAGTCCTTGAAAGTCATATATGGTGCCATTCGAATAAAAACCGTTTGCCTCTGCCATCACCACGGCAGCAATGGGGCTCCCGTTAAAGGAGAGAAGGGCGCTTCTCGTTCCATACAATCAGGACCAGGGCATGGACATAAAAAGGGATTATTATGAGGACATACAGCTTCTCAGCAGCAAGGTGCTGTGGTTCTGGTTCCTGATGCTCATAGCTGCCCTGATCACCTTCCCGTTCGTGGCATCCAATTACTACATCTATATGGCCAATTATATGGCCATCAACGTGCTTGTAACGGTAGGACTGAATATCCTGGTAGGCTACACCGGCCAGATATCCCTCGGCCATGCCGGATTCTTTGCCATAGGGGCATTCGTCACCGTTCTGTTGATGAGCGAGTTTTCATTCCCCTTTCTCGTCGCACTTGCTGTAAGTGGGCTCATCGCTGCCGTGTTCGGGTTCCTCATTGGCCTCCCGGCACTGAGATTGGAAGGTCCCTACCTCGCCATTGCAACCCTGGGTTTCGGCATGGCCATCACCCATGTCATAGGCCGCTGGGATATCTTTGGTGGGAGGATGGGCATCCAGGCCCCTCCCCTTAAGCTCTTCGGCTTTTATCCGATTACCACGGATAGAGGCCTCTACTTCATAATCGTGACCATCACCTTTTTGCTGATATTGGCCGCCAGAAACCTCATGAAAACAAAGATCGGCCGGGCCTTTATCGCCATACGGGACTCAGACATCGCCGCCGAAACCATGGGCGTTAATCTGACTTACTACAAGACCCTGGCATTTGCGATAAGTGCATTCTATGCGGGAATTGCAGGGGGACTGATGGCCTTTATGCTGGGCTTTATAAACCCCAGCAGCTTTAATTTTATCCTGTCCATCTATTTTCTGGCGTTTGTTATTGTAGGGGGGGTTGGAACGATCTTCGGCTCGATCATGGGCGGGGTGGTGATGACGTGGCTTATCCTTATGCTGGACAAGGTTCAAGATCTGCCTTACATAGGGGCTATCCTCATGATCATTTCAGAGAGATGGATGAGCGTTACCGGCATTCACAATGTATCCAGCATCATCCTCGGGCTTATTATCGTTGTGCTCGTAGTATTCGAGCCACTGGGTCTCTACGGATTCTGGATACGGACGAAGATCTACTGGAAGACCTGGCCGTTTTAGCAGACCGGGGGAATGGAGCATTGGAGGAATGGAGGAATGGCGTTTTCCCATATAGCTTGTTTGTTGCCATGCTCCAGTCCGTCGAATAATTGAAATCCGATTTGAACTTTAGGCACTTGTAACTTTAGACACGTTAGGCACTTTACATCATGTTCTTCCAGCTCATCGTAAGCGGCATTTCGATAGGCAGCATATATGCCCTGGTGGCGCTCGCCATGGTCATCATCTATAAGACCTCTGAGGTGCCGAACTTTGCCCAGGGGGAGATGGCCATGCTCTCCACCTTCATCGCATCTATGCTCCTGGCCTCCTATGGGCAATCATTCCTCGTCTCCTTCACGGGTGCCCTGATATTCGCCGTTGCACTGGGAGTCTTTTTGGAGTTCGTGTTCTTGAGGCGGGCAAAGGATCCTAATGTCTTGAGCCTTATCCTTATCACCCTGGGATTTGAGATGATGATCTATGGTGTCGCGAGTTGGAAGTGGGGTGCAGAACAGCAGAGTTTCCCCTTTCCGGTCTCGGACTACGACATCGTTAATGTGGGCCCCGCGGTTGTTAGCTACCTGAATATCGCCACGCTTCTGGTCACCCTTGTATTGATGTTGATACTCTTTCTTTTCTTCAGATACACCAAGGTGGGAATCGCCATGAAGGCCACCCAGCAGAATCTGTTGGCAGCCAGGATAAACGGCATCAGGGCCAACAGGATTCTATCCATCACCTGGGGAATGAGTTCCCTTATCGGGGCAGTGGCAGGTATGATGCTCGCCCCCATCGCAACATTGGACCCAAACCTGATGATGGATCCCCTGCTCAAGGGTTTTGCCTCTGCCGTATTAGGCGGTATGACCACCCTGGTTGGTTCCGTTCTCGGTGGCTATATTCTCGGGATCATCGAGACACTTTTCGGTGGATACGTATCCTTACAGTTTAAATCAATAGTGGCCTTTTTGATCATAGTCCTGGTGCTTTGCTTTAAACCCAGTGGTCTCTTTTCCAAACATTACGTAAGAAGGGTGTGATTGGTGCCTAAATTGAGAGATTTTGGTAGGCACAGGATGACAGGTATCCTGGATTCCGGAATGACGAAAGAGACCCGACTGGTTCTCGTCATGCCGGACGTGATCCGGCATCCAGTCGACAATAATACATAATTTTACCAAAAAATTGCTCATTTCAAGTGGTATGTAACATGTATGTTCTCCCTTGGTTCTACGGTTTTGGTGCTGAGAATTGGAATCGTTACAACACAGAAAAGCCATGAATGAAGATTTTTTTCGCGTTGAGGATCTATCGATAAGCTTTGGTGGGCTGAAGGCGGTCGACAAGGTGAGCTTCACGCTTGAAAAGGAGACCATCCTCTCAATCATCGGTCCTAACGGCGCCGGCAAAACCACGATCTTCAACTGCATAAGCGGCCTCTACATTCCAAATGACGGCAGAGTGCTATTCAAGGGCGAAGAGATCACGGGGCTCAAGCCATATAAGGTCGCCATGAAGGGCATCGCCCGCACCTTCCAGAATATCGAGCTCTTCTCCAGGATGACGACCATGGAGAATCTCATGCTGGGAAGGCATCTACATATAAAAACCGGGATCCTGAGCGGCGCCACCTTCTTTAGAAGAAGATCAAGGGCCGCCCGTGAGGAGATAAAGCACAGGGAGCATGTGGAACATATTATCGATTTATTGGATCTCCAGTACGCGCGAAACCAGTTCGTCGGAAGCCTGCCATACGGCACCCAGAAGCTTATAGAGTTGGGCAGGGCCCTTGCCCTTGAACCAGAGCTTTTGCTCCTGGATGAACCATCCGCCGGTATGAACACAGAGGAAAAGCAGGACCTCATCTTCTGGATCAAGGATATCCAGGATGAATTACAGGTGACGATTCTGTTGATCGAGCATGATATGAGGATGGTCATGGATATCTCGGACCGGATACTGGCCATTAACTTCGGAAAACAAATCGGCGAGGGTTCTCCGGAGGAGATACAGAACAACCCAGAGGTCCTGAAGGCCTATTTAGGAGAAGAAGAATCTACCGATGCCGCTACTTGAGATCAAAAACATTGAAACCTACTACAGGCTCATCTATGCGTTGAAGGGCGTCTCCCTGGCCCTTGAGGAAGGAACCAACACGGCTATCCTGGGGAATAACGGGGCGGGAAAATCAACCATATTAAAAACGGTGATGGGTCTCATCGAGGATCAGCCCGACAAGGGCACTATCGAGTTTATGGGAAAACGAATCGACAGAAAGGATCCCGAGGATATTGTTCGGTTGGGCATCTCATACGTTCCGGAAGGCCGAGAGGTCTTTGATGAGCTCACAACCAAGGAGAACCTCCTCATGGGGGCCTACCGAAGGCGCGATAAGGCAGGGGTCAGGAAAGACTTCAAGAAGATCTACGAATACTTTTCAGTGCTCGAGGAAAGGGAGGATCAACTTGCCGGCACCCTCTCCGGAGGAGAACAGCAGATGCTGGCAATAGGCAGAGCCCTGATGAACGGGCCTAAGCTCTTGTTCTTGGACGAACCATCCCTCGGGCTCTCGCCGATCATGGTCATGGAGATATTCGATATCATAAAGATGATCAACTCAGAGGGTATTACCATACTCCTGGTGGAACAAAATGCCCGTATGGCCTTAAAGATAGCCCACTTCGGGCTGATCCTGGAAAATGGGCGATTCGTTATGAAGGGGAGTGCACAGGAGCTTATGGAGGATGAAGACGTAAAGGAGTTCTACCTTGGGATCAAGCAGACGGAGTCTGCAAAAGGCTATCAGAGGTGGAAGAGAAAAAAAAGATGGAGATAAAATCGCTTCGCGATTTTATATGAGGTTTATGAATAAGATACATTCTGTGGAATCAAAATCCCCCTCCCTTTTCTAAAGGGAGGTCGGGAGGGATTTTACCTCTTTCAAAGAACTAAGCATTGCCTTTATCCTAATATCTAATAAGGGCAATAAGGGAAGTAAAAGCAAGGGTACATTTTACTATGACTTTGGAAACTGTTCCACAGGCCTTTACTGCTACAGTCCGGAAATACGGCGATAGGGTTGCCATGAGGAAAAAGGAGCTCGGCCTGTGGCATGACATATCATGGAATGACTACTATCGCTTGGCCCGGTATGTCGGCTCGGCCCTTATCTCCATGGGTCTCGAAAAGGGGGACTGTGTCTCCATTATCGGGGATAATTGCCCGGAGTGGGTAATTATAGACCTGGGTATCCAGTGCGCAGGAGGTGTGGCTGTCGGGGTGTACTCTACCAATGCCTGGCCCCAGGTCGAGTATGTGGTTCAGAACTCCGAGTCCAAATTCTTTTTCGTGGAGAATGAAGAACAACTCGATAAGTGGCTCAACTTTCGCGACAAGGTCCCATTCCTCAACAAGGTAATCGTATGGGATCTGGAGGGCCTCAGGCACTTCAAGGACCCGATGGTTATGACCTATCAAGAGCTCCTGGATATAGGACGAAGCTTTATGGAAGAAGATCCTGATGCAATCGAGAGGCGCATGAGTGAGATCACGATCGAGGATCTCTCGGTCCTGATCTATACCTCGGGAACCACGGGTCCTCCCAAAGGCGCCATGCTCACCCATAGAAATGTGATGTGGATGGGAGAGGCCATCGCCAAGGATAACCACGTGTACGATACCGATGAGGTGCTTTCCTTTCTGCCTCTCTGCCATATCTTTGAACGTCTCTTTTCGGTCTTCGGTCACATCTTCTATGGATATACCGTCAACTTCATCGAAAATCTGGACACGGTAACGGACAACATGAGGGAGGTATCCCCGACTGTGGGCTATGCCGTGCCCAGGATCTGGGAGAAGTATCTCTCCGCCGTATACATCAGGATGTCGGATGCCACATGGTTCAAAAGGCTCGTCTTTGGTATTGCCCTTAAACTCGGCCAAAAACGGGCCAGCCTGATGATGCATTTCAAGCCCGTTCCCCTCTCCCTGAAGATCCTCTTTCAGATCGCCTACATCGCCGTTTTTCGGAAGTTGCAGGAGCGTTTGGGGTTTGACCGTCTTCGGGTAGCCTATTCGGGCGCAGCACCCATATCGCCCGATGTGCTCCACTTCTTCCAATCTATCGGCGTCAATCTCATCGAGGGCTATGGTCAGACCGAGGCTACCGGAGTGACCTGTGTTTCAAGGATTGGCAAGGTGAAATTCGGAACCGTGGGGCCTCCTCTCCGGGGCACCGATGTGAAGATTGCAGATGACGGGGAGATACTGGTGAGATCTCCAGCCGTGTTCAAGGGGTATTATGGAAACCCGGAGGCCAGTGCAGAGGTCTTGAAGAATGGGTGGCTTTACTCCGGTGATGTGGGCGAGTTAGACGAGGATGGCTATCTCAAGATAACGGACAGAAAAAAGGACATCATCGTCACCGCCGGCGGGAAGAACATCACTCCCCAGTATATAGAGAACCAGTTAAAATTCAGTTCTTACATCAATGATGCCGTCATTATCGGTGATAAGAGGAAATACATCAGCGCCCTCATTATGATTGACGAGGATAATGTGGTCAAGTATGCTCAGGATAACAAGATCCAATTTTCAACCTATAAGGATCTAACGCAAAGCCCCGAGATATTTAGGCTCATAAGCAAAGAGGTAGAAAAGGTCAACGAGGGGCTCTCCAGGGTGGAACAGGTAAAGAAATTCACCATTATCCCGAAGAAATTATACGAGGAAGACGGCGAGGTAACCCCTACCATGAAGGTTAAGAGAAAGGCTATCAACGAGCAATTCAGTGACCTGATTGAAGCCATGTACCGGAGAGGATAGCGCTTGAAATTTCTCCACATAGGGGTATCCTACTCTTAGTATACCAACGTGCACGCGTGTCATTGCGAGGAGTGAAGCGACGTGGCAATCTATCCTGTTGCGACTGCATCACATTCTTTCGCAATGACCTTAATCGATAGTAAAAGTTTGAATGCATCTTGATGAACTCGTAAAAAGTCTGAAATCTGTCTTTTTTGTCATTCCGGCGGAAGCCGGAATCCAGTATTTTCAACAGGTTATAGACTCCGGCTTTCGCCGGAGTGACGATGTTAGTGACTTTTTCCGAAGCCATGAATCTTGGTATTATCATACTGAGCTTGTTTCTAGTATCTATCTTTTGAGCAACCCCTTCAGGCGCTCGATCGGTACATTGGCAAAGGGGTTAACCACATAACAAAAAGGAGGGAGAGTATGAAAAAGAGTAATCTGGTACTATTCTTGGCCTGCACGATGGTCCTGTCTTTTTTCGCCGTCGATGGTGCATGGGCAGAAAGGGGCGTGACCGATACGGAGATACGGATCGGTCAATGGGGCCCCCAGACCGGGCCGGCTGCCCTCTGGGGAGCAGTTGCCCGGGGATCGGGACTCTACTTCAAGCTCATCAACGAGGAAGGCGGGATACACGGCAGGCAGATAAAATATTTCTTGCGGGATGACGCCTACCAGCCGCCGAAAACAAAGGCCATTGCAAAGGAGCTGGTTGAGGACAAAGAAATCTTTGCATTTGCCTCGGGTGTTGGAACAGCTACTGGTATGGCGGTGCGAAACTATCTCGAAAAAAATAGGGTGCCATGGGTAGGGCCGGCTGCTGGTTCCGTTCACTGGTGCTATCCCCCTGAGGAGGCCCCTTACCTGTTTGGGACCTACCCCCTTTACTGCGATGAGGCATTCCTCCTGACAAATTATGCCATCGATAAGCTAGGCAAGAAAAGGATCGCCTTCTTCTATCAAAATGACGACTATGGCAAGGTTGGACTAATCGGTGCCCAGATGGCCCTGGAGAGAAGGGGAATGGAATTCGCCGCCACGGTTTCAGCTGAACCTCTTGACACAGACCTCAGCTCTCACTGCATGAAACTCAAGGCAGCCAATCCCGATGTGGTCATCATGTGGGTTCTGCCAAAACACGGTGCAATCATGCTTGGGACAGCAATAAAATTAGGATTTAAGCCCCTCTGGATGACCACGAGCACCTTGAGCGATTACCAGCTGATGTATAATATCACCAAGGGACTCTTCAAGGATGTGGTGTTCGCCACCTTTGGAGAGCTCCTCGACTCCACAAATCCCTTAATGATCAAATACCACGAGGCACAGAAAAGGCTTGAGCCAAAGGAGAGGTGGGGAATCTTCTACTATGCCGGCATCCTCTTTGTCGAGCCGATGGTAGAGGCGTTCAAGAGGTGTGGAAGGGATCTGACGGTGGATAACTTCATCAAGGCCATGGAGTCTATCAAGGATTTTCAGGGCATAGGCCCCACAATGAACTTCGGCCCCAAGGAAAGACAGGGTTCCCGCTCCTTTTTTATTGCCAGGTGTACCGAGGGAGGGGGTGCCGAGAAGCTCACCGGCTGGTTGACATCCGATGTTGATCCCTACGAGGTAAAGAAACGGCTCGAGCGATAGCAACAATAACCCCCTCGCTTTTTCACACGGGGCGAAAGGCCCCGTGTGAAACGCGGCGGGAAGGCAGGAACGATGATAGAAAAGGTGCCCATCACAAGACAGGGATTGGAGAAGCTGCGGCAGGAACTACAGCATATCCTCACTGTGGAGAGGCCAAAGAACATTAAGGCCATCGAGGAGGCGCGGTCTCATGGGGATTTGTCCGAAAACGCCGAGTACCACGCGGCCAAGGAACGGCAGGGCATCCTGGAGGCCAAGATAAATGATCTCGAAATGGCGATTAACTGTTCAGAGGTGATAGAACTACATAAGGAAAGCGCTGATACGATCGTGTTCGGCGTCACTGTGGAGTTGAGAAACATGGTCACCGATGAGAACGTCGCTTACCAGCTCGTAGGCCCGTATGAGTCAGATCCCGATAGCGGTAGGATATCGGTTGTCTCCCCCCTGGGAAAGGCCCTTATCGGCAAAGAGGAGGGGGATGAGATCACGCTAAAAACCCCGGGAGGTGTTCAAGAATTCGAGATCCTGGAAATACGGTAGACGTCGTCATAACAGGCACAAGGCATAAGGCGCACGGCCTTATGCCTTGTGCCTTGTGCCTTGTGTCATTGGCATCCCTATCATGCCCTGATCATCTATACCCACTACCCTTACCCGTATGAACTCATTGCTCCCGATGGCTTTTGTAAGAACGGTAAACCGCAGGTAATTGTCGCTCAAACCCCGGGCAAGGCCCGTCTGCCCCGGTGCCCATCCCTCGGTCAGTACCTGAAAGGTCTCACCTATTAAGCTACTCCGGAACATCCTCCTTTTCTCCTTGTCAAGACCTCGCATAAGGGCTGCGCGCTCCTTGATAATCGCTGGGTGAAGCTGATCGGGTAGGTGAGCCGCCACAGTGCCTTCTCGTTTTGAGTAGGGAAACACGTGCAGATAAGCTATGGGGAGATCGCGCAAGAGCTCAAACGTAGCATGGAATTCCCGCTCCGTTTCCCCAGGGAAGCCGACTAGGACATCAACCCCAACGGAAACCCGAGGAATGCGACGGTGGATGTCGTGTACCAGATCAGTGAATTCCTTCACTCTATAGCGCCTGTGCATCCTCTTTAACACCGTATCGTCCCCGCTCTGAAGGGAAATATGGAAGTGACGGCACATCCAATCATGGCCTGCCATAAATTCGATCAAATCGCTTCCAATCTCTGCCGGCTCAAGCGAGCTGAGCCTTACCCTTATCTGCGATCGGTTCCTGCCGATCTCAGCGAGCAGACGATGAAGGTCAATGCCGTTGCCTAGATCCGCGCCATAGGTCCCCAGGTGAATCCCGGTGAGCACTACCTCCTTGTGGCCGTTATTCTCCATCTCCCTCAGGAGTTCTATAGCCTTATGAGGCTCAAGACTTCTTTGAGGGCCGCGTGCGAGGGGAATGATGCAGTAGGAACAAAATGATTCACATCCATCCTGGATCTTCAAAAACGCCCTGGTTCTCCCCGTGAATCTCGTGACTGGAAGGTGCTCGAAAAGGGCAGAGGCTTTAAAATCCTCTCTGAGGATGAACGGCGAGGTTTGGCGAGTTGCGTGCAGCAACAGTTCAGGAAGGGAGCTCTTTCCCTTGTTTCCCGCGATAAGATCAAGGCCCTTGATCCCGGCTAGTTCTTCGGGAAATACCTGCCCATAGCAACCGACCACGGCGGTCACCGCCCTTGGGTTCTCCCTGATACCCCTTCTGACAGCCTGCCTGGTCTGATAACTCGCAGCGGAGGTCACGATACAGCCATTGACGATGACGAGATCCGCCTCCTCGTCCGGCTCAGCCTTTTTGCACCCCCTGCTGAGCAATGACTCCTCGATAAAGGCGGACTCGTACTGGTTCACCTTACAGCCAAGGGTAATGATCTTAAATTGTTTTGACATAGTACAAAAGCAAGGGCGAAGGGCTTAAGGCTCAAGGCTCAAGGTAAATTATCTCTGTCTTGCGCCATACGCCTTTTGCCTTACGCCTGATTGTTTATCCATCCTCCCCCCAGAACCCTCTCTCCCTCATAACACACCAGTGCCTGGCCAGGCGTGATCGCCCACTGTGGCTCATCAAAGTCACACCGCACGCGATTTGCTGAAAGAAGGGTAAGCATGCCCTCAGCAGGCGTGTGACGGTACCGTATCTGGGCCTGCACCTTTATGGTCTGGAAATCGGGTTTAGGCCCTATCCAGTAAAAATCCTCGGCGATGAGGCTTTGTGAAAACAGATGCTCCCTTGGAGCCACGACGATCTCATGTCTCTCGGGCCTTATCCGGTACACATAAAGGGGATCTTTGGCTGCGATTCCCAGCCCATGACGCTGCCCGATCGTATAGGCATGGATGCCCCGGTGACTGCCTAAGACATTGCCCTGAAGATCAACGATAGTGCCTGAAGGAGGGATCTTCTTCCCCGTATTTCCCTGAAGCAACACCCGGTAATCGTTATCGGGGATAAAGCATATTTCCTGGCTCTCTGAATGAAATGCCTCGGGAAGGCCACTACCCTTCGTCCTAAGGGATACCTCCTCCTTGGTGATATTCCCCAGGGGAAATACAGCCCGCGATAGATGGGCCTGACTCAGCCTGTGCAAGAAATAGGATTGATCCTTTCGCCCGTCCTTCCCCTTGAGAAGCTCCGTATAGCTGCCGCTGGGGCTCTTCCTCACCCTTGCGTAATGGCCTGTTGCCAGGAATTCAATCCCCCTTTCATCCATCCATTCGATTACCTTCTCGAACTTGATGAGCTGATTGCATACCACACAGGGGTTAGGGGTAATACCATTGAGGTAAGAATTGATGAAGTAATCGATGACCTTTTCCTGAAAAGGGTCGCCCACATCGAGAAAAAAAAGTGGAATGTCGAGTTCATTCGAGAGGAGCGAAACGGTTTTCTCCCTCTCTTGCTTGCCGATGGGCAATATCAGGTGAATGCCCACCACATCCCAGCCTCCATCCTTGAGAAGCCTAGCGGCATAGAAACTGTCCATTCCCCCGCTCAGGGCAACTGCAACGCTCTTTTTCCCCCTATTCATCCTTGCCGCTGATTCGCTATTCGATGAGAGCCCTGTCGAACGTTACCTCCATCGCCTGTGCCGGGCATGAGATCACACACAACTCACAGGCGCTGCATTTATCACTGTCAAAGGCAACAGTCATAGCCGGCCTTTCGATGTAGAGGGCGCCTGTCGGGCATACCGCCGTGCAAATGCCGCAATGGTAGCATTTCTCTTCATTTCTCCTGATATCCTGGCCGATAGGCTCAACCTTTACACCTATGCCTTTCAGATATCGCACGCCGGCATTGTAGTTCTTCCTATTCCCGCTCAGCTCCATGACCACCATCCCCTCCTTCCTGGGATAGATGGTGGCCTTCAGGATATTGAAGGACAGATCGTAGCGTTTGACTAGATTGACGACGATCGCTTGATTTACGATATCCCTGGGAAACCTGAGAAGCATTACCTTTGAATACATCCGCACCTCCTCTCTTCTCTGCACACAATTCCACAGATTCTAAAGCAGGCATTGAAAAATGAAAATTATAAAGTTCAAAATGCAAAAATATTTCCCTTGGCTGTTCGAATTTTCCCTTTTGCACGTTTCAATTTGCACCCTGCATTTTGCAATCAATTCGTATAACCAATAAGATATTGGGTAATTACCTCCTACCTATACCGGTTCATCACCCTGGTAAAACCGGGTAAAGCCCGCTCAATGGTTCCGTCATCCACACAATAGGCAATCCTGAAATGCCCGGGGCCTCTAAAGCCGGTGCCCGGTACGGTCAGGATATTTTCTTCCTGCAAGGCCCTCACAAACTCGACATCGTCCGGTATGGGGGACTCGGGGAAGAGATAAAAAGCCCCATCCGGCATGAAAAACTGGTAGCCGGCCTTCTCCAGCCCCTTACAGAGGATATCCCTCTTTCTCTGGTAGAGACTCGCATCAACGCTTACCTCCAGAAGAGAAGGGATCACCCGTTGCATCAATGCGGGCGCATTCACAAACCCGATCACCCTGTTGCACAGAATAAGCCCCTCCATGATGATATCCTTATCCCTCATGAGCGGATGAACGGCGATATACCCGATCCTCTCTCCCGGTATAGAGAGATCCTTTGAAAATGAAGTGACGAGGAAGGTCTCCTGGTATGCGTCGAGGATAGAGGGACACCTCAGGCCATTATAGATAATCTTGCTATAGGGCTCATCGGAGATAAGGTAGATGGGCTCTCCATATTTCTCGCTGTAGCTTGAGAGCAACCTTCCCAATTGAGCCAATTCCTCCTTTGTATACACCCTTCCGGTGGGATTGTGCGGATTATTTATCAATACCGCTTTCGTATTGGCGCCAATGGCCTCCTCGATCCTGGCGAGGTTGATGGAAAAATCGGGGTTCGTATCGACTATCCTTGAAACGCCGCCGTAGTTTTCCACATAGTAATAGTACTCCATAAAAAAGGGTGCCGGGATAATGACCTCATCGCCGTGGTTGAGAATAGTCTTCAGGACCACATTTAGCGCCCCGGCAGCTCCAGCGGTCATAACTATGTCATTAGCGGTAAATGAAAACTGATTGAGCTTGCTCAGATAATCAGCCACTGCCTGTCTCGTTTCCACGTACCCGGCATTGGGCATGTAGCCATGGGTGCCGGTCGATCCATCGGATGCCAGGTGCATGAGTATTTCCCTGAATCTTGCCGGAGGCTCCAGGTTGGGATTCCCCAAGCTAAAATCAAAAACGTTCTCGGCGCCAAATTTCTTCTTTCTCAGTGCACCCTCTTCGAACATCCTTCGTACCCACGACGCCTTTTCAATCATCTCCTTAATTCTTTCAGAAACAGTCATGACTCACCCCTTCTCTGCTATAAAGTTGATGGTTTCGTAAAAAGTCATTTTTTCCATTTTTCTGTCATTCCGGCGGAAGCCGGAATCCAGTAAATTCAATAGGTTCTGGATGCCGGATCAAGTCCGGCATGACGATTAGAAGA
>Ga0307435_1000420_pt1 | contig 18949 bp, 13 predicted proteins | sample SalMarWE160470MG_FD_202164 | JGI IMG/M metagenome (GOLD analysis project Ga0307435, IMG submission 202164) | Salt marsh sediment microbial communities from the Plum Island Ecosystem LTER, Massachusetts, United States - WE1604-70 | ecosystem: Environmental > Aquatic > Marine > Intertidal zone >... | reverse complement strand
CCTGTTTCTTAGATTCAGGTATAATCCCAGCTTCTTAAAAATTGGTATTTTATGTGTTTCAACAAACTCGATCAATGTGCCATCGGGATCTTCAGTATAGGAAAAAGCACCTGACGCCTCACCCATATCAAAAGTGTCACCGGCATCAACAGTTAACTTGTATCCCTTTTCCTTGCATTCTTCGCGAAGAAGGCTCATTCCTCTTATATCAAAGCATATATGTATGAACCCCAGGTCACCCCAGTAGCGGTCATGATAAATCCTCTTAGGCTCCCGGTCAAGAACCTGTACAAGTTCCATCTGGCTTGAGCCGAAAATCGGACTGAAAGCACCGAGCCTGGGTTTGCTGTGCCTCAGCAACATCCTTCTTATCTTCCTGTCCCCTCCCGGCAGTACCGCAAAATCTACAAACACCCCTGTTTCATCATAAACCACATCATCATATCCAAGGAGACTGCCGTAAAATTTCTTCGAATTTTCAATATTCGATACCCCGATTATTGCCCCATATGATGCGCCGGTCAATTTTCTCTCATTTTTAAACCATGAACCGCTCGGCACAATCTGAAAAAGATTGCCATAAGGATCTCTTATAAAAAAATGCATGTGCCCTTTTGCATCGGTATGAATACCGGTCATAAAATTTATGTCCTTTGTTTTAAAAAAATCATATGTTGCCTTAACATCCTTGCTTTTTATCTTGGCAGCATAAATGCCTAGATCCCCTATTTGTACCTTGAATTTAGCCTCCTGTGGTATCCTTTCCGTATATTGCCATATTTCAAAGCCCCCCCCTCCCTGAAGGTTCAGCGCTAACGCTGCATGCCTTTTCTGCGGCTCTCCACCCGTATATTGCCGCATATGGTCAGCAGTCGCCGACTCCTCAAAAACCCGTATATCAACCCCGAAATGTTCCTTATACCATTTCCACGCTTCATGAACATTGGGTACACCAATCCCGATCTGCTGAATACCGCTTATAATTTTCTCATTCATAGGGATCTAATAATCTCAAATAATGTATAATTTCTTACTAAATATACTAATATTTATTCAATTTTTTACGCCGGTTTTACTTTTGATGATAATAAATAAAAAAAAACGGGAAAATACTTTTTTATCCATACCATTAACAATTCACTGCCTCCTATATACACTTCCTTTCTATTTCTCCTTATCGCTCTTACTATCTTTCCGGCACACTTCTCTGCCGGGATTCCCTTTAACTGGCCCTTATCCATAATCCCGTAAGATTTACCGTCCTTTGTTATGGCATTTACAGAAATATTTGTCCGTACCCGGCCCGGACAAATTATTGTTACCTTAATATTTTCCTTTTTGAGCTCTATCCTTACTGTTTCAAAAAATCCGTGCAGCGCATGCTTGGATGCAGAATATGCAGATCTCAACGGGAATCCGAACTTGCCTACTATACTGCTGATGACAGCAACTGTCCCTCCCCCGTTACCAATCATATGAGGTAATACGGATTTTGTCAATGCAACAGGACCAAAATAGTTTATCTCAAATATTTTTCTGTCAATTTCAACAGGCGTTTCAATTACCTGTGATCTCTGGCTTATTCCTGCACTGTTTATTAATATGTCAATCCTTCCTGCCTGTTTTATTGTCCTTGCAGCTATTCCGGGAATTTCATTTCTTTTCTCCAGGTCAAGAGGTACAACTATCGAAGATCCGGGACGAAGAGAATTAAAATTATCACTGAGTGCATTTAATTTATCCATTTCCGGGGACGATAAAATAACTTTGGCTCCCCTGTTTACATATTCTGAAGCCAGGGCCTGTCCGATTCCCGATGAGGCCCCTGTTATCCAGACTGTTTTATCTGATAATTTCATTGATCCTTATTTTAACTTATCGCCGGTTCAACAATTCTATTCATGCTGCTGATAATATCCTTTCTCAATATTTTAAGTTCATGGATTTTACTATTCTTTTTCCTGACCAGGCTGCTGTACCTGAACCTTGCCGACAGTTTTTTCAGCTTAATATAATATCTGAAGGCAAATAATCCTGTTAAGGGAAGTGTCAGAATATATGAAAGCTTGACCCACCAGGGCTCAAAAAATACCAGCGCCAAAATCATCAGGATAACATAATACACCGGAAAGAATAGCATAGACAAGACAAGCTTAAATGAACTGTGAAACTGGAGGTCTTTAATTTTCTTTATTAAAATGACCGGTATTTTATAGGGTAAATAGTTGTTTATAATGCCAAGTATATGAACAGGCAATAAAATAAATAATGCCAGTGCTTCCGGTATGCGGGTTATAAGAGGATACCTGTCCCTGCGCAGTACCCAGTCACGCAAGTTCAACTCTTCCAGTCCTTTAAAATATTCCGACACTTTATTGCTGAAGGAGCTAATTTCTTCGGGATTTCTCCCGCTATATTCGTCGAGAATAGAAATCATCTTTTTGTCGGCAATAAATTTATCAAGCAATGACTTGCCGGTTATTTTCAGTTTTTTCCTCATTTCTGAGTTGTAAATCTTACGTAGTCCCTGGTATAAATCATAATATTCTTCCGTTTGTATGTCAATCATTAATTTTTTCATTTCATCAGCCAGCCTTTCCCTTAGCCGGTTTATAGCCTCATTACTATTCTCTGTGTATAATTTATAATATTCCGATACTTCAATAGGCTTGCCAAAATTAATAAGCAGGGTGCTTCTGAATTTCTGGTAATGACTGTAGTCCAATCCCACCGGCACGATCTTAACACCGGGATTGTCCTTAAAGTATTCCTGTCCCATAAAGGCTATTCTGAAAATTCCCTTTTTTAAGGGCCTTAACCTCCTTTTATCACCATGCGATCCTTCAGGGAACAAACATAAAGGATTAAGTTTATTCTCAAGCACAGACAATGTTTTTTCAAAAATTTCATCATTTTTCCTGACGTTTGATGCCCCGTCCCTCATTCTGTATATAGGTATAATATTCATGAAATTAAGAATATGAATAAGAATACGGCCTTTGAATATATCTGCCCTGGCCAGAAAAACAGGCTGGCATTTTGCGCAATAATCGAATGCCAGCGCATCTATTAATGTATTCTGATGATTTGGTGCAAGTATTACCGGCTGGTTTCGTGGTAAATTATCCAGGTTATTGACATATATTTTTCTAAAATAGCTCCTGTAAAATAAGTTTGAATACTGTTGTACCAGCCAGTAATCCCATGTCCATTGGTCTATAGTTCTGCTCATATGATATCAGAGATTCAATTTATACCCTGCAAATTTATTATTAAAATTTGAAACCATGGCTGTTAACAGAATTAGCCTGAAACCGGCTTAAGTGACCATAATGAAGCAATACCTAACCCCGACAGAATATGCCATATACCCCACCATGCGGCAATAAATGCCATTCCGCCAATGCCCTTCTCCGGGAAAATACCGGTAGCCAGCAATAAAACAAGGGCAAGTGCTGAATTCTGAATTCCCGTTTCAATAGTTATTGACCTCCTGTCATAACGGGTTGCCCCAAGGAGAGTGGCAAAACTAAAACCCGTGGATAATGCTATACCATTGTGGATCAACACTATGATAAAGATATATTTTATGTGGTTGATAAAATGGGTATAGTTGCTTGCAAAAGCTGAAATTACCATCCCTGCAAAAATCAATATTGACAACGTTTTTATCGGTTTTACAATTTTGTTAGTGGTTATGGGAAACTTCCCGTTTACATACATCCCGGCAAATAAAGGTACCCCTAAAATAATAAAAACGGTTACAAACATGCTTATGGGATCTATCTTCAGTTCCGGAAAGAGATCAGGATTTATTTTACTCATGAAGTGCAAAAAAATCTCTCCCCATATTTTGAAATTAAGGGGTGTTAAAATAATAGCAGATAAGGTCGCTATGGCAGTCAGACTTACAGATAGTGCCACGTTTCCCTTTGCCAGGGAGGAAATAAAATTTGAGATGTTACCGCCCGGACATGCAGCCACAAGTATCATTCCAAGTCCGATTGCCGACGTTATATATTTCCTTAAAAGAATGGCAACAGCACATGTCACCGCAGGAAGAAGAACAAACTGGGAAACAAATCCGATAATCGTGGATCGCGGATTCTTCATCACCCTTTTAAAGTGCTCGGCTTTAATCTGCAAAGCAACCCCAAACATTATAAATGCTATTGTAATATTCAATATGAATAGTGCCTCTGCCGAAAAGTTTAATTCAAGATTATCAAGCAATTTTAATGATTCAAACACAGGTGTTGTTTTAAGACTGAATTTTTTATTTATTTTGCCCAATATAGTAAAAATTTGCCAAGTCATTTATAAATTGGAACCTAATTAAATAATACGGTAATACCTGTAAAGGAAGTAAACAAATGAAATATCATGGATAAAATAAGTAACAATTTTAAAAAAACCGGGGTTGAATTCCTGAACGAAAATGTATTTAAACTGATTGGTGATGACTGGATGCTCGTAACTGCAGGTAAGCCTGATGACTTTAATATGATGACAGCAAGCTGGGGTACCATGGGTATCCTGTGGAATAAGCCAATAGCTGTCTGCTTTATCCGCCCCCAGAGATATACTTTTAAGTTTGCCAACAAATATGAATATTTTACTTTGAGCTTTTTTGATGAAAAGTACAGGAACATCCTTCAGATATGCGGTTCCAGGTCAGGGAAAGACATAAATAAGGTCGAAGCAACCGGACTCAAACCTATGCTGACAAACCTTGGTAATATATGTTTTGAACAATCTCGGCTGTTTTTTGAATGCCGGAAACTTTATTATCATGACCTTAATCCGGATAATTTTATAATCCCCAAAATAGCAGCTTTTAATTATCCTTCAAAAGATTTTCACAGGCTCTTTATAGGAGAGATAGTTAATTGCTTCCATAAATAACAGACTAAAAAAACGTTCATTCTAATCCACGGGACCTGCATTATATGCATATCTTCCATTCATCAGAGGCCTTGTCTATGATTATATAGCCTGCTCTTTATATCTTTTGGAAAGCATGGCTAACAGGTAGCTAAATGTCATCATCGCCTGCGTTGTCTCACTGTGTATCCTTCTTTTCTGCAACCTTAGCAATAACAAAGCATAAAGTCCGCTTAAACATATCTCAATCTCATTGAGGGCGGGATCCTGGAGCTTATTTTTAAAATCCCTTATATTTGATTCAGCATACCTGTATAGTTCAGTATATTTTGCGTCTTTCTTTTTTGTTAACAACTCTATATGCAGATCATTCAAATCATTGGTTATATCTTTTATAAATTTCAGGTGCCCCTTCTCTTTTATATATTCTTCATGCATCATCAGGATCAAATTGGCGTACCAGTTTTTGATCTCTTTTTTTATATGATCCGGTTTGTCAAACTGTGAAATAATATTCTTATCAATAAGCTCAATATCAAAATGATACGCCCGGATTACATCTTCAACCTGCCACATATACAGCACGTATTCAGCAATATTTGTTCTTCTTTTTTCCTGTGCGATGAGCATATTATTAATAGTTACTAAATATTTTACAAAATTACCTTAATTCTTTCAATATAATAATTAATCTCCTCCTGATCAATCAGGGATTCTCCTCGCTCTTATTAATCTTCCTTCGGTTTACCTTGGATTCTTCTATCTTTTACTAATCTCTCCTCAGTTTGCCAGGGATTCTCCCTGCGCATGTTAATCTTCCCTCAATTTGTCAAGCGTTCTTCTTTCTTTCTTTGTCGGCCTGCCGGCTCCCCTGTCTCTTTTGAAAAACAAGGTCTCGTTTATTTTCAACTTGTTCAACTCCTCAACAGATGTAAGATCCTCATAGCATTCCTGCGCAAGCTTCGCGGACTGCCTTTTCTGCAACAGACCTTTAACCCTGTAAGTATAAACTGCCGGAGGTTTTCTTATTAATATTATTTCTCCGGCCTTTATATCTCTTGAGGGCTTTACCTGGATGCCGTTTATTATGATCCTGCCCTTTCTGCAGGCTTCACTGGCCTGGCTGCGGGTTTTAAAAATTCTTACAGCCCACATCCATTTGTCTATCCTTATTCTTTCTTCCTCCATAGAATTATAGTCATTTAAAAATATTAAAATTGAATAAGATAATAAATTGTATCACCAGATGATTTTATCATTATCCCTGCCATGTATCCGTTAATATTTACTGGCATAATAATGGGGTAATATTTATAATATGTTTATAAACAATATATTAAAAATAGCACCGTTATATTTTGCAGCCAAAATAATACCAATATATTTAATGAAAAAATATATTCTTATTTTGTTATTGATAATCCTTGCAAATACAGCGAAAGCACAGAGTAATCCCATATTCATCACTATACCGTCCCTGCTGTACAATGTTAATTTCCAAACAGGAGGCATAGGCGAAACCATTATAGCATCAACCAGGAACAGCTCTTTTACAGTCCCCTGCCAGAATCCTTCCCTGCTGATAAAATCGGATAAGAACACGGGCTTCTATGTTTCCTGCATACCGGAACTGTATAAATCACGTAAAGATGAATTTGTGGTAAATATTTTATAGCTCTATAAATTGAATGATAAAAATGTGGTCAGCACATATTTTACTTATATTAATATAACGTGAGTTCGATATAAGCTTTATTTTATAAGTCATTAGTTATCAACAATTTATATTATAAAATGTTCACAACTATTTGATATTCAATGGCATATAAAAATGGATTCTTCCTAAATTAATTTGCTACTAAAGTATCTGCTTGAGTTTGTATTCCGTTATGATGGTTCTCAGGTTTTTCCTGAGGGGAAAAGATATGGTTTCTTCCCTGGAGTTTCAGCAGGATGGAGACTCTCTGAAGAAGAATTCCTCGCCAATTTGCCGTTCATCAGCGAATTGAAGCTCAGGGGTCCTGTGGCGACGCAGCCTTTCGGTAAGCCATGTTTTTGGTTTCCCCGCATTGCCCGATGAAAATATCGGGAAGGTGGATAATCATGGATTTGAACTGGTATTGAATCATCGAAACACCGTTGGAGATCTGGTGTATTCAGTTATTGCAAACACTTCTTTCGCACGAAGCGAGATCATCTTTATGGACGAAGTGCCGCCAGCCGAACCCTATCAAACAGAAACCGGACATCCGGTTGGTTCCGGCCTTTATTACAAGTCTGATGGGATTTTCAATACCCAGGAAGAGTTGAATAGCTACCCCCACGCAAGCGGAACCCAGGTGGGAGACATCAAGATAGTTGACCTGAATAACGACGGTGTAATAGATGCAGCCGACCAATACCTGACCAACAATTCTCCAATTCCCGAATATGTCTTTGGTCTGACTGCAAATTTCCAATACAAAGGGTTCGACCTGACCTTATTTTTCCAGGGGCAAACCAACGCCTATTCCTATGACTTTACACTTACCGAGATTGTTCAACAACCATTCCTGGAAGATGGAACGGTTAACCCTGCTTCAGGCTATGATCCGCAAAACCCATACCAGGATCGTGATCCCCGGTTTGATGCGACCATTGTTCATGACGGAACCGTATTCCGGGGAGATACTTATGAGATGTGGATCGCAGAAGATGGTTCTCAATGGGGGTATGATTCATATAAGAATACAGGCGACAATCCCCGGACAAACTATGTGCTCAAAAAGTTCATGATTTTCATTAAGAAATCATTACCCCTGAGTTATTGGGCAGCCCCTTGCTTCAAATGTTGTGAATGCTTCATCTGAAATTGTCGCAGACCTTTGTGTTAAGTCGGGATTACCTTTCGAATTTCAACGGTGTTACAAGAAGAAGAAACCATTATGTGACATAGGGAAAAGAAATTGAAATCAAGTTTTACCGGACTATAGCGCGAATATAACTATATTTACCTGAAAATTAAAGGACATCGCTTATAATTGCATTTATTTTAAACAACTTATTTATGAAAAAAACAAACTATTTCACCGGAATCACATTTGTTTTGTTGGCGGCTGTTACAATTTTGTTTTCAGGCTGTTCAAAATCGAAGCAAAAATCTCCCGAGTCAAAGGAGATGGTCCTTTGGTATAATAAGCCAGCTGAAAATGTTTGGTTTGATGGTCTGTTTATCGGGAATGGCTACATGGGTGCTAATGTCTTTGGAAGAGTTGAGAATGAGAGGATAGCTTTAAATGAATCCACTTTTTGGTCGGGGAGGCCCCATGATTATAATGATCCTGATGCATACAATTATTTCGAAAAGATAAAGGAACTTGTCTTTGCAGATAAATTCAAGGAGGCGGAGGAAATGGTAAATGAACATTTTTACGGAATACCTGTGGCACAACAAGCCTATCAGCCTCTTGGAGATTTTCTCCTGAACTTTAAAGTGACAGGAGATTCAATAAAAGATTATTATCGCGAGTTGGATATGGAAACGGGTGTGGTTAAAATTAGCTATAAGGATGGTGATGTGAAGATGACCCGCGAGGTTTTTATGTCCTACCCCGACCATGTTATGGTGATGAAAGTATCGGCAGACAAACCGGGCCGGGTGTCTGTGGAAGCAAAGCTCCGGAGTTATTTTACGGAGGAAACAATAGCAGAAGATAACAAGCTCATCTTAAACGGAACATGGAAGTACATTCCGGAAAGAGAAAGCTGGCTGATAGCCAGGGTTGAAGGAACAGGGATGAATTTCCAGACATCCCTGTCTGCCGTACCTGAAAATGGCAACCTGGAAACCACCGACTCAAGCCTTCTTGTTACCGATGCCAATTCGGTGACATTCATCCTGACTGCAGCAACAAGCTTTGTTGATTATACCGATATAAGCGGAGATCCTGCAGCCAAATGTGAAAAAATAATGGCAGGAGTCAATGGGAAAAGTTTTAAGAAACTAAAGAAAACTCATCTGGAAGATTTCAGTAACCTGATGGGCCGGGTTCACCTTAAGATAGGTGATCCCATGATGAATGAAAGGCCAACCGATGAAAGGGTTGCCGATCTAAAGAATGGTCAGCCTGATCCGGAACTATTATCCAAGATTTTTCAATTTGGCCGCTACATCCTGGTATCAAGCAGCCGTAAAGGCAGCGAACCGGCCAACTTACAGGGACGATGGAATGAGGATTTACTGCCAAACTGGGGGAGCAAATATACCGTAAACATCAACACTGAAATGAATTATTGGCCTGCTGAAGTTACCAACTTATCAGAATGCCATATGCCACTATTTGATATGCTAAAGGATTTATCCATAAATGGAGTAAAAACTGCAAAAGCATATTATAATGCCCGTGGTTGGGTATTACACCATAATACGGATTTATGGCGTGGTACAGCCCCAGTTGATGCAGCCCGTTATGGTATGTGGCCAATGGGAGGAAGCTGGCTGTGTCAGCATATCTGGGAACATTACCTATATACCGGGGATGTAGAATTTCTGAGAGAATACTATCCGATAATGAAGGGTTCAGCTCAGTTTCTTCTGGATATTATGGATGTTGAGCCTAAACACAACTGGCTGGTAGTACCATTTTCAGTGTCTCCGGAACAGGGATATTTTGTTAGTGATAATGAGGAAGAAATGTTTTTATCTTCGTCAACCACTATGAATGTCGGCATAATCAGAGACCTCTTTCCACATTGTATTGAAGCACAGAAAATATTGAATACAGATCAGGCATTCGGTGAAAAACTCGCCGAGGAATTGGAAAAGATACCTCCTTACCGGATAGGGGATGATGGCTTGTTACAGGTATGGATTGAAGACTGGAAAAGGGGTAATGAAGGGCATAATATGTCTGCCAATTTTGCCTTCTTCCCTGGCAACTCAATCACGTTACGTGGAAATCCGGAAATTGCAGAAGCCATTCAGAAATGGCTCGAGCCTCGTCAGACCAGGACCAGTTGGGGTAGCGCATGGGATATTTGTGATTGGGCAAGACTGGAAAACGGTGAAAAAGTCGATACGGTTATCAGGGATTTCTTCCGTATTCCCGAGCCAAGACAAAGAAGATTTCCAGGACCGGAAGGAAATGCAGCGCCCGGAGCGAATGCAAGACCAGCATTTCCTGCAGGAATGATGAGGTTCGGAATTGGAAATAATTTTCACAATATGAGCAGTAACCAGTCTGATGCCAATTTCGGATTTACCGCCGGTATTGCAGAATGCCTGTTACAGAGCCATGCCGGTGAAATATCATTACTGCCGGCATTACCTTCCAGCTGGAAAAACGGATCGGTGAGTGGACTTAGAGCCAGAGGTGGATTTGAGGTAAATATGAGCTGGGAAAATGGTAAACTTACAACATGCGAGATTAAATCAATTCTGGGAAATCCTTGTGTCGTAAGCTATGGCGAAAAGACAAAAACCTATAACCTTCCGGCCGGAAGCTCAATTAAAATTATGGATGAAATATAAACAAAATGGAAAGTAATAACATATTCATACTCTTTGTGCTAGTTTTGATTTATATAAATTCATTATATTTACATCAGGAAATATCATTTAATTATACCAGATTGATAAAATCCAAAACACATTTCAATTAAATAATGATCGAAATATATATTTACTTTAGCCACTGTTTGACATAGAAAATTAATCCTATACAAGAAATTGTAAAAAGCCAATCTTAAAAAAGAAAAATGATATTTTAATATTGTAATAAAATATGAAAATAAAGAATCTCAATTTCCTGACCTGCCTGGCTATCCTGGTGCTCATTTTCAGTTGTTCAAACCAGAAACGAAATAACAAAGGAGGAGAAATTTCCATGAATGAGAATTTTTTAAAAGTATCAGGCAATCAAATAGTCAACCAAAAAGGCGACACTGTTTATCTGCGCGGTTTCGGACTGGGCGGGATGCTGCATCTTGAGAATTTTATCGATGGTTATCCTGCCAATGAAGAAGCAATGAGGCAAGGTTTATTAAAAGTACTGGGGGAAAAGAAATATAACCTTTTCTTTCGCGAGTTCTACAATAATTATTTCACGGAAGCGGATGCGGAATACATCCACGGCCTTGGGTTAAACCTCGTCCGTATACCCCTTAACTACCGTCTTTTCGAAGATGATATGAATCCCGGAATAATTAAGGAAGAGAGTTTTGAACACCTCGACAGGGTCATTGAACTTTGTGCAAAATACCAGATCTATACCATCATCGACCTCCATGCTTTACCGGGCGCCCAGAACCAGCACTGGCACAGCGACAATCCCGCGCACCAGGCATATTTTTGGGTCCATAAAGATTTTCAGGACCGGGTGTTGCACCTTTGGGAAGTTATTGCCGAACGTTATAAAGGCCAACCCTGGGTTGCAGGTTACGATTTAATTAATGAACCGGCCGACCCCACCAGGGAAATGGTTTTCCCTTATTACAAACAGCTATACGAAGCCGTCCGTAGGGCCGATCCGAACCACATCATGTTCATCGAAGGAAATAAATATTCCACCGAATTTGACATTTTCACCGAAATTTGGGACGATGTGGTTTATACCAACCACGATTACGCAGACCCCGGATTTATTGATGGCGTCGACTATCCCGGCTATTCGAGGGGCAGGTATGTTAATAAAGATACACTCGAAAGCGACTTCATCAAAAGGAGTGAGTTTATGTTCCGGAATAATGTCCCGCTATGGGTGGGCGAATTCGGACCTGTTTATACCGGGGTGCCTGAAAAAGACGAAATGAGATATCAGGTTTTGAAGGATCAATTGGTCAATTACGATAAGTATAAAGTAAGCTGGTGCATATGGTTATACAAGGACCTGGGGCTTCAGGCAATCCTTTCACAGGATGAAAATACGCCGTACATGAAGCTGATAAACGCTTTCCTGAAAAAGAAAAACTTCCTTGGCGCCGATGCCTGGGGTTCTACTGATGAAAACATCAGGCAGGCATTGTCGCCCCTCGAGGAGTTATTTAAAAGAGAATTCCCTGAATACAATCCTTATCCTTTTGGGCAAAAAATGCACATTGCTTTATTGGTGCGGCATATACTCATTGCCGAAGCATTGACGCCGGAATACTGCAATTTATTTAAAGGTTTAACAGATGAAGAATTAATAGCGCTCGCCGAATCCTTTAACTTCAGAAATTACAACAAACGCGAACGCCTTGAAAGTATATTATCCGGAAAGGAACGATGATTATGGAACTGAACGGACACCTATAATATATATGACAAATTAAAATGCTGATACAAGAATTAAAGAATCCTGAATAAAAATTTATACATATGAAACAGATTATTTCACAAAACCTCAAAAATAGTTTATGCCTTACAGTAGCGTTGTTTTTTACACTGAATGTATGGGCACAGCAATATCCCTTTCAAAACCCGAAATTAAGTTCTGAAGAAAGAGCAAAAGATTTAATCAATCGATTAACACTGGAAGAAAAAGCAGCTCTGATGTGCGACCAATCCGACGCCATCCCGCGGCTGGGCATAAAGAAATTCAACTGGTGGAGTGAGGCATTGCACGGTTATGCCAATAACGATAATGTAACGGTTTTTCCTGAACCTATCGGGATGGCTGCATCTTTCGACGATGAATTGTTGTACCGTATTTTCGATGCCGTTTCTGATGAAGCCCGAGCCAAATACAACCAATGGCTACAAATGGGCAATGAAAACAAACGGTTTTTGAGTCTTTCGGTGTGGACACCGAATGTGAATATTTTCCGTGATCCACGCTGGGGACGCGGACAGGAAACCTATGGCGAAGACCCGTACCTGACCTCCCGGATGGGGGTATCGGTTGTTAAAGGATTGCAAGGTCCGGAGGATGCCAGATACCACAAATTGCTGGCTTGTGCCAAGCATTATGCCGTACATTCAGGGCCCGAGTGGAGCCGCCACGAACTCAATCTCAACAATGTAAATCCACGGGACTTATACGAAACCTATCTTCCTGCTTTCAAAGCTTTAGTTCAGGAGGCCGATGTACGCCAGGTAATGTGTGCCTATCAGCGGCTGGATGATGAACCCTGTTGTGGTAACACCAGGCTGCTACAGCGGATTCTTCGCGATGAATGGGGCTATAAGTACCTGGTTGTTTCCGATTGTGATGCGGTAGCTGACTTTTTCAACAGCCATAAGGTTTCTTCCGATGCCGTACACGCCGCATCAAAAGCTGTTTTGTCAGGTACTGATGTGGAATGTATATGGCAAAACTATTATTCTTTAAAAACTTTGCCCGATGCAGTTACACGTGGCTTAATCAATGAAAAAGATATTGATAGAAGTTTATTGCGGGTTTTGATTGGCCGCTTTGATCTGGGAGAAATGGACGAAGATTCAATTGTTCCATGGACTCAAATACCTCCATCCGTTTTAAATAATGAGAAGCATCGTCAACTTGCCCTTGACATGGCTCGAGAAACAATGACTCTATTACTGAACAAAAAAAATATCCTACCACTGCCAAAATCGGGCAATAGAATTGCTGTAGTTGGCCCAAATGCTGACGACAAAGAGATGCTGTGGGGAAATTACAATGGAACACCCGTTCATACAATTTCGATTCTTGACGGAATAAAAACAGAACTTTCGGATAATAAGATACTATACGATAAGGGATGTGATCTGGTGGAAGACAAGGTAATCCAAAGCTATTTCGACCAATGTTCGTTTGATGGCAAACAAGGTTTTAAAGCCACCTATTGGAACAATCCCGACAGGGAAGGAGAAATTGTTACCACCCAACAGATAGCCAATCCAATTAAAAAGACTACCGCAGGGCAGCATGAATTTGCATCTGGTGTTAAACTTGAAGGTTTTTCTGCTATATTCGAAACTGAATTCACCCCCAGGGTAACCGAAGAAATCGTGTTTAAAGGCGGTGCCACCGGGTATTTTGAATTATTGGTTAATGGTGAATCGATAAAAAAGTATAACAACTGGCGTACCCTGCCTTCAAGAATTCCATTCACGGTTGAGGCAGGCAAAAAGTATAAAATTGAGGTTCGCTATGCCCAGTTGCACAACTGGCAGGCCAACATCGAGTTTGATTTTGGTAAAGAGATCGACGTAGATAATACCGACCTCATGAACAGACTAAAAGGTATTGATCTGGTTGTTTTTGTTGGTGGCCTTTCCGGTAAGCTCGAAGGGGAAGAAATGCCGGTATCTTATCCCGGTTTTAAAGGAGGCGACCGTACCAATATTGAATTGCCCTCAGTACAGCGCAACTGCCTGAGAGCCTTAAAAGAGGCAGGTAAAAAAATTGTGTTTGTAAACTGCTCAGGATCGGCTATTGCTTTAACACCTGAAACGGAAACCTGTGATGCCATTCTACAAGCCTGGTATACAGGAGAATCGGGCGGACAGGCCGTTGCCGATGTACTGTTTGGCGATTACAATCCATCCGGAAAATTACCCATCACTTTCTACAAAAATTCGGACCAGCTTAAAGATTTTGAGGATTATTCGATGAAAGGAAGGACTTACCGTTACATGGAAGATGCTCTGTTTCCATTTGGATACGGATTAAGTTATACTACATTTGAAATAGGTTCAGCCAAATTAAATAAAACAACCATCCATGCGAATGAAACTGTTCAAATAACAGTTCCTGTGAAAAATTCAGGGAAACAGGATGGTACCGAGATTGTGCAGGTTTATGTGCGCAAGGTGAATGATATCGAAGGGCCGCTTAAAACACTGAAAGGTTTTAAACGAGTTAATGTTACTGCCGGTAAAACTCAGCAGGTAACCATCGACCTTCCTCCTTCATCGTTTGAATTTTACGATTGGAGCCAGCGGAAAATGGCTGTAACATCTGGTGAATATGAAATATTCTATGGAAACAGTTCCGATGCCAAAAATTTGAAATCGATGATACTTTCGATAACCAAATAATAACTAAGTCAGTAAAAACTTACAAAAGTTTGATGAATGAAACGTAAAGTATTGCTAGCAGTCTTGATTTTATTGGGTTCAACCATGGTTTTTCCCCAAATAGCGGAGGTTTCGTCTCCTAATCAAAGGATTAACATTGAGCTTTACAACCAAATAGTACAGGATAACAGTAGTTGGTACTTAAAAGTAACCTATAAAAACAACGAAATAAGTTGTGAAGCAATTCCCCGAATCGATTTGGGGCTTACATGCAGCTCAGGAGATTATTCAAAGGATCTCAAATTCCTGAAAGCAAATAAACCTCTTCTGATTAACGAACAATACACAGCCTTGCATGGCAAGCGGTCCCAACGCAGCAATTCGGCTAACCAGGTGGTTGTGTCATTTGAAAATTCAGCCAGGGTCAAATTGAACCTGATTATCAGGGCGTATAACGATGGCGTGGCTTTTCGGTACGAATTTCCTGAAAAAGGGGAGTCATGTAGTGTTATAGATGAACTTACAGCTTATACAATTCCTGATGGAACAAGGCGTTGGCTGGAAAAGTTTAACCCTGCAAATGAAGGTTATTATCGTGAATATACGGATGGTAAGGTGCAACAGGACTGGGGTTATCCCGCTCTTTATTTAACAAGCGATAACACTACCTGGTATTTAATTCACGAAGCGGACCTGGATCGAAATTATTGTGGCTCCAAACTCAGCAATATTGCAGAGCAGGCGAAGTATAAAATTACCTTTCCTGACGATTGGAACGGTCGGGGCCAGGGAAAAACAGAACCTACTATCAGCATGCCCTGGAAATCACCCTGGAGAGTAATCATAATGGGTAGCCTCTCGGATATTGTTGAATCAACCTTGGTTGAAGATGTATCCACCCCCTCAGTTTTAAAGGACACGGATTGGATTAAACCAGGTCTTGTTTCATGGAATTATTGGTCTCACAATCATGGCTCAAAGGATTTCCAGGTGGTTTGCGATTTTGCCGATCTGGCTGCCAGTATGGGATGGCCATATACCCTGCTTGACTGGGAATGGGATGCCATGAGTAACGGTGGTACCTTGGAAGATGCAGTAGAATATATTCATTCCAAGGGGATAAAACCATTAATATGGTATAACTCAGGTGGAGATCACACGTGGGTATCGGCCACACCAAAGGACCGGATGCTTACTCATCAAAACAGGGTTGAAGAATTCTCCAAGCTACAAAAAATGGGGTTTTACGGGGTGAAAGTTGATTTTTTTGAAAGCGAAAAACAAGACATGATCAATTACTACCTTGATATACTTGAGGATGCAGCGCAATATGAAATGATGGTTTATTTCCACGGTTGTTTGGTGCCGAGAGGATGGGCGCGAACTTATCCTCATCTGATGACTTATGAGGGGGTTCGGGGAGCCGAATGGTATAACAATGTACCTGACTTTACAATGGAAGCACCTGTACATAACGCAATCCTTCCTTTTACCAGAAATGTGGTAGGTTCCATGGATTATACTCCTGTTACGTTTACCAATTCACAACATCCGCATATCACTTCTTATGGACATGAGTTGGCTTTGAGTGTATTGTTTGAATCGGCTTTGCAGCACATGGCTGACCGCCCTGAAGGATATTATGAACTGGCAGATGCAGCAAAAACATTCCTTCGTGATGTGCCCACTGCCTGGGATGACACAAAATTACTGGATGGTTATCCCGGTAAAGATGTCATAATAGCCCGATTAAAAGGTGAATCCTGGTACATTGCGGGTATTAACGCTGAAAATAAGGAGAAGCAAAAAGATATATCTTTTGATTTCTTACCTGAAGGCCTGAAGTACAAACTAACGCTTATTGAAGATGGAACCCATGATAAAGCGCTGTTCACCCGGTACACTGTAGTAGAAAATAAAGGTTCGGTGGATATTAGAATGTTGCGAAGAGGTGGTTTTGCAGGAGTATTGACACCAACTTACTAGAAAAATAAATCTAAATAATATATGAAAAACAAAGCTTTTTTAATTGCCTCAATAATATTAGTGGTAGTTTCTTGTGCTCCTAAACATCCGGCACAAGTTAAGGTTGAAGGAGGATTATTGCAGGGAAAAATTGAAAACGGTTTAGCGGTTTATAAAGGTATCCCGTTTGCAGCCCCGCCGGTTGGCGATTTGCGTTGGAAGGCTCCTCAGCCGGCTGAAAAATGGGAAGGAGTAAAGCAGGCAACAGAATTTGCTCCTGCCCCCTTTCAGGGAGGAAATCCCCCATCAGGCAAAAGCGAAGATTGTTTATACCTGAATGTATGGACACCGGCAAAATCGTCAAAAGAAAAACTTCCGGTCATGGTTTGGATTTATGGAGGAGGTTTTAGTTTCGGCTCGACTGCTGAACCGGTGTATAACGGTGAAAAGTTGGCTAAAAAAGGAGTTGTACTGGTGAGCATTGCTTACCGTGTTGGGCAACTTGGTTTTTTGGCTCATCCGGAATTAAGTGCGGAAAGCCCAAATGGTGTTTCAGGAAATTATGGTTTGCTCGACCAGATAGCAGGCTTACAATGGATTCAAAAAAACATTTCTGCATTTGGCGGTAATCCCGATCAGGTGACTATTTTTGGCGAATCGGCCGGAGGAATCTCCGTAAGCATGCTATGTGCTTCACCCCTGGCTAAAGGATTGTTCCACGGCGCTATTTCACAAAGTGGCGGATCGTTCGGTCCTCCACGCCCAACGACTTATCCGGGGGAAAACCTAAAACTCCTGAAGATGGCCGAAAATGAAGGTTTAGCTTATGCTGAAAAGGCCGGAGTTTCTTCAATTGCCGAGTTACGGGAAATTGAAGCCGATAAACTCCCCGGTGGCTGGGGAATGGGCAGCGCATGGCCCATTATTGATGGGTATGTTATCCCTGATGACCAGTATAAATTATACGAAGCCGGAAAATATAACGATGTACCCATTCTAATAGGCTATAACTCCGATGAGGGAGCCAGCTTTTCAAGGGAAAAAACACCGGAAGAGTACATTGCTGAAGTTAAAAAACGTTATGGTAAGTTTGCTGATGCATTAGTAGAAGCTTATCCTGTGGGTGAGAATTCTGTACCAAAAACAGCTCGCGATTTGGCCCGCGACGCAGCTTTTGGATGGCATACCTGGAGCTGGGCGCGCCTTCAGGCTCAAACGGGAAAATCGAAGGTGTATTACTACTATTTCGATCAGCACCCGGATTATCCTGAAGATTCAACTCTTTTTGGATATGGCTCACCTCACGGTCAGGATGTAGCTTATGTTTTTATGAATCTTGATACCCTAAATCCAAATATTACTGAATCAGACCCGGAACTTTCAGAAGCCATAGGCACTTATTGGACCAACTTCGCCAAGTATGGAAATCCAAATGGCGAAGGGGTTCCGGAATGGCCGGCTTTCAGTGATGCCAATCCGTTGGTGATGTACCTGGGGCCCACTCCGTATACAGGACCAGTACCCAGTGCAGAATCGCTCAACGTGCTGGATGCTTATTTCAAATGGAGACGTACACCGGAAGGTGAAGACTGGGCAAGATAAAAAACAATAACTAAATAACATATGGGGCCGGATGAGTTTTATAACCCTGTCTTGCAGGGATGCTACCCGGATCCTGCCATCACACGCAAGGGTGATGATTATTATTTGGTTTGTTCATCGTTTGCCATGTTTCCTGGTGTGCCTGTATTTCATTCCAATGATTTGGCTAACTGGACCCAAATTGGACATGTACTTGACAGAACATCTCAGCTGGATGTTCATAATACAGGTATAAGTGCCGGAGTTTATGCTCCCGGGATTACCTGCAATCCCTATAACGATACATTTTATATGATAACCACTGCTTTTGCAGGCGGACTAGGGAACATTATCGTGAAAACGAAAGATCCCAGGGAAGGTTGGAGTGAACCTATTAAACTGAATTTTGGCGGAATCGATCCATCTATTTTATTTGACGAAGACGGCAAGGCCAAACTGCCTGCAGGAGTCACCAATAAAACTACACAAGAGGGGTTTTTCCCGAATGGTAATTTTACCTGCACTGGGGATTTTTCATCCAATCAACTGAATTACAGATGGATTGGTTTAAGAGGTCCT
>Ga0307435_1000417_pt1 | contig 19057 bp, 18 predicted proteins | sample SalMarWE160470MG_FD_202164 | JGI IMG/M metagenome (GOLD analysis project Ga0307435, IMG submission 202164) | Salt marsh sediment microbial communities from the Plum Island Ecosystem LTER, Massachusetts, United States - WE1604-70 | ecosystem: Environmental > Aquatic > Marine > Intertidal zone >... | reverse complement strand
TCATCGCAAAATGGGAAATCTTTATAACGGCATATTCATAGTCTGTTTGTATGCCTCGATTAGTTTATTTCTAACGCCAACAAGGAGCTTGAAACTCATGTCGGCTTTGGCCGCCGCCGAGACCACCGAGATAATATCCTCATTTTTGCCGGACAATAAATCTTTAATGGACACATCCGACGACTGTTGGAGCTCATCAACCTTGGATATGTATTTCTCGACAGCCTTAACGGTATTATCAAAATCTAACTTATTAGCATTTGCATTATCTGCCTTTGGCATCAGGGGATTATTTTCCCAAACGCCCTTCATTGCGTTTTGGGCCCCGCTTACACCGCCGTTTATGTTAATCATTGCTTAATCTCCGGCTTATTTAAGTAATTCCAGTGTGGTCTCCACCATTTGCTGATAGCGTTTCAGAATCGCCGCGTTAGCCTGATACGCACGCGTTGCAATATTCAGATTCATCATCTCTATGGGTAGATTAACATTGGGCATTGCAACATACCCAAATTCATCCGCCTTAGGATTACCCGGGTCAAAAATCCTTTGAAATTCGCTCATATCCGCAGATATCTCATCCAGGTTAACGCCGGCGATACCATCGTCATCTGCTTTGAAAATAGCCTCAAGCCTGCGGTAAGGCTTGCCGTTGCCGACATCGGTTGTACGAGCGTTGGCAACATTTGATGAAATCACTTCTATTTGTTTGCTATGGGCCCGTAAGCCCGAGGTCGCTATATCTATGGGGCCAAGAGTGTTTTGAACCTGCATCAGTAGTATCCTTTCCGGTTTTATCGGTCGTTGTTCAGTTCGCATAGTCACAACGACGAACAAATAGAGGGCTATTTTATGTCCATTGCCAATTCTATTTGTCTGTACTTCTTATTGAGCAGGCGAATATACGCCTTGTAGCGAAGGGTATTCTTGACCATTTGGCCGATTTCACCTTCTAAATTAACATCATTGCCGTTTGAGTTTACCGACGTCTGTTTGGGCTGATGAATCAGCGGGACAACTTCATCAAGATCAACTTCTCCCTGCGAATTCAGGGCCTTGGCAAGCATCTCTTCGAATTTTACATCGATTCTGCAGTATCCCGGAGTCTCAAGATTGGCGATATTATTGGCGATGGCCTTTTGACGGAGGCTTTCGGCCCTTATGCCGGCTTCGAGAAAATCAACTATACTGCTCATTTTGGACATCTTTCGTTCCTGAAGTCCATACATAAACCTTCTTTGCTCACTAAATATCAGCAATAATCGTGCCAAGTGCATACAGCCGAGGTCTTTCAGCCTGCTAACCAGCTTTTCTCCCCCAAAAACCGCCTAAAACTTAAATAATCGCCTATTTTTGGCCTTACAGAAGCGTCAGGTTTCTATACACCTGCGTGCGTTTTTTACAGACCAGCCCATGCTGCTCACAGTGCCCTCTTACTTTCACCCAGGTTGGGCCGGAAATTCTTTCCTCTACTCAGGAATATTTCTCCGTAAGTTCAGCTTATTGCCGGTTATTTCTATTTTGCTGCCATTTTTTCGTTTTTCGTAAGTCCTTTGCTATCAGACAGATACTGTCTGCATGAGGGTTTTGGGCAGCGCCTGGCACGCAGCTTGCTAAAAAAATGTTGTATTTTAGGTTTACAAGGACCTCTATATGAATACCAACGTACTGGCAATCAGCAATATATTGGCGGGGCCAGGGATCCCTGCGATACCCAAAGCGGTCAAACAGAGTAATCAATTTTCACCGCCACCCCTTGATAGCAAGCCTTTCGAATATGCCCGTGGAACAGAAACGGTCGACAATCCCCATTTTAAAAACAGCCCCGATAATGAACCGCCGTTAGAGTTTAGACATACTCTTCGCGGCCAAATACTGCCTCAGTTACCATTAAAAGCCAAAAATAACGTAGGCACAAAAAAGCAAAACCAGTCCACCGACACAGCCATCCAACCGACCTTAATCCAGCTTAAGGCGGCTCAATGCCTGCAAAATGCTGAACAGAACAGTGAAGGAGCCGCTAACAAAATAGAGCTGAAAGCCGGATATGAAAATGCCCGGTTGCAGACAAGCTTAAGGCCGGAGGAATCTCCTTTACTCGCTGGAAAAACCGCTGCACCCCACCAAATTGAGCCTGTTCTATTCATCAGCCAGGAGCAAAACGGGCCTATGGAGAATTCACACCAGACTTCCAAGCGGCCGTTTATTACCGAGCCCCCATCTAATAAAGCTGAGACTGCGAATAGAATACAGAATCCAAACACGGGACTACACGCCACAAGAGGCCCTTACAAAGAGCAAAACGGTGATGTATCGAACCTGCAAGCTCTTGTTCGAGCTCAACACAGAACAGCAACTGCCAATGGGAAACCGGAAGTTGTGCCCGTCTCGAACACTCTCGGCAATCAAAAAACGCCTCAGTTGGCCAGGGAGCAACTCGCCCCCGAAACACCTGTTAACACCAATAGCGGGATAAACAGAACAGGCCAAAAACCAGCTATTACAGACGAGCCGGTTGTTCCGAATGGCCGGAAACCTAGTCCCGGCTTCCTGCCGATTCGGGACAAACCTTTTAGAAGTGGTCTGGAAAAGTTTCCTATAACCGCCGAACATGCGGTTGAGAACAAAGCTGCGGCAGATGAGCCTCATCGCATACAGACACAGCAATTCTGGGGGCCGCCGGTCGACGATGTTATGGAGCGGGGCTACAATTCTCCGGGTACCCTGACTTATCAGTATTTACATCGTGCGCAGCATCAAATGTCCACCGGCCCAATAAAAGGCCGTGATAGCTCGGCATCCGGCAACAGCAGCTCCGATTCAGGTTTCGCCGCAGTATTCTCAAGTGAAAACTCTCCGACATATATCGCGGAACAAACATCGGCCTTTTCTGAGCTGGCAAAGAACGAAAATCTGCCTCCGGAGACTCCGCTCCGTGATATCGCTGCGAGCATTACCGAAAAGATGCTGGAGTCTGTTCACAGCTCCTCGTCCCAGGAAGCTGGAACCCAACAAATTACCCTTCGCCTCAATCCGCCGGAGTTAGGGCTGGTTTTGATAAAATTCGAGGAGCAGGAAAACCAAATCACCGGTTTACTGGAAGTCAGCAAGGCACAAACAAGGTATGAGGTTGAGCGGGCACTGCCGAACATAATCCAAAACCTTGCAGACAGCGGCATTGAGATAAAGCGGCTGGAGGTCATGCTTACAAACCAGGGTGAGCAGCAGTCTTTCAGAGACGAATTGCTGCAGGATGGCTTTTTCCAACAGCATGATTACTTCCCGGAAGATAATAATCCGAATAATTCCGGCGCTATCGATGCTAACGAACCGGGTATATTCGGCAGCGAAAACGGCTATCAGGATAGTCCGGGACCACAGGCTCAGTTTACAGCCACCTCCATAAACATATTGATTTAAGCCAATTGCCCGACGAACAATCTCTGAGGAACCTTTAGATATGCCATACCTGTGAAGGAAGAGCCACCTCGAAAAATCAACGATTAAGCTTTCTGTGCTTCCATTTTTTTCGGGCGGTTTCTATCGACCGCAGAAAAGCCTCTTTGAACCTGGTCATTGAGAATTGCTCTATGGCGGTCTCACGGGCCTTCTGGCCCATCAATGTTGCCAAAATTTTGTCTTCGAGCAGCATATTAGCATACTTGTGGAGTTCAACGGGGTCGTCACTGAGGAAACCGCTTACACCGTGTTCGATGGGAGAAGTGGGGTGTCGGTTGCCTAAGACAGGCATCCCCGCTGCCATTGCTTCCAGGCTTGCCATATTGTATCCATCTTCAAGTTCAGGATTGGCGGTATGAATATAAAATCGATGAGACTGCATTATCCTTTTGAGATGGTCCCAGCTATTAGCAGCTCTAACGCCCGGAATATTCGGATTGTGTCCAACAAGGCGTACGGAAATCCCATCAAATGCCTTTTCGTAAAAGTCCCATAACAAAATTGTTTTGCGGCTCTCAATAAAATTACAGATACGAAGACCAGAACTTTTCCGGCCTGAAAAGGGCAGATAATCATCGACATCAACAGCACACGGTATAATATCCTCAGTAAAATCCCACGATTTGCCCTTCAAGATAGAGATAGCTACGGCATGGCCGCCAATCATCTTCAGGTATTTCCTCAGTGTCTCCTTCATATCCTGCGGATTAACATCAGTACTTTCTTCCAGTGCCCGCCCCTCAAGCGTGGAGTGAATGACCAGAATACGCGGCTCCGGCCTTTGTTTAATATCAAGCAGGTCGGTTATGTTGTGGGTTATGATGCAGTAGTAACGGATCTTTGACTGCTGTGCTTCCGGCAGAGTAATTAACCGGGAATTGGGGGGGATTGGCCGCATCTGCTCATCCCACGTTTCCAAATATCGGCCTTTGAGTCCTATAATTATGTCAAGATTATATCCCAATACCCCAAGCTGATATACCCATGACTGATGACAATTAAATACAAGCAGGGTCTTGTTGTTATTTTGTTGTTTTTGTTCCCACATATATAACCCGGCCTATATTGGTAATTGGTAATTGGTTATTAGTTATTGGCAATTAGTAAGTATTTAACCATTAACCAATTACCAGTCACCAGTTACCCGCCACCAGTCACCATTTACCAGTTACAAGGGGGCACCATCGCCATGAACTATACTTGCTTAGAGCAATCCGAGCAAGGATTATTCCTTTGCTATGAAAACCAAATTTAGTCAAAGAGGCTTTCACGTCCGGTAAATCTCAATCTTTAATTTACGTGGCCTGCTGTGTATCAATGTTCTTCGGATAGACGACTGCTTCTCTGTGATGTCATTCCAATTTCATTCGGGTAACCTGTTTTACGTTTTTATAGACATTTTTCATCAACAAAATCCTAAAGTCCTCTTTGTCTTGGACGATAATGTTCTTTGGAACAGTGCTTTATAACGTGCTCGTTGCACGTTGGATTGAATTAATAGAGCGGGGTAAAGCTAAGAGAGTTTTTGCAACTTTTTAAGGAGTCAAAAATATGTTAGCAATTAAGAACAATATTATGGCGGCAAATGCCGCCCGGCAATTGGGCATCAACTACGATTCCCTGGCCAGGTCGGTAGAGAGGCTGTCGTCAGGCTTGCGCATCAACAGTGCAAAGGACGATGCAGCCGGCTTGGCTGTTCGTGAGTTGATGCGTGCCGACATCGCTGTACTCCAGCAGGGTGCCCGTAACGCCCAGGACGGCATCAGTCTGCTGCAGACAATGGAAGGTGCTATGCAGACCATCGACGATGCGCTTGTGCGTATGAAGCAGTTGGCTCAGCAGGCGGTTACAGGTACATATTCGGACGCGCAGCGGGTCATTATGAACGCCGAGTTTGCCGAGATGGCTGCGGAAATCGAGCGTATCGCAACAGCAACCAAATTCAATGATACAACATATCTCGACAATACAGACACGGTAGCCATTCAGGTCGGCGATTCTGACAACATTATCAATGTCGATGGTGTTGATATGACACAGGCTGGCCTTGGTATCGAGACGGGTACCGCCGGGTATAAAGCTACAGGTGACCATTGGGTGGATGACCCAGGGGATGCCTGGCTCACACTGAACGACGCAACTAGCGCTGGCGAAACTGTAACTCTCGTTCTTACTTTTACAGATAGTGTGGCTGGCACTAGCGAAGCGGCACTCACAGTCAATTTCACTGGTCCAACCGCCGGTGGAACTGTAAGCTACACACTCAACGATGTGGTTGATGCTATTAACGCAGTTTCTCTCAACCTTCCCGTGTTAGGTGACGGCACCGTCCAGGCCTATACGGCCGCTTCTGTCGAGCACGACAACGCGACCGGTCAGGACACTCTGAAGCTTGCTTCCAGAACCTCCACTGCAGACGGTGCGACAATTACATTAGCTACACCGACCAACACAGCTTCAGCGGGTGGTTATGTGCTTGCGGCGAATCAGGCAGCTACGAGTATGATTGAAGATCCGCTTGTTGCTGGTGACGACGGTAGAATGAACGTTGCTGCCGGTACCGGCATTAACATCCTTACTACTACCGCCGCAAATACGGCGATGACCGCTATAACGGCTGCTATCACGACAAAGGATACGGCCCGTGCCGCTTTCGGTTACAAGATGAACCGTCTGGAATCCACCGTAGGGGTTATCAACATTCAGGCTGAGAACATGATGGCAGCCGAGTCTCGTATTTCCGATGTTGATGTGGCTACGGAAATGGCGGCGATGACCAGATACCAGGTGTTGGCACAAGCCGGTGTTGCTATGTTGAGCCAGGCCAACATGATGCCGCAGATGGCATTGAGCCTGCTCAGATAATAAGCAAGCAGAATTTGAATATTTGAAACGGCAGTCCGGGGAGCGGGGAGATGACTGCAGCATATTGCTGCAGTCATCTCTCTGTAAGCCGGAATCACGATAGAAGGCAACGCTGGTTTGTTGGTGTAGTAATTGTCGTATTTTCAAGGACAGAAAACCACCTGAAAGGGGTTAGCGGGATTTAAGGCTTTCAGGCATAAACAGAACGGATTAATTTAATGAGGAAAGTTTCTGCATATCAGGACACGGCAGTTACTACGCAGAGCAAAGGTCGGCTGATTGTTCTGCTTTACGACGGTGCAATCAAGTTTATGAAGCTGGCAATCAAAGAGATGGAAGCGGGAAATTTCGAGGCAAAGGGCCAATATATAAACAGGGCACAGGATATAATCAATGAGCTTAGTGCAGTTCTGGATACCGATGCCGGCGGCGAGATAGCTGCCAATCTTCGCAAGCTCTACTGCTTTATGAATAATCATCTGTCCGAGGCCAATACAAAGTGTGAACCTGAGAAGATTGCGGAAGTTATCGCTTTGATGGAAGAACTAAATAAAAGCTGGAAAGCAATCGCCGGCTAATCCGGGCACCAGGACGGTGTGAACCGTAGCTCTTTTGGTGCTGGGCTAAAAAAAAGGAGTTCAAATGCTCAAAGCAAAAGAAATAATGACGAAAGATTTGATTACTGCAAAAGTAGACACCCCAATATATGATGTCCTCGAGCTTATAGCAAAACATGGCATATCAGGCCTGCCTGTGGTCAAAGATGATATGACTTTGGTGGGGGTTGTTTCTGAAAAAGATGTGCTAAGTTTGTTCTACGACCACGAGGACAGGAGCGAAAAAACAGTTAATGATTTTATGACACAACCACCGCTTTTCTTCGATGAGGACGAAAGTTTGCTGGATGTTTGTGACTTTTTGACAAAGAATGTTTTCAGAAGGGTCCCCATCACGTCAGGAGGAAAACTGGTCGGAATTATCAGCATAAGAGATCTCGTTGAATATATTCTTCAGCTAATCCATGAAGAGCCGCTACCAATTGAGGCAATAGGACAATAACCTCATTGTTTTGTTTGTCGTTTGTCTTTGTCCCTCTTCTATTTTCCTGCTTTAGCGGCCGCGTCGCAGTTTGAAAGCATCCTCACCGCCGTTTATCAGATGAATCAGAGGCTGAGGCCTGTCAACTCCTTCTATGAACGCAGGGCGCCCCGCCCAGGGCGTGACGCTCAATACGCCCGTCAAATCCATCCAGTGCTGCAGCCGGGCAACCGGCAAATCCCAGGTCATATGAAAGTGATTGGCCGGCGGATACTGCTTATACTCAACCATACTGGCGTATTTCGGGACGACAAATGTATGCGGCCAGGTTGGTGTAGTCAGCTCGCACATCGCCTGGGCAAGCTCTTTCGGCACATCAGTTGTGTGGGCCTGGTCCCAAACAACAGAGAACAATCCGGAGGCGCTGCTGTAAGCGCATCGGGCTGCGATACCTTCGATACCAGCCGGCGTCATAAACGTAACCGAATTGCCACCCCCGGGGAAATAGGACTCATCGGCCAGTGGCATTCCGACGCCATCCATAATCTTTTTGACGGATGCTCCGGGTTCTGCCGCCCAATCAAATGAGGCACTGCCGGAATTGTCACCGTCAACAAGGCCCTTATTATACCAGTCTGCCTTTTTATCAAGTTTTTTAACGCCGATTTTCCTGGCAAGCTGTTTGACTTCCCACGCTTCCCATACCTTTCTAAAATCCATGAACAGAGGTGGATTTCCGCCGGAAAGATAGGTCATAAACAGCATTGTGAGTAGTCCCTGGACGTCTGCTTCGGTGGCATAAGGCAGAGGGGCTTTGCGGCCGTTATGGTCAAAGGTACTGTTAAAGAACGATTCCATCACATCGGCAACGGGTAGCGGAATGCCGCGCAGGTCGCTTCCCCATTCCAACTGGCTCATAAAGCCGCCGCCGATTGCATTTAAGTCTGCCATCAGGTCGCGAACGATTAAGTACATTGCCAAACTCATATTGAATCGCTCGCTGTCGGCTTCATCACGAAGTTCAAGCCGTTTGCCGACGTATCTGCTAATCCAGCCTCGCAGGTCCTTTAGCTCTTTTTCGCTATACGCTTTTTTGCTGAGCATATCGGCCAGTAACTTCATATCCAAACGTGTGATTTCAAGGCCGAAGGTGTTCCTCGTCGGCAGTACGTGGGCCAGGGCCGTTTCCATTCCCATCGAGTCGTGGCCTAAAATCACGACCCTTCGGCCCCGCAGGGCCACAGTCGTTACCGCAGCGTAGCACCAGTCGATAAGGTTCTTTGCGGTCTGCTCGGTCATCTTCGGATCCGCTCCGGTATCCGGCCAAGTGCCGACATTCAATGCAACCATTCTGCCATACTGGCTGATGGCACCGCTGAGGGCGTGGGCATAGACAACGCCGGGCTTGGGACCGCTATTGCCGCATGTGATGTTTATAGGGGTGTTGGGGCTGAACTGCTGCAGCAGCGAGATAGTGGTAAGCTGTGGGAAGGCCCAGGTGTCCGGCACACATACCAAAATATCAACGCCGGCCTTGCGAAACTGCTGTGCGACAATATCAGCCTGGGCTTCGCCATCTACCAGCACTGTCGAGTAAACCACAGGCACTGCTGTTTGAGCAGGCATAACTACAGAGCCGCTTATATAATCAGCGGCCATCTTCGCAATGTTCTGACATCGATTTCGACTGGCTTTATCGATACGTGGATCGCTTGTGGCAAAAACACCAATAACTGGAACTTTTGGAGTGGCTTTCCTTATAACAGGCAAACGCGATGCTTCAACTTTCTTTGCCATTTCGGATAATCCTTTCTGGTAACTGGTTCAATGGTAACTGGTAAATGGTAACCAATCACCAATCACCAATCACCAATTACCAATAACCAATTACCAATAACCAATAACCAATAACCAATTACCAATCACCAATATTAAACGTGGATGTATCTTCGAGCAGTTTTCTTACATAGTCCAGAAACTGGGCTGCGTAAGCACCGTTAGTAACCTTGTGGTCTATCGACAGGGTCATACTCATCAGCTTGCGAACCATAATGTTACCACTTTCGGGCACACAGGTTTCGGCAATCTGCCCGATTCCCAGTATACTGCACTGGCCGGGCACGACTATCGGGATAAAAGATTCTATCTCAAAGGCACCGAGGTTGCTTACTGTGATACAGCCGCCCTCTAAATCTTCCGGAGCCAGTTTATTGCTGCGGGCCTTTTCAATCAGGGCCTTGCTGTCACGTGCAATCTGCCTGACATCTTTTTTATTTACGTCTTTGATAATCGGTGCAACAAGTCCGCCCGGCACGGAAATAGCCAGGCCAACGCCAATGCTGTCTGCCAACTGAATGGTGTTACCAATTAGTTGGCCTGTCATTATCGGGAATTTTTCCAGGCCCATCGCAACCGCCCGCATAATAAAGTCATTATAGGCGACCTTTACGTCGCTGGCCTTGTTCAATTTGGTCCGAAATTTTACGAGGTCTGTAACATCGGCCTTTACGCTCAAATAGAAGCAGGGTATTTCGTGTTTTGACTGCACCATTCTTTGGCCGGTTATCTTCTGAAGCCTGTTGAGCGGCATTTTAGTGCCGAGTTTGACCATTGGCTCAGATACCTCAGCCGGAGCTGGTTTGGCGGGCTTTTCGGCAGCGGCTTGCTTGATATCTTCCTCGGTAATTCTGCCGGCTGGTCCTGTGCCGGTAACTGCCGCCAGGTCCACACCGAGCTGCTCGGCCAGTTTCTTTGCCCGCGGCGAGGCCTTTATTCTCTCTGCCGGTTTGGTTTCGGATGGCGGCTCAGCGGGTGCAGGTTCAGCGACAGGGGCTGCAGGAGTTGGTTCGGCAGCAGGTGGGGCGGGAGCAGCGGCCTTTAGAGAGTCGACAAAGCTTTGCGGCACAACTTCATCCTTATCACCGACTACCAGAATCGGTGCGCCTACGGGCAATGTCCGGTCAATCTGGGCGAGAATATACTTTACAAAACCTTCCGCCGGCGATTCCATCTCGAGGGTCGCCTTGTCCGTCTCTATCTCGAAAATCACATCGCCTTTCTTTACTTCGTCGCCGACCTTGACCAGACAATTAACGATTGTTCCTTCTTCCATCGTCTGGCCAAGCTGCGGCAGTCTGACTTCTCTTGCCATTTATAAATCCTCAAATTCTACTGGTTAATCGGTGATTGGTTATTGGTGATTGGTTATTGGTAAGCATTTACCATTTACCAGTTACCAGTTACCAGTTACCAGTTACCAGTTACCATTTACCATTTACCATTATACAATTGCCTTAACGACTTCGACAATTTTATCTACGCTTGGAATACTGGCTATCTCCAACGGCTCACTCATCGGCGGAGGCACATCTGCCGCTGCCAGATTTATCGGCGCGGCATCGAGATAGTCGAAGCCGTGGCTGCCGTCGCTGAGTTCGTATTCCATAAACCGGCCGGTTATCTCCCTGCCTGCGCCGCAGGTACCGAATCCCTCGCTGACCGTAACCAGTCGCCCGGTTTTGCGAACGGATTCAGCTATTGTCTTAATATCCAGCGGCTTTAGCGTTCGCACATCGATTACCTCGGCGTCAATGCCGTGCTGCTCGGCCAGGATTTTGGCCGCTTCCAGCGAGTACATCGCCATTCTACTGTAGCTGACGATGGTTACATCTTTGCCGGGTTTTTTAATATCCGCAACGCCGAGCGGGATAATATAGTCGCCTTCCGGTACAGGGCCAAACTGACCATAAGTCGCCTTGTGCTCGATAAAGACCACCGGGTTGTCGCTGCGTATAGCGGCCTTGAGCAGACCCTTTGCGTCATAAGGCGTTGAGGGCATTACAACATACAGGCCGGGCGGATGCATAAGCCAGGCCTCGAGCGATTCCGAATGGTGGGCGGCGATACATCTGCCGACTCCACCTTCGGTCCGCAGAACCATGGGCACCTTGGCCTTGCCGCCGAACATGTAGCGATTATAGGCGCCGACGTGAACGAGCTGGTCCATCGCTATGGTAACAAAATCAACATACATAATCTCGGCCACCGGCCTTAGTCCTCGAAGGGCGGCCCCGACCGCGGCGCCTGCAATGGCCGCCTCGGATATCGCGGTATCAATGACTCTGTCGGTTCCGAATTCGGCCGACAGTCCGCGCGTTGCCTGATATGCTCCGCCGTAAAGGCCTACATCTTCACCCATTACGATAACGTTTTCGTCTCGTCTCAATTCTTCAGCCTGTGCGGCGGAAACCGCCTGGCCTATAGTCATAACGTCCATTCCGAACTGTGATTTGATTACGGCTTTGGCTTGCTCGGTGGCTTCTTTCTTTGTCTTTCCGGCTGCCTGAGCCAAAGCAGTCTGAAATGCAGTAGTTGCTTCCATTACCTTCGCAGATGTTGCCTTCTCTGATTCGATAAGCGGAGCATCGTAAGCTTCTTCGACATACACATCTTTGACCAAATCCGCGGGATTTGGCCAGGGGCTGTCCATACCAAATTTCGTCGCTGTTTCAATAGTTTCAAAGGCCTTATCTTTAATCTCATCGAGCTGCTGTTCTGTGCAAAGCGAATCGGTCAGCAGTTGTTGCCGCAGGACGATAATTGGGTCGCGGTCGTGCCAGGCCTTTTCCTCGGCCTTTGTGCGGTAGGCACGCGGGTCACTTCGGCTGTGGCCGTACCAGCGATAGGTCTTGGCCTCGATGATAGTCATCTGATTTTCGACTCTTGCCAATTTTACCGCCGAGCTGACAGCTAAATACACCGCTACAACGTCCTGTCCATTCACAATCATCGCTGGAACGTTATAGGCGTAGCAGCGCTCAGCAATGTCGGTGATATTGCTTGCTTTTCTGGTGCCTTCTATTTCACTACCGGAGAACGGCACGCTCATCCCATAAAGGTTATTTTCGATTATCGCCACCAGGGGTACTTTAAGTGTTGAGGCCATATTCATTGATTCGTGAAAACTGCCGCAGTTTGTCGAGCCGTCTCCGAAAAACGAGAGCACGACTTTACCGGTTTTTTTGTATTTCTCTGCTAAAGCCGCCCCGACTGCCGATGGCTGATTACCCCCGACGATACCGGTTGAGCCGAGGTTATTTTGCTTATCTACTTCGGCTATGTGCATCGAGCCGCCCCGCCCTTTGCAGTAGCCGGTCTCTTTGCCCATCAGCTCGGCCATCATAGCATTCCAGTGGTTCCGGCGGTCTTTTTCGGTGTCGGCGTATTTGTTGCCGATTGCACCGCAGTGGCCGTGGCCCCGATGGGTCGAGCCGATTACATCGCCCCGCTCAATAGCTGCGGTAGAGCCGACGGCGACCGCTTCCTCGCCGGCATAGAGGTGCGAGGCGCCTTTGATAATATTCCGGCCTAAAAGCTCAAAGACCTTTTCCTCAAAGAATCGAATTTCATATATCGTCCTGAGCCAGTCCTTTGCTTGTTCCAGGCTAATAATCTTATCTTTTATAAGCTCTTTCAATCCTGGATGCGGTTTCTTTCGAGTGTCCTCGATGCAAAAATCCATACTTCAAATCTCCTCAAAAACTTCTCTTATGTGGGCAAAAAAACGTTCCATTGCCCCGTCAACATCGCTAAAGGTCAACAATATAGCACATTTCAATACGAAAAGACAACCGAAAATCCGTTGCTGCTCGAGGCTTATGAAAATTGTGGCCGGTTCAATGTCGGGGCAAGAGAGAAAGGGCATAAAGAGTATAGTTGAACTTTTGCGTAAGGATAGGGCAAAAGAATAACTTGAATCTCGATGCCGGATACTCGAAACTCGTTTAACGAACAACGAGCACCGAGGCGCAATGGGTGACGATTACTGTCTTGAGTCTTATGTCTTGGGTCTGGTGTCTTTTCTGACCGGTTAGCCGCCCGCAACTTTCTTGCGAAATGCTTCTGCTTCCCACTTGTTGATGAAATCGCGCTGCCTCTTGTTCAGGCTGCAAATTCCCCCCATCCGTTTGGCGTTGGTGCGAATAAAAGCCGAGTAAGCCACAATGTCGCGCACCGTCTGAGCGACCTTTTTTTTGCCTGCAACAAAAAGACCTGCGTTTTTGACAAGAAATGCTGCGGAGTGCTTTTCTCCCTTTTTGATTTGCAGCGCTAATCTCTTTGCAATGTCGGCCGTTTCAATTCGCTCTACCCACATTGCCGGCCCATTGGAATATACCAGCTCGTCCGGCGTCAAAACACCTGCCGACAGCATTTCTCCGGCATCTTTCTGAGCCATAAAAGCGGCAATCTCATTATCATTAAAATAGCTTATGGTCGTGCTCTCACCTGTTGCCTCGAAAAATTCCCTGCGAATGCGGTGTTTTATATCTTTGATTTTTTCCTGACTTACAGATTTGACTTTTCCGGCTTTCGGCTGTTTTAATTTGCTGTTGCAGCGGTTTATGACCTTGTGAACAAGCCGTAAGGCGGCATCGGCACTTCCCGTTGAGATGAAGAGACCGTGTTTATGGAGAAAAAGAATTTTAGGTTTTTTGCCGAACCGTTTCTGATAATTCTTCACTAACATGGCGATTTTCTTTGCAAGCGTGGAGCCTGGGTCGGTATAGGGTACCCAAAGAGACGGACTGGTTTCTGTCTTAAAAAGCCTCTCGAGCATTGCCTTTCCGTTTTTTGCGTTTACGAAAGCTCCCGCCGCACTGGGGTGCAGATGTATCACGCACTTATCGAGAAAACCATGCAAATGCGCTTCAACAGATGGCCGAGCCGGGCCCGTCACTTTGTCATCGCAGGCAAGGAGCAGCCGATTCACCACCTCAATTTCCCTCGCGTGGGTTTCGAGCTTAGCTATCGACTTATCTTTGATAATCGACAGGACCGAATCCAGCCGCATCCTCCGCCAGCCCCTGGACTTACTCATATCTTTTAAGGCCGTACCGCTGGCCTTGATATACATATATTTACCATCCGCGGTCTTTACGGACGTGTTACCGCCTCCACCCTGAACAAGGGTACTGTCCCTGCCGACCGTTCTTGATATTCTGATAAGTTGTGATAAAGCTTCATTCATATTGTCAATGCACTCCTTCTTCGGTGATTTAAATCACCGACCTTATAATGTTATCGTAAGCACCATTTTGAATTATTATGTCCCCGGCAGCAGAAGCACCGTCTATCGTGGTGTGGCGTCGGGCAAACCGCCGTCCACGGGAATTGTAGCTCCTGTAGTCGGTGTTTGACGCGTTGCAAAAAACAGTACGGCGTTGGCAACATGCCGTCCCGTAATCCTAACTTTTAATAGATTTCTATTTTTATAATACTCCTGTAATTGTTCTTCATCGAGTCCGCGTGCCTTCATTCGGCTCGGTCCTATTTCTTCCCATAGGCCGGATTTGTATTTGCCCTCAGAAAATACCGCATCGGGCGCAACCATATTGACGCGAACGTCGTATTGCGCTAATTCAAGACTTGCGATTCTGCCCAACTGATGACAGGCGGCCTTGGTGGCACTGTAAGCTCCGAAGCCGGCACCGGGGCTGGGCACATTCTTGCTGGATATAATAATAATATCACCGCCGGTTCCCTGGAGAATAAAAAGGTGTGCGGCTTCGGCAAGTGTCAGAAGCGAGCCTTCCACATTCACCTTTTCGAGCTTGCGAAAGGCATCGAGGTCTATATCCTTCAAATATGAAACCAGCGGGATACCGGCGTTGACAACCACAATATCAATTCCGCCCCAGGTTCTAATGATACTTTCAAAGCCGGAGACGACAGACTTCTTGTCGGTAACGTCGATTGGGATGCCTATCACTCGCTCACCCCCAATTCCCTTCAGGTCAGAGGTGAAATTGTCGAGTTTTTTGCCCGGCAGGTCCGTGGCCGCGAGATGGCAGCCGTTTTCCAAAAGCCCCCGGCAAATTCCATAACCGATGGCGCCGGCGGCACCGGTCACGACAGCAACCTTATTCCTAAGAGGCAAATCAGGGCCCCCGCCTCGCGGGAACCAATTATTATCTTGTCGCTCGATGTAAAGTATCCCAAGTGCACGAAGGCATACGATCTCCGGCTTATAGTTGTGTCGCTGTGAATAATTTGAAATCATGTCGTTTAATTGTTTGCGGAGAGTTTCCTGCTCGCCGTTTAAGTCTATATCGCCTAAGAAAAGCGGCGGATTCTTGCCCTTGGTCAAAGGTGCGGGATAGGATTTAGATTCGGCATTTTTTTCAGAACCGGCAAAATCAACAGCTTCTTTGTTTAATAACGACCTCAAAATAACAGGCTCGTATGGTATATCTTCATTGCCGGTCGGATTTGCCAGAAGCCCACGGACAATCGGTATTATCTTAGCTAATCGGTTCATTCTTTAGGACAGGATAACAGGATTCTTAGAAAAAATACAGAATAAAGAGACAGAACACGAAAACTTCAATTAGCGAAATACGAGATACGAACGACGAGCGACGAATTATCCTGGAGGATGGAAAAACGGCTGATTCCAAATCTCGTCAAATGCTTCTTCCATCGAAAGGTCGGTGAACACTTCCTGCCACTTGCCGGTGTGCCTCATATACGCCAGATTGAAACGACCGTTCGTCATATATGCAAGTCGCGTAAAGCTGTCCTCGAAAAACGGCGACAGCGCATTGGGACCCGGACAGGCGTACTTGGCACGGAAGTACAGGCAATTCTTATGCCACTTCGTGTAGATATCCACAATGTAGTTGAACCTCGCCTTCTTAGGCGGCGGCTTGATGTATCGTGGCTTAAACAACGTCTCGACGATTTCGTCCGCCTTGGCTGTAATTCTATCCTTCACTGCATCCGGCACGCCCGAAGCAGGCCCAGGCTGGTAAACCCATTGTCGTGGTATTTTTGCCATATTCACATCCTCCAGTCATTACGCCCAATCACCATTTTATGGTGGCCGTCCCTACTTTTTGTCCAGCTTTGCTCATTTGTACCCTTGCCACCTTAATCAAACGTTTTACCTCTTAACTGAGTAAAGGTAAAGGTGGATGCCCAGCTAAATTCAAAGTCTACCTGCTTCCAGCCAACCTCTGGTGAGTACAAGAAAAACATTCTAAACTAGCCTGGGCGGTCATCTTTTGCAAACATCATTTCGACGATTGCGAAAGAATACATACCGAAGGAATCGTCCGAATCAAACGTCTCAACTCTATATTCTAAGAAAACATCACCCTTCGTTGTTGTTGCAATGTGCTTATTTGGTGCTTTGAGGATATCTGCCCAAAATTCCCACTTGGCAGGCGGTGGTAGGCCTATCTTTTCGATAAGTTTTTTCTCTTGTTTAGACAGTTCAGGCTCAAGAAAACGTTTAAGAGCCTTCAAAGAATTTGGATCATACTTTTGCAGAGATTCTTCACCCAGCGCTTTGTCTATTCTATCTTCATTCTTTTTCAATTGAAAAGCATATGGGATGTATTCATCCCAATTTTCTTTTATATCAGGAATTGTGTATTTAATGAAATCATCTCTTGCTTTCTTGTAAAAGTAGTTATCTTCTCGCTTGCCACAACCTACCAAAGCCATAAATATAATTGTTCCAATAACAATTTTTGTTGTAATCATATTTCTTTCGGTATACATTAGCCTAAATCCGAAATCAGCGACTCTGGCAAGCATTAGCGAGTTAGACTTCGCTAGATTGGGTTGTTAGGTTTTTTTCTTATCACGTGAAATCTTCCAATCAAAATAATCGTTAGGGCCTAAATACATAGCTTCCCGTTTGGGATCAAAATTAGGAATTTCCTCTATTAGTTTCTCTATACCACTTCTTCCTTCTTCAAAAAGTGTCTTCATCCAATCCATTCTTGCAATTGCTGTGTCTTTATCCGCAAAGTGGAAAGCGAAATAAGGATGACTTAAAGGTATTTTGCCTTCTGTTTTGTTGTATATGGCCAACTCATAAGATGGGGTAAATTGAAATGGGTTGGCTTTGAAAACTTTTGACAATAATTTCCGAATTTCCCCCCATTTTACGAGGCTTAAGACATAGGTTTCATCATTGGATGAAATGCTTAAAGATATTCCCATAATTTTCCCCCCGAACTATCGTTTATATGGTTTCTCTATAACGCCAAACTCAATAGCCGCGGACGCATTGTTCATATTCGGCCGCTGGTCATACCGGGTATGCTTCCAGGCCTGCTTTCATAGCCCCTTCGATAGTGCCATCCGCAAGCTCGCTGCCCGGAAAAGACCACTCGTTGGGGTCATATCTTTCCGAGCTCCACTTGAAAATGGCGAATTTCCAATCGTCCATCTTGCCGGTGTACGTGAGACGACATATCGGCCCCAAACGGCCATAATCCGAGCGGTACAGGTAACAGTGCTTGCCGCTGAAGCGGGCCTCGTAATAACAATCATCCCGCCGCGAATTTTCTCTGTTGAAACGTTCAACGATTGAATCAACTTGACGCTTTACGTCCTCGGGTATCGAGGATGATGTCTTTCGTTTGCGACTCATAAGTGTTACCTTCTGCTGGTATAACGAAATATATAATCTTATCGTTTTGCCAAGTTATGAGTTAAAGGTGAATTTATTGGCCTTCTGCTCAACTGTGTTTTTTTCATTCAAAAAGCTGTGCAAACCTTGATTTCGTCCATTCAAGCTTTTTATCCATACAGCTTTTTCCCCTCCCGTAGTACGGTGGAGATGAATGAAAGCTCGAATTCACTCTCTTTTTCAACTTCCTTCGGAGTATAAACCAGAATGTCCATCGGAAAAGGATACGGCTTGAACATAAGGTGCAGTTGTCGGCTTCTTTTGTGCCTTGGCAAATCACTTTCGGCAATCACCAAAAGGTCAACATCGCTATGCTTTCCGGGTTGTTTTCGAGCGTATGAACCGAAAAGAATCACTGCCGTGGCATTGATTTTTTCTCCGATTTTTCCGGCAACATCTTCAATTTCATTGAAACTTACCATAGCTTGATGATAATTGTCTTTATCTGCTATTGCAACAATTTTTCTGTACTGTTATGTACAATAAAAAACGCCGAGGAAAAGACAAGATTTATGTTTATTTTTAATCTGCGTTTCCGTTCTCCTTAGCACTGCCAAAGATGAAAATCCGCGAAAACTGTGGTTAATCTTTTTCGTTCTTGAGGGTTTCGTATAGCTCGTATGCCTCGGCGGGCTTGAGGTTCTCGTGGACCACCTTATGGACCGCCTGCATCATGGCTTTGGGGGCATCGCTCTGAAAGATGTTGCGTCCCATATCGACTCCTGAGGCACCTTCCTGCACGGCTTTGTATGCCATCTTCAAGGCATCCGGCTCAGGAATTTTCTTTCCGCCGGCCATCACAATCGGCACCGGGCAGGAAGCAGTAATCGTCTGAAATCCTTCCTCGATATAATAGGTCTTGACTATCTGGGCCCCAAGCTCGGCACAGATACGGCAGGCCAGGCGGAAGTATCTGGCATCGCGGACCATATCTTTGCCGACTGCCGTTACCGCCATCGTGGGTATCCCATAGCGCATCCCCATATCAACCAGCCGGGTCATATTATGTACCGAGCGGCTTTCGAATTCGCCGCCGATAAATACCTGTAACGTAATCGCGGCCACGTTCATGCGAATGGCGTCCTCGATGTCAACGGCCAAATGTTCATCCGAAAGTTCCTTGAGTATGCTTGGCCCACCGCTGCATCGCATAACGATAGGTTTGGTCAGGGTGGGCGGTACTGAAGTCCGCAGAATCCCCCGAGTCAGCAT
>Ga0307435_1000414_pt1 | contig 19151 bp, 13 predicted proteins | sample SalMarWE160470MG_FD_202164 | JGI IMG/M metagenome (GOLD analysis project Ga0307435, IMG submission 202164) | Salt marsh sediment microbial communities from the Plum Island Ecosystem LTER, Massachusetts, United States - WE1604-70 | ecosystem: Environmental > Aquatic > Marine > Intertidal zone >... | reverse complement strand
TCAACCGGTCTACGTGACCGACCATATCATCGAATTTTGTAAAGCCGAGCTGCGCCATAATCTGCCGAACCTCTTCGGCTACGAAGAACATAAACCGCTGAAGAAACTCCGGCTTGCCCGCGAAGCGCTTGCGCAGTTCCGGTTCCTGTGTCGCTATACCGAATGGACACGCTCCCTCATGGCATTTGCGAAGCAGCGTGCAGCCCATAGTTACGAGAGCACTTGTGCCGAACCCGAAACGCTCCGCGCCCAAAAGAGCGGCTATTACAACATCGCGTCCAGTCTTCATCTGCCCGTCCACCTGCACCCTGATTCGGTCGCGCATCCGATTCATAACAAGGACCTGCTGTGTCTCCGCCAGTCCAAGCTCCCACGGTATGCCGGCGTGTTTTATTGAAGAAAGCGGACTTGCGCCGGTTCCGCCGTCGTGCCCGCTGATTAATACTTCGTCGGAGTTGGCCTTTGCGACTCCTGCCGCAATGGTCCCGACTCCAAATTCCGCGACCAGTTTCACCGAGACTTTTACGCCCGGATTGCTGGCCTTGAGGTCGTAGATAAGCTGAGCCAGGTCTTCTATCGAGTATATATCGTGGTGTGGCGGCGGCGATATGAGTGTTACTCCCGGCGTCGAGTATCTCAGTTGTGCAATCTCTTCGGTGACTTTATGGCCCGGAAGCTGCCCGCCCTCGCCGGGTTTTGCTCCCTGGGCGATTTTTATCTGCAGTTCCTTTGCGTGTGCGAGATAGTTGATTGTCACGCCGAATCGTGCGCTGGCGACCTGTTTAATGGCACTGTTTTTCGAATCGCCGTTTGGCTCCGGCTCGTATCTGGACGGGTCTTCGCCGCCCTCGCCCGTATTGCTCATCGCGCCGATGCGGTTCATTGCTATTGCCAGGCACTCATGCACTTCTTTGCTGATTGAGCCGTGACTCATAGCACCGGTACAGAATCTTTTTACGATTTCGCCGGCCGGCTCTACTTCTTCAAGCGGCACTGCTTCGCCCGGCAAAAATTCGAACATGCCCCGCAGAGTGTACAGTTTTTCCGCCTGTTCATTGACTGCCTTGGAATAATCAGCATAGGCCTGTACATCGTCGAATTTAACCGCATGCTGCAGACGCGACACTGTAGTTGGGTTCCACAAGTGTCTTTCGCCTGTGTTTCTATAATGGTATTCTCCACCGAATTCCAGCCCAAGCGCCCGCGCAGGACGCTGCCTGCCCTGAGCCGGGTCGAAGGGCTGGAATGCTGCCTTGTGCCGAGCCACGGTCTCACGGGCAATCTCAGCCAGCCCCATACCGCCGATTCGAGAGCTTGTGCCAGTGAAGTATCTGTTTATAACATCGCGGTTCAGCCCGATTGCCTCGAACAACTGGGCGTTGCGATAGCTTCTAAGCGTCGATATTCCCATCTTGCTCATTACCTTCAGAATGCCTTTTTTGACCGCGGCAATGTAGTTATCCGCTATCTGTGTCGGCTCCATTTTTGCCGGCAGGCGCTCCTGCCGTTGCAGCTCGAAAAGGGTCTCGAATGCCAGGTAAGGATTAACCGCATTGGCTCCGTATCCGCACAAGAGGCAAAAGTGCATCACCTCTCGCGGCTCGCCGCTTTCAATAATCAGTCCGGCCTCTCCGCGTAACCCCCGATTAAGGAGTCCATGATGAAGGGCCGCTGTCGCCAGCAGTGAAGGTATTGCGACCTTATTCTCCGATATGTCTCGGTCGCTAATGATTACTACTGATGCCCCGTCCCGGATGGCTTTCTCAGCGGTCTCAACAAGCTCGTCGAGGGCTCTTTTGAGACTCTCACCGGCGTCTGCCGCGTTAGCATCGAACACGCTGATGACCGTCGCAACGTTGAAGTCTTCTCTTTTCACACTCCGAAGGCGTTCGATATCTTCGTTAGTGAGTATGGGGTGCGGCAGCTTAAGTTGTCGGCAATGTTCGGGGCTTTCTTCGAGGAAATTTCGTTTCTTGCCAATGAACGACATTAAACTCATCACAAGCCCTTCTCGTAGCGGGTCAATCGCCGGGTTGGTTACCTGTGCAAAGAGCTGTTTGAAGTAGTTGAAAAGCAGTTTCGGCCTTTCGGAAAGCACCGCAAGGGGCGTATCGTTACCCATTGAACCCACCGGCTCCTGGCTGTTAACCGCCATCGGCGTCAGAATCATCTTCAGCTCTTCGCTCGTATAGCCGAACGCCTGCATCTTCTGTGTCATCGTCTCCGGCTCGCTGCTGATTAACTTGGGCGAGTCGAACAATCCTCGAAGCTCTATTCTGTTTTCCTCCAGCCAGCGGCGGTAAGGTCTGCGGCGGGCGATTTTGCTCTTTATTTCGGTGTCGGTGATAATGCGTCCCTCGACCGTATCCACGAGGAACATATTGCCCGGTTGAAGTCGCCCTTTACGGCTGACCTTTTCCGGCGGAAACTCAACAACACCGGCTTCGCTTGCTATCACCGCCAGACCGTCCGTCGTGACAAGGTATCTGCAGGGGCGAAGCCCGTTGCGGTCGAGCATTCCCCCTATGAGCCGACCATCGGTAAAGACAATCGCAGCAGGGCCGTCCCACGGCTCCATTATCGCAGAGTGATATTCGTAAAATGCCCGCTTGTCGGTGCTGATATAATACTTCGGCCCAAATGCCTCTGGTATCATCATCATCATTGCATGCGGCATACTGCGACCGGCCTGTACCAGTAGTTCCAGTGCCGAATCGAAACACCCTGAATCACTCATATCCGGTGCAAGTATAGGAAACAGGTCGCCGATGTTATCGCCGAAAACTGGACTTGCCATTATCGTTTCCCGTGCGCGCATATAGTTGCGGTTGCCGCTGAGGGTATTGATTTCACCGTTGTGTGCTATGCAGTGAAATGGCTGAGCCAGGCGCCAGTTCGGAAAGGTATTTGTGCTGTAACGCTGATGAACGATTGCCAGCGCGCTTTTTACACGCTTGTCGGCCAGGTCAGGGTAATATTCGAACAACTGTCGTGCCAGGAACATACCCTTGTAACAAATTGTTCTGCACGACAGGGATGTCACATAGAAATCTTCACTTTCTTCACCGAACTTTTCCCGCACGAGCCGTTCGGCCCGTTTACGCGCCATATATAGTTTGCGTTCGGGTAGCTTATCCCGCGGCCCTGCCCCATCGACAAATATCTGTTTTATCGACGGCTCAGCGGTAAGTGCGATTTGACCGAGGCAGTCATTCGATGTCGGAACGTCCCGCCAGCATATTACACGCATACCGTAGTAGCCGATTGCAGCTTCGAGAATATCGTCACACTGTTCTCGCAGTTCGGTATTTTTCGGGCCGAATACCATTCCTGCAGCGTATTGCCCCGGTTCGGGCAGGGCAAAACCAATTTGCGCACACTCAGCCGAGAAAAACTCGTGGGGAATCTGAAATAAAATACCTGCACCGTCACCGGTCTTTTCGTCTGCACCGGCCGCACCGCGATGATGTAGGTTGAGCAGTATCTCTTTGCCGTATTCGATTATCGAATGGTCTTTCGAACCGGTGATATTAACGACCGCTCCGATACCACAGGCATCGTGTTCCTGCCGGACTTCGTAAAGCCCCTGGTCTTTTAGTCTCATCTTGTCCATAATAGTCGTTTGGTTATTGTGCCAATACCTGTCAGGATTGAGATTTCCTTCATTATACGCCCCAAACGGCCTTAGTCTCGCAATAATCAGTTAATATCATTCATAAGCTCCACTGATGATGTCTACAGTATGTCTAATATCTCTTTTGAGCCGAATTCTCTCCCGGTGTTTTATTACCGCATTTTATTATTCTGGGAAAGGAACAACCCGTCGGCATTTATGGGGTAAGACCTGCTTCGCTTTGCCGACCTCGGATCGGCGACGGCGAGCAGGCCTCACCCGCAACCCAATGCCCACTGCACGACCGCTCGTGCAGCGTTATCCTATGTATGTGTTCGCACTTCAAGAAGTGCGTTTTCTCACATATTAACAGTCGTAGTAGAGGTTAAACTCATACGGATGTGGCCGCAGCGCTAGTTCATTCAGTTCCTTCTCTCGCTTCCACTTAATCCATGTTTCAATGACGTCTTCGGTGAACACATCGCCTGCCAGGAGGAATTTATAGTCCTTCTCGAGTGCATCAATCGCCTCTGCCAGTGAGCCGGGCGTCTTAGGATATTTCGCCAGTTCCTCCGGCGTCATTTCGTAGATGTCTCTGTCCAACGGTTCGCCCGGGTCAATCTTGTTTTGAATTCCATCGATTGCCGCCATAAGCATCGCCGTCCACGCTAAATAGCCGTTCGCTGTTGGGTCCGGGCAGCGAAACTCCAGCCGCTTTGCCTTGGGGTTGGTTGAATACATCGGTATCCGCACGCCCGCCGAACGGTTTCTTGCGCTCATCACCAGATTTACCGGCGCTTCAAAGCCCGGCACAAGCCGGCGATAAGAGTTCGTCGTGGGTGCGGCAAATGCAAGAATCGCCGGTGCGTGCTTCAATAAACCGCCGCAGGAATACAATCCGATTTCGCTCAAGCCCGCATAACCCTTGTCGGCAAACAGGGGCTTGCCGCCTTTCCACAGCGAGAAGTGTGTGTGCATTCCGCTGCCGTTGTCCTGAAAAACCGGTTTGGGCATAAACGTCACCGTCTTGGCATTTCTCTTGGCGACGTTTTTTATGATGTACTTGTACCACATGAACTGGTCGCCCATCTTAACCAGTTCATCAAACTTCATATCAATTTCTGCCTGGCCTGCCGTGGCAACCTCGTGGTGATGTGCCTCCACGATTATTCCGACCTTGTTCATTTCGTAAACCATTTCACCACGCAGGTCATGGTATGTATCTGTCGGGCTTACCGGGAAGTAACCGCCCTTGAAGCTCGGCTTGTATCCGAGATTGGGTTCCTCGAATCTCGCCGTATTCCACGACCCTTCGACGGAATCTATCATATACATCCCCGTGTGTTGATTTTGCTCGTAACGGACCTCGTCGAAGATGAAAAACTCCGGCTCCGGACCGATAAAGCAGGTATCTGCTATGCCTGTTTTCTTTAAGTACTCCGCACCTTTCCTGGCGATGTGCCGCGGGTCTCGTGTGTATTCCTTCTTGGTCACCGGGTCGACAACGTCGGCGATTATACTGACCGTCGGCTCCTTGAAAAATGGGTCTATTACCGTGGTGTTTGGGTCAGGCACCGCAAGCATATCCGAGACGTGAATTCCCTGCCAGCCGCGAATCGATGAGCCGTCGAAGCCGACGCCGTCGGTAAAAGTGCTCTCATCCCAGGTCTCGGTTGGGAACGAGCAGTGCTGCCAAGCGCCAAGAAGGTCGGTAAACTTCAGGTCGACCATTCTGGCGTGGTTCTTCTTTGCAAACTCAAAAAATTCTTTTGGACTCATTCATTCACCTCATTATAAAATTGGGTTGCTAATTATTGTTCTTTATCCAATGGCCTTGTTGCCTCTTTCTCCTGTGCGGATGCGAATGCATTCGACCAGGTCGAGCATGAATATTTTGCCATCACCTATCTGTCCAGTTTTTGCCCCTTCGATTATCGCTTTTATTGTCGGTTCCACAAAGTTTTCATTCACGGCTATCTCCAGCCGAACTTTCTTGAGCAGATTAACTTCGAATTTAATACCCCTGTAGCTTTCGCTGTATCCCTGTTGCTCACCGCAGCCCAGCGCGTTTGTTACTGATAGTTTATAAACTTCCGCCTTGTATAGTGATTTCTTTACGTCCTGCAGCTTATGCGGCTGAATGTATGCTACTATGAGTTTCATTTATTTACTCCTGTTCCCGGCCGTTCTTCATATGGTGCTGAATATCTGAAATCCGCCGTATGCTTCCATTCCGTGTTCACCGATATCCAATCCGCGAAGCTCCTCATCTCTGCTTACTCTAAGCCCGACCGTGAGGTCTATCAACTTGAAAATAATGCCCATACTGACCACAATAAAGACCACTGCGCTTATGCTGCCGACCATCTGGATACCCAGTTGCATCGGGTTTCCGCTGTACACAAATCCGTTATTCGCCAATCCCAGGGCTTCTTTGCCGAAGACACCTATGCTCAAGGTTCCCCATATTCCGCATATTCCATGCACTGGAAACGCGCCGACCGGGTCGTCAATCTGGAGCTTATCGAGTATCTCAACTCCTCTGACTACAAGATACCCTGCCACGGCTCCGATTACCATCGCCGCCCACGGCTCTACAAAGGCACATGGTGCCGTTACTGCTACAAGACCTGCCAAGGTCCCGTTCATTGTCATGGATAAGTCCGGCTTGCCGAATCTCTTCCATACGGTCAGCATCGCTGCAATACCGCCTATACAAGCCGCTAAATTCGTATTGATAGCGACTCTGCCGATAAGTGCGCCGTCACCAACGCTCAGGGTCGAACCTGCGTTGAAACCGAACCATCCGAACCAAAGGATGAATACACCCAGCGATGCCAGCGGGATATTATGACCCGCCAGAACATTTGCTTTTCCATCAGGGGCGTATTTACCTTCTCTTGGTCCTAACATCTTTGTGCCCACCAGGGCTGCAACTCCACCTACGGTATGGACTACCGTTGAGCCGGCAAAGTCGGTAAAACCCATCTTGCTCAGCCAGCCGCCTCCCCATATCCAGTGGCCGACAATCGGGTATATCAAAGCCGATATTAGAAACGAATATATCAGGTAGGCCGGAAATCTCATTCGCTCAGCCATACCACCTGCGACTATTGTTGCCGCGGCTCCACAGAAGGCCGCCTGGAATAGCCAGAAAGCGTAAAGCGGAATACCATTAGAAAGCGGCTCAAGACCCAGTAGGCACCACCCGGTCGTTCCGCAGAACGCGTTGCCCGCGCCGAACATCAACGCATAACCGACCAGAAAGAATCCGGCCGAAGCCATGCAAAAGTCAAGAAAATTTTTGGTAAGGATGTTGCAGGTGTTTTTGGCCCTTATGAAACCAGCCTCGACCATCCCAAAGCCGGGTTGCATAAAGAATACCAAAAATGCACCCAATAGCACCCAGACAGTATCCAAGCCCTGCGTGATATCGCTTAGAGCGATTCCGCCGTCTTCCGCTGAACTGCTGCCGCACATACAAACCGCAATAACAATACCCGGCAATGCGGCTTTGCGGAACAGACCATTTCTGCCTTTTCCCTTCACTTTCTGCGTCTCCTTATATGTCCTGATATGTCCTGTCAACTTTCTGGCATCCAGTCCAGCGTCCATCTTTCGCTGCGACATGATAGAAATCCTTCTATTAAGAACAGATAGCAACCTCTGTGCCAAAGCCCAAATCTCGTATTATATCAAGTGCTAAGCTCTTGCTTATAATAGTGTTACGTCTTGAAGAGAGCGGGTTTTTCTAATGCGAGCAGGTTACATATTCGTAGATTTTCTTAGGAATACCTACATAGTTGTAGAATTCGTATGGCATCTCGCTTAAAGCAGGACCCCGCCGAATACTGGCGGGGTCCTAACCGATGCCCTGTTGAGGGCACAGAAAGTGAGGGCTATTATCAGCAAGTCTGGTTTTAGCCAATTGCCTCTTTGCCCCGTTCGCCGGTTCGTATCCGGATACACTCGGGCAGGTCGATTACGAATATCTTACCGTCACCTATCTGGTCTGTTCTGGCACCACTAATGATCGCGTCTATTGTTTTCTGGATGAAGTCCTCGTTAACAGCTATTTCCAGCCGGACCTTCTTCAGAAGATTGAACTCAAACTTAATGCCGCGATAGCTCTCGCTATATCCCTGTTGTACACCACAACCAAGTGCGTTTGTTACCGAAACTTTGTAGACCTCTTTCTCATAAAGTGCCCTTTTCACATCTTGCAGCTTATGCGGCTGAATATAAGCAATTATCAGTTTCATCTTTATCTTCTCCGGTCACAAAAACAGACAGTTAAGTTGTCGTGAAAATTTGGAAGCCCGAATATGCCTCCATACCATGCTCTCCGATATCGAGACCTTTAAGCTCCTCTTCCGCAGAGACGCGCAGCCACATAGTCTTGTGGATGGCACCGAACAGGAGTAGTCCAAGTCCGAATGCCCATACAAAAGCCGTACCAGCACCAAGCATTTGTACTCCGAGTTGACGCAAGCCGCCGCCGTAGAACAATCCGCTTTCCAAATTGAACAGGCCTGCTGAGAGCGTTCCCCAGGCCCCACAAACACCATGAACACTCACGGCGCCAACCGGGTCGTCAACATGCAGAACGTTGTCAATGAACAATACACTAAGTACGACTAAGACGCCGGCGATGGAACCTATAATAATGGCTGCTATCGGCGACACACCATCGCAGGGGCAAGTAATAGCGACCAGACCCGCTAATGCACCGTTCAATGCCATAGATGCATCCGGCTTTTTCACTATTAACCATGAGGTAAACATAGCCATAATCGCACCGGCTGCCGCAGCAAGGTTAGTGGTAACCGCAATGTAGCCGATTAATCCCTCGCCGGTAGTAGTACTTCCAGGGTTGAATCCGAACCAGCCGAACCACAGTATAAATACACCGAGCGCAGCCAGAGGGATATTATGGCCTGTAATCGCATGTGCCTTGCCGTCGGGACCATATTTACCGATACGCGGGCCAAGCACGACCGCTCCCGCTAAAGCCAGCCAGCCGCCGATAGAGTGTACGACTGACGAGCCGGCAAAGTCGAGAAAGCCCAGGTTCTCAAGCCAGCCGCCGCCATCTAACAGGCCGCCCCACGCCCACGAGCCGAATATCGGATATATCACCAGCGATATGAAAAAGCTGTAAATTAAGATATCCGACAAACTTGGTACGTTCGGCCATGGCACCGGAGACAATGGTCGCAGCGGTGGCACAGAAGACCGTTTGGAATATAAGAAATGTCCAGTTCCAATCACCGCCCGGCTCTGTACTGGATAACAAGAAATGCGTTGTACCAAACAGGCCGTTAGTAGCGCCGAACATAAGCCCGAAACCGACCAGAAAGAATGCTATCGAGCCGATGGAGAAGTCCATCAGGTTCTTCATAAGGATGTTGACGGCATTTTTCGCTCTGGTAAAACCGCACTCGACCATTGCGAAACCTGGTTGCATGAAGAACACCAGAAACGCCGCAACGCATGTCCACACAATATTTATATTCAATTGTAGCTGTTCGTTTACGCTTGCGCGGTTAATTCTACTTCTGTTCCGTCCATTTCCTCGGCGAAAGCCGCTGAACTTAAACCCGCTAATACGAGGAGTCCGAAGCCGACCAGAAGAATTCTTATTTTTTTATCCATAGCGAGTGCTCCTAATATTTAGAACTCGGTTGAGACGCCAATGCCGAAAAAAAAGTAGTCACTTTCTGTTCTGTAAGCATCCGAGTTGCGAATGGCGCTATCCAGCAGCGTTACGTAGTTCAAGCTTGGCGAAATCGTCCATCCGTTTATCGCGAACGGGAAAGCAACTGACATTGTGAGGTCATTGGCTTTGCATGAGTCGACACCCCAGTAGTAATTGTTATAGTTACTATTGCCCCAGCCGAAACTGGCTGCGATTTCCATACCGGCCGGTGTGTCCGGAGCAAGTTCGCATATTTTCTCAAAGCTGTGACCGATTGCAAAAGATGCGTATGTGCCGTCCGCCTCATCCACGTCGTGATAGACGGTTATTGATGGAATGAGAGGCAAATCGAAATTGAGTCCCCAGTAAAGCTCTGTTGTGTCAGAAAATTCGGTGTTCGGAAAATCGTAGTATATTACACCGACGGAAAACCCCACTCCTTCAATACCCGGAATATCTGCGGAGTAATCCAGCGAGTAGTCCACTTCCGTGAAGTCTCCCGCGTTGTCGGTATAGTTGGTTGTTTCGAGGCTGCCCCATATTCCGGCCGTCAGACCGCCGTAAGAGGCGGTAATACCCGGTTGGAATACGGGGTCGTCATCGAGGTCCTGTCCTCGCCAGATATACTTGCCGTAGTAATCTGCCGAAAGCCCGAATTTGATGTTCTCTTGAGCGAAAATTATCTCCGGAGCAACTGTAAGTGCGATGATTGTTGAAACCAGACAGCCAAACCTTCCTAAGCTCACTTTTTCCCCCTTTCAATAAACGCGACAACAGAAATTGTCATGCCGATAGGCCAGCCTACTTTTGGAGAAAATATAATAGCAATATCCGTGCCAGAAGAAGTATGGATAAGTTGTGAGACGTATAAATGTTTGCTATTAAGGAACTTATGGTGTTAATTGCCGGAAGGGCACTAAATAGCAAAGCGACATAAATGTAGTAGTATTGATGCATATCTACAAATATGTTGATAAAAGAGCGGTCAGGAAAGAAGCTTCGGGTATATGGCGTATTTCTTAATCTTGTATCCGAGAATACGTTCGGTAATGCCGAGTTCCTTAGCGGCATTTCTCTGCCGGCCACCGGATTTCTTAAGCGCGTCAATTATCAGCTCACGTTCCTTGTTGGCGATTATCTCAGGCAGCGATTGTCCCGCCACTCGCTCGGTCTTTCCTATCATTTGAAGCGATGGCGGCAAATGCTCCGAGCGTATTACCTCGCCATCACACAAAAGAACCGCTCGCTCGATACAGTTTTCCAGCTCCCTGATATTGCCGGGCCAGTGATAGCTTGTCAGCATCTCGATGGCGGGTGTCGAGATGCGGGTGATGTGCTTGTTGTTTTCCGATGATGATTTATCGAGGAAAAAGTCGGCAAGCTGCATTATGTCATCCTTGCGTTCGCGAAGGGGCGGAAGATAAATCGGGAAAACGTTAATCCGATAGTAAAGGTCCTCACGAAAAACGCCGTCTTTTATCTGGTCCTCGAGATTCTTATTCGTAGCGACGATTATCCGAACGTTTGTCTTTATTGTCTCTGTGCCGCCCAGCCGTTCGAACTCCTTGAACTGAATCACTCGCAATACCTTAACCTGCAGGTTAACGGGAAAGTCGCCGATTTCGTCGAGGAATATCGTGCCGCCGTGCGCTCTTTCGAATCTGCCGATTTTGCGTTCTGTCGCGCCTGTGAATGCGCCTTTATCGTGACCGAACAGCTCGCTTTCCAGCAAGGTTTCCGGCAGGGCGGTGCAGTTGACTTTGATGAAGGGTTTGCCGGCTCTTGGGCTGTTGTAGTGAATTGCGTGTGCGACGAGGTCTTTGCCCGTGCCGCTTTCGCCGCGTATAAGCACCGTGGCGTTGCTGTCTGCAACCTGCTCAATAAGCCGGTATACTCCCTGCATCGCGTTGCTGCTGCCGACCATATTATGAACGTTGAACCGCTTCTTCAATTCCTGGCGAAGCCGAACGTTTTCATCGCGAAGCTGCTTTTGCTGGCTTTCGATGAGTTTGTTCAGCTTAACCGCCTGGGCAATCATCGTTGAGATAATATTCAGAAGGTGAATATGCTCCTCGAAGTCGTTTGTTTTATCTGTCTGCCTGTCAACACTCAGTGCGCCGATAGTCTCGCCCTCGAGCTTGATAGGGACGCAGAAAAAAGTGATGGGTTTGCCCCCGCCATGTTTTCTTGCCCCGGTCTTGTCAAGGAAGCGAGCGTCTTTAGAGATATCGGGCACGATTATTTCTTTGCCGGTCTGGACCACGGTACCCGTTATACCCTCTCCCATCCTGTATGTTCCCATCTTCTGTGATTTTTCGCTGAGACCATGGGCTATCTCGATATTCACGGTTTCCGTGTCAGGATTCAGCAGGGTAATTGTTCCCCGTCTCAGTTTTAGATGTGTGTCGAGCGACTTCAGAATTGAACTAAGCGTCTGCTGCAGGTCAAGCGACTCTGCAAGCCCTCTTGCTATGTCGCTTAACAACTGAACTTCTTTTGCCGGTTTTGCGCCCATATTTTTAACTCTCGGAATCGCCGCCGTATGATAACGAAATTGTAAGCCAAGTGCAATAAGCTACAATTTTGTATTATCATAGCTGGGATTCGTAGTCGCTTCGAATGGCGTTTATTGCATCAAAAATCGTATGTAAGCTGCAGAAGGAGGATATTATTGTCCGGTATGGGGCTGCCGTTTTTGCCATTCTCATGACGATAGCCGGCGTTCAGTTGCCAGCCATCCTGTGCAAATACGGTAATGTCGATTACAGCACGCTCCAGTGTGGGCTGAGGCGACGATGACAGATTGTGTGTCTGTTTGTCGTATTGCAGCCCCAGGATGATATCGTTGGTGAGGTAGTGTTCCAGCCGGACAAACAGGTCCTTTGAGTCAGTGCCCATATAGTGTCCGATTATCCTGCCTCTATAGGTATAGCCGGCCTGATAGACGTGGTGGTTGTAGAAGACATTCGGTTTGCCGGGGATGTGGTTATTCGCGTATTCAATGGTCAGGTCGGTTCTTCCCGTCCTGCCGATATCAAATATCTTCGCCCCGAAAAGCTTACCGAAGTTAGTCGGTAGTCCGCCCGCTTCATCTTCGCCGATGAAGTCGCCATATAGCTTGACGGATTTGGCGGGCATCAGCCAGTCGATGGGCAGCAGCACCGACGCGTCGAAGCCGGCCAACTGGTCATTGTCGAGCTTGCCCGGTCGGTTCTCTTTTGTCGCTAAAAAGATGTTCCAGTAATCGCGTAAGCCGAGGCCGCCTCTTCCGGCGCCGCCGAAGATAATAGCTCGCGATAAACCCAGCTCCACCGCAGGATGCGGTTTGAAGCTTAAACGCAATCCCGTCAGCTTCGGCTCAGGGACAGGCCTGTCTTTTTCCAACTGCGTGAGAAACCATACCGCTTTGAATGGTCCCAGCAAGCTGAATATCCAGGGAAGCCGGATTGGACCGGGCGTAGATAACTTGACCATTTTGAATGGCTCGGCGTTATTGCTCATTAGCAGTGAGCCGTAATAGCCCGGCCCCCACCACAACGAGTCCTTGCCGACCTCGATTTCCCATTTGCCCATTGCAAGCTTGCCGTATGCTTCAATCAGTTTCACATCTCGGCTGCCTTGCTCAGAGGACCAGGGATATTCGGGGTGCAGGTAAAACGCCGTGACGTCGAACAATCTTGCTCTCGACGCAAAGCCGGCACGTGTGTTGGAATATTTATCAAACTGGTCTCCTCGAATGTTCTCAATATCGGGTTTTGAGCGTGCATATACATATTTTACATAAGGGTCTTCGACGGGCTTGACGAAATCCTGCATCGGCTGGCCTTCAATTGCACCTGTCGCTGCGAGTTCGGACGCAAACTCTTGTTTGAGTCGTTCGAGAATGACTGAGGTTACCTCATTTTGTTGGTTGAGCCGCTGATATTTTTCGTCTGCCTCTGCAATCATTCTTGCCATCTCGAATCGCGAAACCGGCCTGGTTGTAAGCATCGAGCTGTCGATAAGCCCCTGGCCCGCGAGCTTGTCGATGGCATCATAACTCCAGTGGTCGAGAGGGACATTTGTTGAGACAAAGGACAGGCATGGCAAAGCCAGAAGTATTAACAATACTGAGAGAATTTTCTGCATAACCCTCAGCTTCTCGGATATAAATAAAAACAGTCGCCGCTGGCCTGATTATAGCCAACCGAATACATTGGTCAACACAAAGCCCACAGCCCCATTGGTTTGATGGTAGAAGTACTAATGGAGAGTTTATCGGCCGGTCCTATAAAAAGGGTAAAGTCTTTATAAATGATTTGTCGAAAAACCAGTAAGAAACTCGCCTGTTTCCTGGGGGGCGGCTGGAGGCGTGCTGCAATCGACGGAACTGTCCAGCCCTGCTAAAGGGGAACAGGTGGGCAGGTAATTTTGGGGGTAGTTGTGTGGGTGGCTCTGTTGTCGTGCGGCAGTTGCGGGGCGCCGTTTTTAGTTGAATTGCCCTGTGTCCTTTCTGGAAGAGTCCTGGGTGTTTTTGGCTGGCAGCCGCTGCGATAAACAATTGGGCGGCACAATAGACAGTGGTTACTTTTTGAGGAAACTGCCCCGTTGGATATTAAGCGCAGCCGACAGGGACGGAGTATGCCTTGATGTACGCATGAATTCACAACAAATGTTGGTGTATTCTGCAATGCACAAATGTCAAAAACCTTCAAAAATCTGTTGACTGATTCTTGTGCCGGATTATATTGTATTTTGTTGGTCTCTGACCCTCGCAACAGGGATGGTTGGAGGACCGGGCAAGTTGAGTCGGTGTTGCCCGCTGGTTGTAAGCCAGTGCGGATTTTACGAGTGGCATCTGACAGCTTGGTCAATGGCGTGGTTACTGCAAAGGAGTGTGACAGATGAGGGGTAAAATATCCGCAGGGATGCTGGGTTGTCCCGCTCGTCAGAGAATAACGCATTGCGTCCTTCGCCCGGCAATCAGTCAAATCTCTATAATAGTAATCGGAGTGATAGCAGTATTCCTGTTAGGCGGTGCATCAGCAGCACAGACAGTTCCTTCCACTGATATAACCGCTATTGAGAAAATGGGCATCGACCCAAACACGCTGTCCCCTCAGCAAATCAGAACTATACTCTCGAGCCGGTCGCCGGGATTGTATAGTACCGAGACCCCGGATATCAATGACGTTAAAACCGTTAAACTCGAATCCGCAAAGCAGGAAGTGTCGAATGTGGAACGGCTAATATCTGGTGAGTTGCCCGGAGAGGTGCCGGAAAATCTGACACAGTTTGGTTATGACGTATTTCGCGCACCGGCGTCTACTTTTGCCCCGGTTACGAATGTCCCCGTAGGGCCGGACTATGTCGTAGGTCCTGGCGATAGTTTTACCATAACGCTTTGGGGAAGAATTAATGCTCAATATACCGTAATAGTCGACCGGGACGGCGGAATCGTCCTACCTGAGATTGGCGTGCTGAATGTTTCCGGTATGACATTAGCGAAGGTTAGGGACTATCTGGAGGACCAGCTTTCTCGTAAGCAAACCGATTTTAGAATGGCAGTAACTATGGGCCGGCTCCGATCGATAAGAGTGTATGTAGTGGGTGAAGCGGAAATGCCCGGCAGTTATACCGTCAGTTCTCTGTCCACGGTGATAAATGCACTTTTTGCGGCGGGTGGGCCTTCGAAAAACGGCTCACTGCGAAATATTCGGCTGTCTCGGAGTAACCAGCAGGCAATACACGTGGACCTTTATGATTTTCTGCTCGGTGGCGACAAGAGCGGTGATGTTCGGCTGCAGGACGGTGACACGATATTTATTCCGCTCATCGGGCCGGTTGTGGGGGTCAGTGGCAACGTAAAAAGACCCGCTATATATGAGATGGCGAGAGAAATGACGCTGCGGGAAGTGCTTGGTATGGCAGGCGGTGTCAACTATGCCGGCTGGCTGCGGCAAATTCAGGTGGAGAGGGTGGAAAATCATCAAAAACGCATTGTGGTTGATTTTAATGTTGCTCCCTCGACTTTGCTCGAGACGGGCGAGCCGGAGAGTGTTGCAAGCCAACCCGCAACCGAGACCATTATTCAGGACGGCGACCTGATAAGAGTGTTTGGTGTGTCGCGCTTGGAATACGGCAAACGAAGCGCATCCGTAGGTGGTGAGGTTTATCGACCCGGTGAGTACCGATTTGTTCCCGGGATGAGATTGAGCGAGTTGCTCGATGCTGCCGGCGGACCTCGAAAGAACGCCTACCTTAAAAACGCGGAACTTACCCGCAAGCACATCAGTCAGACAGGTATGCAGACTGAGAAACTCGATCTTGACCTCGAAAAAGTTCTCGCAAAAGACCCGGTCGAAGATATTGAACTACAGGATTATGACCATTTAATTGTTCGGTCAATACCGGAGCTTGAGTTTGACCGCAATGCCATCATTTCCGGCGAGGTTCGCTTCCCCGGCGTATATCCAATAAGCAGAGGGGAGACATTAAGCTCACTTATCGAACGTGCCGGCGGCTATACTCCAGGAGCATATCTGCCCGGAGCAGTATTTACCCGTGAAAGTGCCAAAGTTGTTCAGCGGCAGCGAATGGATGAACTTATCGACCAGATTGAAGAGTCTATTTTGACCAGCACGGACCGGGCGATAAGCGGTGCGCTGGATGAAGAAACTGTGCAGACCCAGGAGTTGTCTCTCAAGGCAAAAAGGGAGCTGCTGGGTAAACTACGTGCCGCCAGAATTGATGGTCGTGTTGTTGTTAAGCTCGTCCCGCTCGAGCAGTTGAAGGGCTCGTTTTATGACGTTGAGCTGGAGAAGGGTGACAGGTTGTTTATCCCTGAAACACCGGGTGTTATCAACGTCGTGGGAGAGGTATTCAATCCGACGGCCTTGTTATACCAGAAAGGCAGAACCGTTGCTTACTACTTGCGAAGGGTCGGAGGCCCGACTAACGACGCAGACAAAAAACAGATTAGCGTCATAAAAGCGGATGGCTCAGTTGTCAGTATCGCACAGAAAGACCCGGGCAGTGCCTACTGGGATGACCAGTCGCATCAATGGCACTTCGGCGGATTTATGAATATCCGGCTCAATCCCGGCGATACAATTCTCGTGCCGAGAAAAATCGACAAGTTCTTCTGGCTCAAAACCACAAAAGATTTGACCCAGATTTTGTTCCAGGCAGCTTTGGCCACAGGTGTAATATTGGCTTTATAACCGGTTTAGGAAACTTTTGTCATGGATGATACCTCACGCCCAGGCAGTAGCGTTGACAAGACGACTGTGGGCATAACTGGAAGTAATAGTGGCTCATCGCCCCGGCAAAATGCCGACGACGAAATAAATCTCGCTGATTACCTTCACGTCATCTCAAAGCACAGGAGAATGATTTTCTGGATTTGCACTATCGCCGTCATAACAACGGCGATTATAAGTCTCCTCTTGCCCAAAAGCTACGCCGCCACTGCCTCGGTTGTGCCTCCGATTAACGTTCTGCAAAAAGAATCCAGCCTTGCCGGTAGTCTGGGCGGGGTAGGCAGCGATTTACTGCGAAAGGCAATGGACGTTAGCAGCATCACCGATATGTACGTTGGTATCCTGCGCAGCAGAAGTGTCGCCGATGCTCTTATCGAAAGGTTTGATCTGGCGACAGTTTACAGGGTCAAAGGTAGTGTTTCTCGTATCAGGCAGATATTGAGTAACAGGACATCAATTAGGGTCGGCGACGAAGGCATTGTTAAGGTTACGGTCGAGGATAGAGACCCCTGCCGAGCGGCGGTCTTGGCAAACGCATACGTCGAAGAATTGGACAGGCAAAACAAGCGACTATTCGTCGGCCAGGCAGCCAGCAAGAAGTTTTTCCTTGAGAATCGCCTCAAAGAGATTGAGCAGGAACTTAGCCAAATTGACAATCTGCTGAGTAGGGATGCCAAAATCAAGGAAATGCTCTTTGAGCTGCTCACACGGGAATACGAGATTGCGAAAATTGAGGAAGCCAAGAGCATGCCGACGATTCAGGTCCTCGACAAGGCCATTGCTCCTGAACATAAGTTCAAACCAAAAAGAAAACGGATGGTTTTGTTTGCTGGTATGGCGGGTCTGTTTATCTCGGTTCTTGTGGTGTTTGTCCGTGAGCATTTAACGCCTTTGGATGGGATACGAAGTTGATGTACCTTAGCCCGATTTCCTTTCGTTTATCACTAATCTTTACTGTCTGACAAGTTTTGGCTGGTGATAGCGGTGCAACAGAATCGATGGTTGCAGTTGTCCTCGATGGCGCAACCGACGGGGACGGAGTCTTAAAAGATTAACTAAGGGTAATCAATAATGATGGCGGTGCTGTAAGGATAGAATTGCGAACGCATCTTGTAATCCCCCAAAAAACCTGTTTTCGCACTGATAACGCGGTTTTTGGCAGATTATGGAATGGCTTGTAGATAACACTTTGGAAGGTGCGGGTGGGCTAATGGATAGTATGAAAAATATAAAAGTAGTCATTTTGTGCGGCGGTAAAGGCACGAGGATGAAGGAAGAAACGGAGTACCGACCGAAGCCACTTGTTGAAATTGGCGGCAAGCCTGTTATTTGGCATATAATGAAGATTTATGCTCACTATGGTTTTAAGCAATTTATTCTCTGCCTTGGATATAAAGGGAATATGATCAAGGAGTATTTCAGGAATTATGCTGCTTTGAACAACGATTTTACTATCCAATTAAAGAACCACAATGATATTCAGTTCCACAGCAACCATGAAGAAGCTGATTGGCAGGTTACTCTTGTGGATACAGGCGAAGAAGCACAGACCGGGGCTCGAATAAAAAGGGTTGGAAAATATATCAACAGTGACCTGTTTATGGTTACCTACGGAGATGGTGTAGCCAACATAAACATTCAGGAACTGCTTAAGTTCCACAAACAACATAATAAAACAGGAACAATAACGGCGGTACATCCTCCTTCCAGATTCGGTGACCTGGTACTGAAGGACGGCCGGGTAATTGAGTTTAATGAAAAGCCACAGGCAAGGGAAGGATTAATAAGCGGCGGGTTTTTTGTGTTTAATAAAGTTTTTTTGGATTATTTAAAAGATGACGATAGCTGCTTTTTAGAGAAAAAGCCTTTAGAGCAATTGACTTCCGAAGGGAATCTGATGTGCTATGTTCATACCGGCTTTTGGCAATGCGTAGATACTTACAGGGAATTGGAATTATTAAACAAGCTTTGGATACTTCCTGAGCCGCCATGGAAGGTTTGGTAGATATGCGAAGCACTTTCTGGAAAAACAAAAAAGTACTCATTACAGGTTACGAAGGGTTTTTAGGTTCGAATCTTACGAGAACCCTGTTGGATTATGGCGCGAAAATATACGGCTTGGATATTCTAACACATAGAAAATATACAATTTTATCCCAAAAGGAATTCAATAGGGTCAATGTAATCAGAGGAAATGTTGAGAACCTCCCGCTTTTGTCTAAAATCGTCAAAGAAAAAAAAATAGAGTTTATTTTTCATTTGGCGGCAAGGGCAATTGTAGGTGATTGTTTGCGGAAACCAGTGAGAGCTTTTTCCACCAATATCAAAGGAACATGGAATATCCTTGAAGTAGCAAGGAACTGCGGCAGCCAGATAAAATCTGTAATAGTTGCATCGAGTGACAAGGCTTATGGAAGTCACGCTAAGCTGCCATATACAGAAGATACGCCGGCATCGGGTTCGCATCCGTATGATGTTTCAAAAAGCTGTGCTGATTTGATAGCACGCACTTATTATCATACTTATAAATTGCCGGTAGCAGTTACCCGATGCGGCAATATTTATGGTCCTGGCGATTTTAATTTTTCTAGAATTGTGC
>Ga0307435_1000409_pt1 | contig 19233 bp, 13 predicted proteins | sample SalMarWE160470MG_FD_202164 | JGI IMG/M metagenome (GOLD analysis project Ga0307435, IMG submission 202164) | Salt marsh sediment microbial communities from the Plum Island Ecosystem LTER, Massachusetts, United States - WE1604-70 | ecosystem: Environmental > Aquatic > Marine > Intertidal zone >... | reverse complement strand
GTACGTATAACATCTCACTAGATCCCATCTTCGCCAACCCGGCGACTGACGATTACCATCTGCAAAGCATTTCGCCCTGTGTCAACGCGGGTGACCCAGCTGGGGTACCGCCGGCTCCCCCAACCGACATCGATGGCTTACCAAGACCCACCGGTGGCAGGGTAGACATCGGCGCTGATGAATTCCAGCTCACCATCTTCCTGCCGGTAGTGTTGAAGCAATATACTCCCTAGGCCGGAGAGCGCTCTGGGAAAAATGTACGCGCCGCCCACCGATATATTGCATACCGATAGACGGCAAGCAGAGGTGTAAGGAATCTTTTAGCTGATAAAATGCGATGGTAAGGGTGAGTTTGCGCATAACCCCACATGCAGGTCGACTCGGCTGCGCCGAGAAGTCAGCGGCGCGCTTTTGAACAACGTGGCTCTGAGCAAAAAGTGATTCGGGACAGAACCGCCCGGCGGCTGAGTTCATCCGTTGGGCGGATTGTGAGCTGTATACCCGCAACGAAAGGAAGTGAACTAGCATGCAGGCAACCATCATCGCAGCAGGAAGCCGAGGTGATGTCCAGCCCTATGTCGCGCTGGGGAAAGGGTTGAAGGAAGCAGGGCATTCGGTTCGTATCTTGGCTTCTCAGGACTTCCAGAACCTGATCACTGCGCACGGTCTGGCGTTCTTTGACATGGGCGTCAGTATTGAGTCTGTCGCGCAGGGCATGGATGGCCTGCTCGAGGGAGGGAACATCTTGAAGATTCTCTCGAGTATGGGACCTGCTGCGCAACGCCTCGTGGGGCAGGCCGCTGTTAGCGGACTGGTGGCGTGCCAGGATTCCGACCTGATCATTGCTGGACTGGGCGGGCTCTTCGTGGGGTTGGCTCTATCCGAAAAGCTTTGCATCCCCTTTCTCCCGGCTTATTTGTATCCGTTTACACCTACACGCGAATTCCCCAGTGTTCTATCGCCATTGCCGCAAACGCGGTTGCCCTCATGGGTCAATAGCCTGTCCCATCGCATGGCACAGCAGATGATGTGGCAGACCTTCCGCGCTGCGGACAACAAGGCCCGCCGCCAGGTCCTGAAGATCGCTCCGGCACCATTCTGGGGACCATTCGCTTCTCTAGAGCGGTACAAACGAACGATCCTACATGGCTACAGTCAGCACGTTATCCCGATACCCAAGGATTGGGAGGATTCGATCCATGTCACAGGATACTGGTTCTTGAAGCCGTCTCTTAGATGGGAACCGCCCACTGACCTTGTCGGATTTCTGCAGTCCGGCCCGCCACCCGTCTATATAGGCTTTGGGAGTATGGTCAATCGCAAGCCAGAGGAAGTAGGTGACCTGGTGTTGCAGGCCTTGGAACGAACCGGCCAGCGCGCAGTATTGTCTGCGGGTTGGGGTGGTTTGATGAGAGACAAGCTTCCAGAGACATTGTTCATGATTGGCTCAATACCGCACAACTGGTTGTTCCCAAAAATGGCCGCGGTCGTCCATCATGGCGGCGTAGGGACAACGGCCGCAGGCCTATGGGCAGGCATCCCGTCGATAGTCACGCCCTTCTTTGGCGATCAACCCTTCTGGGGGCAACGGGTCTATGAGTTGTGTGTTGGCCCAAGACCAATTCCTCGCCAGCGGCTGACGGTCGATCGACTTGCGGACTCTATTCATATTGCTTTGTCTGACAAGGAAATGCGCGAGAGAGCAGCACACCTCGGGGAGCGCATCCGAGGTGAGAACGGGATAGCTCACGCAATCGCAGTCATTGAACAGATGGCATAAGCAATCCGCCCAACATGGCATGCTGAGAAACAGAAGTTTGTATATTTTGATAGATTTTCGGGGTTTACTATTGTCCAGAAACGGCGAACAGCAACACGAAACCTACCCCTGGACCGGCTCTGTTATCTTATATCGGATGAGCGGTACGGCTCTCAGGAGAAAGACAGCTTGCTGATCGGGGTCTCGGGCAGCCAGGCTGCCCCGCCACCAGTGAATAAATCGTCAGAGCCGCGGCCTAGATTGCTAAACGGGAAAGGAACTTCACCAACGCGAATGTTCAGGCATGACCGATCATCTCTTTTGAATTGTACCACCCGCGCCATAATGCCTCCCTGTTTCTTGTGGATTGAAGGCTGGCCCCGCCAGCCCGGGGGATTTCTAAGGACCAGCTCCTGCTGGTTCATGCGGATTGAAGGATGGCTTCGCCATCCTGGGGAGTTGTAGCCGACCTCCTCACTGGAAGTACCAAGCTGAAAACATGTGGGTCATGGCTAGGTAGAAGTGGATATAAACAAACCGCGCTAACGCCTTCGGGGGTTAAAAGAAAAAACTGGCAAGTCCCCTTCTTTTACAAACTTCATCATCTATAATATCCACCGCAACCTGGGATAGAATATCCTCGTGTTCGCAAACCATCAAATCAGAGAGAAACTATCTGCATGTCGATGTCATCCACATTTAAAGCCGAGATCGAACGAAATTACAGGCACAACTTCTTTGTCAATTTTATGGATGGTACAGCCTTTTGGTTGGGTGCCAGTTTCATCTCTTACCGCACGATCCTGCCGGTTTATCTCGCAAACCTGACGGATAGTAAGATTGCGATTGGGTTACTCTCTACCATCATTGCCACTGGTTGGCTGCTGCCTCAACTGTTTACGGCCAATTGGACGCAGCGATTACCAGTGAAGAAAGTAGCGCCGGTAAAGTGGGGATTTTTTACGGAGAGAGTACCCATCTTCTTGTTTATTCCAGCGGCCTGGTTGGCGACTGTAAATACAGAGCTGGCAATTGTAGCCTTCTTCATCTTGATCTCTTGGCATCTCTTCGGCGCGGGCGTAATTGCCGTTGGTTGGCAGGATATGATTGCCAAAATCATCCCAATTGAGCGCAGGGGCAAATTCTTCGGGCTGACCAACTTTGGAGGTACAGCGACTGGAATTATGGGTGCATCAACAGTAGCATGGCTTTTGGATCGGTACGAATTTCCCTATGGGTACATGCTGTGTTTCTCGGCTGCATCGATTTTTATTATGATTTCTTGGATTTTTCTAGCAATGACGCGCGAACCAGCCGTAGAGCCAAAGGAAGCACCAATTTCAGAAGCAGAATATTGGAAACGATTACCAAAAATCCTTCACAATGATTGCAACTTCCGTCGCTACCTGATCAGTCAGATCGTGATCACTGGGGGTGGTATCGCACTTGGCTTTCTGGCTGTTTACGCGGTAGAACGCTGGAATCTTCCCGACAGCCAGGTTGGTTTTTTCACTACCAGCATGTTGATCGGGCAAGCGTTGAGCAACCTGATATTCGGGTGGTTGTCTGACCGCAAAGGGCACAAGCTGATTTTGGAACTAAGCGTACTCGCCAGTGTGTTATCTGTTGGCTTAGCCCTCATAGCCCCCCAACCTGAATGGTTCTATACTGTTTTCGCCCTAACAGGTGTCAGCGCAGCTGGGTTCATACTGTCTGGGATTATGATTGTTTTCGAGTTTGGCAGTGTTGACATCAGACCCACTTATATTGGATTGAATAATACGGTCATTGGTGTGTTCTCGGCCCTGATGCCCCTGTTGGGCGCCTGGCTGATCGAAGCCTTTAGCTACCAGGTTCTATATGGCTTTGCACTCGTTTTTGGAATTATGGGATTGGTTATGCTACATTGGTGGGTTCAGGAACCGCGCAAGCTTAATAATGCAGGTATACCTGAAGAAGTATCCTTCAGTAAATCCCTTTAATTTGAGGTTTATTGGGTGAGGGAATAGTATTCCTGGAAACAGCATACCAAGCCAAGGTGAGATATCCAAGGATCCGATATCGTTGAGCCATCACATGAGTGAGAAGGAGATGGTTCAAGAACTTATATACCCAGGTAAGGAATTACCCGTCCACCTAGTGTCAAATCTTATGCTTACTTCGAATAGTATGGCTGGAGGACTTTGTAGATGAAAACAGGTTACGTGATTGGATTTCGAGAAATGAAGACCATTCCGTTTCTGTCATGCTGGTCGAACAAGACATCTTAATAAGCCATACAGAGGTTGTATGGAAATACCTTGACTATGGGGGTGAGACTTACAAAGCTTATGGTTTGACAGGCGTTTTCACCTATCCTGCTTTTCGTGGTCAAGGATTCGGGAAGCAGATTGTCGAGAGATGTACAGCTTATATTGATGCCCGTGATGCGGATATTGGCATTTTTCACTGCACCCCAAACTTGAAAGAGTTCTATGCAGCCTGTGGTTGGATTCCAATGGAGAAGGCGGTCACATTGATAGGCTCAAGGAATAGCCCTCAAGTCAGCAATGAACTCATGATGATGCGCTTTCTGTCTGAGAAAGGCAAGATAGGAAGACCATCTTTTGAGGGTAACCCTTTCTATTTTGGTGAAGAAACATGGTAAATGGATCAAGGAGCCTTAAACGGTAATGAAGCCGACCGCGCTTCGGGCAAATCAACACAGGTTTATTTCAAGTGTGGACACTCTGCCGCCCAACTCGTGATTCGGACGCCTTAGGCACACTAGAACTTATGGGTTACTAGCGGCCTAGTTTTTTTAGGTTGCCTAAGGTTAAAAATAAGCTAAATACTGAGAAAAGTGTAGCATAAAAAAGCATGGGGAGTTGACCTATGGCACAAAAACCAAAAAAGCTTCTTGACCAGGTTCGCGACGCTGTACGCCTGAAGCATTATGCCTATCGAACGGAACAATCTTACGTAGATTGGGTCAGGCGTTATATCCTCTTTCAAAACAAAACCCATCCCAAAGATATGGGAGAAAATGAAGTTCAGGAATTTCTTACCTACCTCGCCTCCGAAAGGAAAGTATCCGCATCCACACAGAATCAAGCGCTCAGTGCCTTGATTTTCCTTTATCGCAATGTTCTACATGAAGAACTCGACCTGCCAACTCGACTAATCACTGCCAAGCGTTCAACCCACCTTCCTACCGTATTAACGCCAACAGAAGTGCGCAACGTTCTTCAGTATGTTGAAGATACTACTGGCCTGATTGCCAGGCTACTTTATGGCAGTGGTATGCGGTTACAAGAATGCTTGCGATTACGTGTGAAAGATATTGACTTTGGCAATCATCGCATTATCGTGCGATCGGCAAAAGGTGCGAATGACCGTAGTACATTGTTGCCAGAAACGCTGATCGAACCACTTCAGTTTCAGCTAAAAACTACTCAACTTATCCATCAAAAAGATCTAAAAGAAGGCTATACACACTTTCAGGCACTCCTTCGCGACCCACTTGCTCGAAGCTGGCTATGATATTCGCACAGTTCAGGAACTGCTCGGCCACAAGGATGTCAAACCACTATGATTTATACGCATGTCCTCAATCGAGGTCCGAAAGCCGTGCGCAGCCCTTTGGGTGAGTAATCACCAACCTGGCCGCTAAGGAGAATTTCACCTCTGGTTCATTTAGTCTCGTAATACAAAGATTGCGGTACGATTTGCTAGACATTTTGAAGAGGCTGGGATGGTAGAAAAAGGGGGGATAACATCGGTTGCAAGCAGGTTGTGGAAAGAGCCCCTATATATAACGTGTAAAGCTGGTAATGGGCTGGTAAGAGGATGTGAGTCTCGTGCTTATGATCCCTATTTTTTCGATGCCATTAATTTCGTGAGAACCATGGAGTAAGGCTGTATAATTCCAGTTATCTATTAACCAAGTCCTGCAGTTGGTATGATTAGCCTGGTTTTTCGGGAAAGGACAGGTAGTGAACAAACAAGGATCCAATTCATCTTTAAGCCGCAGGGAGTTTCTGCGTATTGCTACAGCCTTGGGTGGAGGGGCTGCCCTGGCTTCATTCCTGGAAGGATGTTCAAAGGCTGGGATAAATCCGGAGGTCCTGCTATCTCCAACCAGCACTCGGGAAGTACCAACCCTTTCCCAATCAAATGAAGCGACAACCACGAACGTTCCAGAAGGGGTAAAGCCAACTGATACCGAGACGGCCGCTACTGCAGCCCCAACCGAAACAGTAGAGGGTGAGATCGCTAGGTTGGCTCTCGTCAAAACCAAGGATCGGGCTGCAGGGGTGCGCAAGGCCATCGACCTTTTGGGCATCAATCCTTTTGTGGGGAAGCGCGTTTTCGTGAAGCCGAATTTCAATAGCGCCGACCCGGCACCAGGCTCTACCCACCCGGATGTGCTGGTCACCCTGGTTAAGGCACTCAAAGAGATGGGTGCGGAGAAGATCACGATCGGTGACCGTAGTGGCATGGGGGATACCCGCCGGGTAATGGATGAGATTGGTATCTTCGAGCTGGCCGAGGCATTGGACTTTGAGGTCGTGGTCTTTGATGAATTGGTTCCCGATGATTGGGTAATGGTCCAGCCTCCCGGTAGTCACTGGAGTAACGGGTTTCCATTTGCGCGCCCTTGCCTCGAAGCCGATGCGCTGGTGCAAACCTGCTGTCTGAAGACCCACAGGTACGGCGGGCATTTCACCATGTCGTTGAAGAATTCTGTGGGGATGGTTGCCAAGCGAAATCTGCAAGATGATCATGATTTTATGCAGGAGCTGCACGCTTCCCCGCACCAGCACAGGATGATCGCTGAGATCAACGCGGCCTACGCACCTGTATTGGTCGTTTTGGATGGCCTGGAAGCCTTTATTTCGGGTGGTCCGGATATGGGCGAGCGGGTTTCACCAGAGGTGATTTTAGCAGGTACGGACCGGGTTGCCCTCGACGCTACTGGTGTTGCTCTATTGCGTTACTTCGGTTGCAAGACAGAAGCGGGGCAGGGAAAGATATTCCAGCAAGAGCAGATCGCCAGGGCAGTTGATCTAGGGTTAGGTGTCGATAGCCCAGAGAAGATTGAATTCTTGACCGGAGACCCGGAAAGTGCTGCCTTTAGCGAAAAAATCGAAGAGGTTTTGCTGGTGGGGTAATTCAATTATCCCGTATTTGCCCCTTGCGGAGTATTCTATATTCAGGCAAAATTGGGTTTGAGGTTCACAGTGGCTCGCTCATGGGCGTGGTTACTATGTGAGTGTCACTAGACGATGTTCCCTTGCGGTTTTTGCCTACATACCTTGTTTAGCTGGTTATATCTTAAGACGCCATAGTCGACATAAAGGAAGGTACCATGAAACCTCGAGCCTTTGGAAAAGTTATGTTGGTTATGGTAATTGCAGGGTCTTTGATTGGGTGCGCGACCTCGCCGCTAACAATTAGCACACCAAATATTTCAGCCCCCGATCTTGGGTCAGACTGGCAGAAGGATTTCGATATATCGACATGCACCATGGCTACCACAGGAGGCAACCAGTACTTTATCCTGGAACCTGGCTTCCAACTCGTTCTGGAAGGAGGGACGGAAATACTCGTCATTACGGTGCTTGATGAAACCGTCGAGGTAGATGGCATTCAGACCCGGGTGGTGGAGGAGCGCGAATCAAAGAACGGAGAACTTATTGAAGTTTCAAGGAATTTCTTTGCGATCTGTGAGCAAACTAAAGATGTTTATTATTTTGGTGAAGAGGTCGATATGTACCAATCGGGCCAGATCACCAGCCATAGTGGTGCATGGCGATCGGGGGAAGGTAATGCCAGGTTCGGGCTGATCATGCCGGGCAATCCCATGGTGGGCATGAAGTACTACCAGGAGATAGCTCCCGATGTGGCCATGGACCGGGCTGAAATCATCAGTCTCGACCAGACCCTTACAACTCCTGCGGGGGAGTTCCCGAAATCATTGAAAACCAAAGAAGGTACTGCCCTTAATCTTTTGGAAGTTGAGTATAAGGTGTATGCCTCAGGAATCGGACTCATTCAGGATGCAAACCTGCTTCTGACTGGATACGGGTTCATTGATAGCCAGTAGAATGACTATTAAATAGATCGATCTCAGCAATGTTGAGTACCTCGTCCGCCGAGATCGACAATCAGGCCCTTATGGTTAATGTTAAGCGATAACCAGTGGATGTTTACGGACTTTCTACCGGTGGCGTTTGACCGTACACCTCCGGGCTCACCTGGTAGGCGTGGGTCTCCAGTTCTAATGCCATAGCGTGGATCTTGGCAAGCGCCTCTGGGCTGAGTTGCAGGTATTCAACCAGCTCCAGCTCTTCCTGGGTTGCGTCTGCTCCCCTCCAGCCAACCTGGACATTGCCTACGCCGCCGGCGTAGTACTTGAGCTGGAAAGCGTCTGTCTCTTGAAGGCTGGATTCGGCGATCACCAGCACATCCTCATAGCAGTCTAATGGTACGCAGGTTTGCTGGCCTATCTGGTCCACCTGCCCGTAGTCCGACCACTCTATGGCGGGCGCCCATCCTTGAAAGTAACTGGGGGTCCCCATCTGTGGGTCTGCCATCATCTTGATCCCCGCTTTTGCATCCTCGATCCCGGAAATCCAGGTGGGTGCATCGACGAACTCGCCGTTCTCGTATTCTTCAGGGTACTCACCCAGGTACCATACGTTGCTATCGTTGTCCTGGGCATAGAAGGCGATCTCCTTCTCCACTACTTGATCATCGCGGTAATCCAGGATCCAAACCACGACCGTGGGAACACCTTCAATTTCCTTGGTCAGATCGGTGATGGTGAACTCAATGCGATGGGGGATCTCCTCACCCTCCTCGATGGTGAACCCCTCATAAACCCAATGCATGCCTGGCGCCAGGGGTAACCATGGGTTGTCGATGTTGGTTGGGTCCTCGAAATTCGCCGGGTCGAAATCCTCGAATACTTTCTCAGGGGCTACGCTTACCTGGGGGGTTTCTTCAGATGACTCTTCAATGGAGGTGTATTCTACCGGCTGTGTTTGAGCGTACACTTCTTTGCTGGTCTTGTAGGCTCGCTGCTCTAATTCCAGCGCACGTGGACGGACCGCGGCCAGTTCTTCTGGGCTTAACTGGACGACCTCGACCAATTCCAGCGTCTCTCTGGTTGCATCCGCTCCCCTCCACCCGACGCGTACATTACCTACCCCTGGGGCGTAGTCCTTTACCTGGAAAGCGTCTATCTCCATTTTGCTGAACTCGGCGACCACTAGAACATCCTCATAACAGCCCAGGGGGATACACGTCTCCTGACCTATCTGGTCTACCTGTCCTCGATCCGTAAAATTAACCGCCGGCCCCCACCCCTGGGAGTAGCTGGGAATTCCTAGCTGAGGCTCTGCTTTCATCATAATCCCTGCCCTCGCACCTTTGAGGCCGTGAATCCAGGCGGGGGTCTCGATGAGCTTACCCAGCTCGTATACTTCTGGATACTCACCCATGCGCCAGACGTTGCCGTCATTGTCCTGGGCAAAGAAGGCCAGCTCAGTCTCCACCAGGTAGCCAGCGCTGAAGTCCTGGTCCCAAACGACGACCGTGGCTATACCCCCGATCACCTTGGTCAGGTCGGTGACGGTGGTAATCACGCGATGGGGAATGCGTTCGCCGCCTTCTTCGGTGATTCCCTCGTAGGTATATTGCATTCCCGGTTTTCGAGGAAGCCATGGGTTATCGATATTGGTCGGATCATCGAAATTGGCGGGGTCGAGGTCTTCGAGCTGTCTCTCAAAGTCGATAGTCGGCACCGGAGTAGGCTCAGAGGTGGATGTCGGGGTGGGTGGAGGCGCCATGGTCGGTGCCGCAGTGGGGGCTGCCGGGGTGGCCGCGCTACTGCATGCCGAAGCCAAAACCATTAAAAGCAACATTGCTACTGCATAGACAGGGTGAAGACGTCGCATTTTAATTTCCTTCCTTGTTTGTAAAGGTTGTGTAGTTACAACGCGGCTTTGCTGCTTATAACCACACATAAACCCCTTATGAGACGATTTGGTTAGTTAATTTGAGCGACTTGAGCCCTTGGTTTCCCAAAACGCAAGTACAAAGTAGGTACCACCAGCAGGTTAAGCAAGGTCGAGGTCACCAAGCCTCCCAGGATGACGATAGCCATGGGGTATTCAATCTCCTGACCGGGGATATTGCCGGTGATCACCAAGGGTACCAGGGCCAGTCCGGTGGTCAGCGCAGTCATCATAATCGGCGCGATCCTTTCGCGCGCCCCGCGCTTTACCAACTCTTCACCGAAGGTCTCGCCTTCTTGTTCCTCCAGGTGCTGGAAGTGGCTGATCATCATGATCCCGTTGCGGGTGGCAATCCCTAGGATGGTCAGCAGTCCGACCAGCGAACCAAGTGAGAGCACGCCGTTTGCTAAAAAGGCGGCCAGCAGACCGCCTACCAGCGCCCAGGGTAAGGTGAAGAAGGTAAGCGTCGCCAGACGCCAGTTTTCAAAGGAAGTGACCAGGAGGAAGTAGATCGCGATCACCGCCACGGTCCCAGCGAGAAGTAAATTTCGCTGGGCAGCTTGTCGCTCGGCGTATTCGCCGATCATCTCGGCGTGGTACTCCAGGGGGAAATTGACGGTCGCCAGGGCTGAATCGACGTCCTTCACAACCGAGCCGAGATCGCGCCCACGAACGTTGGCAGAAACGTCGATCTTACGGGACTGACCTTCACGCTCGATGACGTTCGGAACCGGCGCGATGCGGATGTCAGCTACATCTGCCAGGCGCACTTGACTGCCGTAGGGTGTGTCGATCAGCAGCTCCTGGATATCGGTCAGGCTGTTGCGCGTCTCGGGGGTGCTCCACACGTTCACATCGTAGGTCTTGCCATTGACGAAAATGTCACCTACTTCTTCGCCTTGTACCAGGAAGGCGGCTGCCCGGCGGATATCACCCGGTTTCAGCCTATACCGTTGGGCCGCCTCCAGATCCACTTCGACTTCAATCTGGGGCGTATCCATGTGCAGCTCCTTTTTCAAATCTACGATTCCATCGGTCCCCTCTAGGGAGGCCCGCACCTCGTCAGCCTTATCGCGCAGCACCTGCAGGTCGGGACCGTAGATGCGGATGACGACGGTATCGCTAGACCCTGTCAGCACCTCCCGGATCCTCTCTTTCAGATAGGTCTGCACATCGCGAATCAACCCGGGGTATCCGTCCACCGTCTCTTGAATCTTGGCCAGGGTCTGATCGTAGTCGACCGAAGGATCCACGCTGATCCAGTTCTCGGTAAAATAGATGCCGTAGGGCTCATCCGCCATCAGGGCCTGTCCGATATGGGATCCGCAGTTGCGCACACCCTCTATAGTCAGCAGCTCGCGACAAGCCTGAGCGGTTATCCGCCACATTTCCGGGTGGGAGGTGCCGGGTTTAGTGATCCAGTGCATCAGGAAATCCCGTTCCTTGAACGATGGCAGCAGCTCCTGGCCCAGGAAAGGCCAAACCAACGCTCCTGCCAGCACGATGGAACTGACCGTACCATACGCCAGGCGAGGGGTACGCAGTATGCGCCCCAGAATCCGGTCGTAGATGCGGTGCATCCAGGGGATGATGGGGGACTGGTGGTGCTCGATGGACGCATTGGAAAGGAGGATCAGAACCATGGCTGGCGTGACCGTCAGAGCGACCAGCGGGGAGACCAGACCCGCCACCACATAGGCGGTGGCCAGCGGTTGGAAAAACGCACCCGATAAGCCTTCCAAGAAGAAGACCGGCAGCAGCGCTGAGATTTCAATCAGTGAGGCGTAGACGATAGCCCCGCGTACTTCAAGCGAGGCTTCCAGGATGATGCTTGCGGTGGATTGGGTGCTCCCCTCTTTGCGAAGCCGGCGCAGACGCCGCACGATATTTTCTACGTCAACGATGGCGTCGTCTACTACCGCACCGATGGCGATCGCCAGCCCTGCCAGGGTCATCACGTTGATGGTCACCCCACGCAGGTTGAGCACCAGCAGGGCAACCATCAGCGACACCGGGATAATCGTAGCGCTGATTAATGCGACCCGCCACTCGTAAAGGAAGAAGAGCAGCACGATCACCACCAGAATGCCGCCGATTAGCAGTGACTCGGTGAGATTGTCAATTGACAGTTCGATGAAGGTCGCTGGACGAAATATGGTGGTATCGATGTCGATGTCCTTAAGGCCGGGTTTCATCTCCTCGAAAGCAGCTTCCACTCCCCGGGTCACGTCCAAGGTGTTGGCCCATGGAAGCTTCTCGACGATCATCATCAGACCAGGACCTTCGTTAATCACTGCGTCCCCGAAGAGCGGTAAGGTACCCCAAACCACATCGCCCACATCATTTAGGAGAAGCGGGGTGCCATCCGGTTTCTTTCGATCATATATGGGCACTTCGCCGAGCTTTTCCGGCGTGATGACCGGCAGGACGGAGCGAATGCCGAAGCGCTGATCGGGGGTATCGATGAATCCTCCGGTGCCGATAAAAGATCCTTCTGAGTACATTAGCAGGCTGACGTCCAGGGCGTCTGAGGTTACCTCCATGACCTGGTTGAGCGAAACGCCGTAGGCGCGCAGTTTTTTTAAATCGACCAGTACCTGGGGCATCTTAATTCGCTCGCCCCAGATGGGCGCGTTAGCCACTCCGGGTACATCCAACAAACGGGCGCGTATCTTCCAATAGGCGATCATGGACAGGTCCATCAAATCAATCTTATCTGAGGAGATACCGATTTTCATGGCCCGGCTGGTGGACGACAGGGGTTGGATCATCACCGGTGGCGCCGCCCAGGTGGGCAGGGTGGGATAGACCGCCGCAATACGCTCTGCAACCAGCTGCCTTGCAAAGATGAGATCCGTCTCAGGTTTGAAGATGAGGACGATATCCGAAAGGTCGGAAACTGACCTGGAACGCATCACGTCCAGCCCAGGGATCCCGTTGAGGGCATTCTCCAACGGAACGGTGACCAGTTCTTCCACGTCGGCTGCGGAAAGCCCCAGGGATATGGTCTGTACCTCCACCTTGGGCGGCGCAAATTCGGGAAAAACGTCCACCGATGAGTTCCTCAACCGGGCGATGCCGAAGACCATTATCGCCACGGCGGCAAAAACTACCAGGTATCGATATTGCAGGCTGGTTTTAACTATCCATCGCATTTTGATCTCCTCCAGGAGCAGCAGTCAGGTCTCTCATACAATCGCGCCTTTTGCGATTCCCGGCCGATCCGGTCAAATCGTTATTTTGAAACCCCGGTTTCAGCACCGAACAATTCTTGTCCTCCCACCGTAACGACCTCCGCGCCCACGGGCGGACCCTTTGTCAGAACCACCATTTCGTCTGTGATGTAGTCGACGATGACGCTGTACCGGATGAATGCCAGGGCATTGGGTTCTTTTGTGTACACCCAGGTACCTCCATTAACATCATAGATCAGCGCAGCGTAGGGGATAACCTTTCGCAGCTCCCCACTCTCAGACAGAGAAACCGCTACGAATACCTTTTCCCCCGACAGTAGGCCAGTTTTGGGGCTGTCTACCAGGTAATATAGCGCGGTACCTTCGCGGTCATCTTCACCCAAGATATCATCCAGCTCAGCGAAAATGCCATCCTCCTCATCGTCTGAGTCCTCCTCATCGTCGATGACTAAAGGAAGAACCCAGGCCGGTTGGTCGCGAGCCACCATCTTCATATCTCTTTCATTGAGGGGCACGCGTATCCACACCTGGTTGGGATTGGGGACCATCTCTCCCCTCTGGGTAACCACCTCACCTACAATGGTCTCCCTCCTCACCATCGTCTCCTCACGAACTGTGACTGTCTGGAGTCCAAGCCTTTCGGCTGCCTTTTCGGTCAATACCACCCGCTTGAGGTCTGACCCCGGGATTTCCTTAACGCTAGAGGATGGTTCTGAAGACGTTGGAGTAGAATTCTTTTTACAGGCTGAAAGAAGGAGAATGGTAAGGATGACCAGTGCGATAACCATCCATCGATTATTGCGTTCCATGGAGCTTCCTCCTAGATGTCTTGATGCTGGGTACATATCGAAAAAGCGGGAGGTGTGATGGTCGTATGTACAGGATTTGCCAACGCATACGACCATCCTTATAAATTTTGGTATAGGGTCTAGGCGAATCTCGATACATAGCTTGCACTCAGTCGGATGATGAACTGAAGTCTGGTTGAGGGCTTGGTAACGTGCTAAATAGCTCAGCTTCTACGCTAGCTCCAAGGCACAGGTACAAGGGGGGAACCACAAACAGGTTTATCAGCGTCGATGTGACCAGCCCTCCCAGGATGACGATGGCTGTTGGGCGCACCATCTCCAGGCCGGGGATACCGCCGGAGAGCACAAAGGGCAGCAAAGCCAGGCCGGTGATGAGCGTAGTCATCATAATTGGTGCGACCCGCTGGCGTGACCCGTTAAGGACCAACTCTGGCCCAAAGCGCTCACCTTCCCCTCGTTCAAGATGCTGGTATTGATTGATCGTCATGACGCTGTTGCGTACAGCAATTCCCAGGATGGCGAGAAATCCAAAGAGGGAACTCTGCGGGATGAGGCTGCCACCCAAGAGTGCCGCCAATAGGCTGCCTGCCAGTGCCCCGGGCACGGTCAGGAAAATCACGGCTGCCAGACGCCAGCTCCGGAAGGAGGCCTGCAGGAGCAAGAAAATCCCGAACGCAGCCATAATGCCAGAGACAAGCAGGCGCTGCTGAGTGGCCTGTTGGGCGGCGTAGTCTTCCAGCACCACGGCATGGTACTCCAGGGGGAATGCAAAATTCTGAATAGCCGCTTTAACCTCACCTATCACCGCGCGGCTATCCCGCCCTTGAACATTAAAGACCACGTCTCTATAGGGCGAGATGGCTTCACGCTTAATGACGGTTGGAGAGGACACTACGCGTACATCCGCTACCTCCCCCAAACGCACGTGACCGCCACCGGGGGTGTCAATCAGCAGCTGGTGAATATCGTCGATACTGTCGCGTGTTTCGGGCGTGCTCCATACCACCACGTCGAACACCTTCTGTTCCTCGAAAAGGCTGCCGACCTGAATGCCTGATAGCAAGGTGGCGGCTGCCCGGCGGACATCTCCGGGCTTTACGCCAAAGCGTTGGGCAGAATCAAGATTGACCTCGATCTCTACCGTAGGTTCTTCTTTGGTGAATACCACACGTGGATCGATGACGCCGCCGATCCCCACCAAAACCTGCTGCAGCTTCTCGGCTTGCTCGCCCAGGACCTGGTGGTCCTCACCAAAAACGCGCAAGGTGAGGGTTCCATTGCTGCTGATCTGGGTCTGACCGACCACCTGCTGCAGATAGGTTTGCACCTGGCGATCCAACCCGCTGTATCCTTCTAAAGTTGACTCAATGGCGGTTACAGTGGCGTCATGGTCAACCTGCGGATCCAGGCTTACCCACACCTCAGCGTAATTAATGCCGACCACTTTATCCCCGAACACGGCCCTCCCCACGTGGGCGCCAACATTGCTGACGCCAGGAACGGCCCGCAGCTCCTTGCTGGCCTGGGTCAGGATGCGGTTCATTGCCGGAAGGGATGTTCCCGGCGGGGCCTCCAATTGGATTGTCAGGTAAGGCTCTTTGAATGATGGAAGCAGCTGGTTTTGCCTGATGAATGGTAGCCCGACGATGCCAGCCAGGATGAGGAGCACGACCACTGCGTAGGCCAACCTCGGATTACGTAGGGTACCCGCAAGAACCGGCCCACAACCTCGTTTCAGCCAACCTACCAGCGGGGATTCATGGGTTTCGAGAAGCGGCTCGGACAGGAGGATCAGGCTGAGGGCGGGTGTGACGATCAACGCCACGGCCATGGCAGCCAGCACTGCCAACCCATAGGAGACCACCAAAGGTTGGAACAACGCACTTGATAGACCTTCCATGAAGAAGACCGGGAGCACTGCCAGTAGCGTGACCAGGGTGGCAAAGAAGACGGCGCCGCGCGTTTCAGCGGAAGCCTCCAGGATCACGTTGGCAGTCGATTTGGGATCATCTTCTACCTGATTTTGGTGAAGATGCTGCATAATGCGATCGACGTCAATGATGGCGTCATCGATGATGATACCCAGGGCGATTATCAAACCTGCTAGAACCATTGCATTTAGGGTCGCTCCTCGCAGGTATAGCACGACCAGCGCAGCGACCAGAGATAAAGAGATCGCCACTAGGCTGATCAACGCGGACCGCCATCCATAAAAAAAGAAGCCCAGGACCAACACGACCAGCAGCGCAGCGATGACCAGTGTCCGGGCGAGATTAGCCATGGCCATCTCGATAAAGCTAGCCGGCCGGAAGAGGGTGGCATCGAAATCGATGCTGGCAAAACCAGGCCGCAGTGCATCCAGCGCATCTTCAATCCCGCGAGTTACCTCTAAGGTGTTTATTCCGGGTAGTTTTTCGATGACGAGCAACAGGTTAGGATTGTCGTTAACCAGCGCGTCCCCGATCAGTGGCTGATGATCTTCTACCACGTTGGCCACGTCACGCAGCTGCAGCGCTGTACCCTTTACGGGAACCTGGGCCAGGTCCTCCGGTGATTTGATCGGCAAGACATGCCAGATCCCGAGCCTTTGATTGGGGGTATCGATGAAACCTCCGGTGCCGGGTGTGGAGGCCTCTAGGTAGGTCAAGGATGACACCCAGAGCGCATTCCCGGTGGTATCGACCACTTGCTGGAGGGTTACCCCCATATCTTGCAGGTGTTCTGGATCGACCTGTACCTGCAGTTGCCGGTCTCGATTGCCCCAGATGGCTACATGGGCTACGCCGGGCACGCCCATCAAGCGCGGCCCGATGGTCCACCGGGCGAGCACCGACATCTGGATCAAGGACAGCTGTTTCGAGGAAAGCCCGACGATCATAAACCGGCTGGCGGATGACAGGGGCTGGATCATGGTCGGTGGTTTTGACACGTGCGGCAAACCAACTGCGGACTGTGCGATGCGCTCTGCCACCATCTGGCGTGCACGGTAAAGGTCGGTCCCGGGCTCGAAATAGACCACCACCGACGACAACCCGGGAACAGATTCGGAGCGGATGACGTCGAGCCAGGCCACTCCGGCGAGCAGGTCCTGCTCCATCGGAACGGTGATCATCTGTTCCACTTCCTCCGCGGAAAGCCCTAGAGCCTCGGTTTGGATCTCGACATACGGCGGTGAAAACTCGGGCAAGACATCTACCGGCATGTCCCGCATTTGTACAATACCAACTACCATCACCACCACTGCAAGAATGATCACCAGGAAGCGAAACTGCAAACTCCAGCTAACAATTCCACGTATCATTGCTGAAACCCTCCCTTCGCGGTTACTATCCTGCTATGAAAAGGATAATTCGACCACTCTGGTTCACAAAACCTCATTGCCAGAGGGCAGACGAGAAAGAAATATTTAATGTTAAAAATCCTACACGGAAAGCTTGATTAATGGATAAGGAGAACGGAGCGGTGATCCCTACCGCTGAATAATCCCAAAAAGTAAATTCGACCAAGATATTGACCCAAAGCTGCATGATTGTCCCCTGGAATGGCTTTCAACTATTCCAAAGGGTTGGAGGATGATATCGGATTTACCTTAAAAACCTAGTTTTGTGCGATTAGCTGGCTGGTCCCTCCAAAGGATAAAGGTGGTGTTCAGCATCGAAGCTGTTTATGGGGGATATCGTAAACGAGGAGATTCTATTTACGAACCTCATAGATTGGGAGGCATGGAACAACTTTATCCATTTGCTTGACCCCCCACAAAAGGGACAAGGATCTATTTGTTAAATTAAGTATATATTAACTTTTCATTAAACACAACGGAGAATTTCAAAAATTGTTACACTAATTTTTTTCCGAAGGTCACGGTCTACCCGATAAGTTTTACCATATTTATCTTTTTTTGTAAATAGTTGGCCAATCTCAAGAGCTGAGACAAGATGAGAGGCTTCCTTTTGGTGTATACTCATCCCGAGAGCCTGGTATGGGCGGTTTTTTTGGAGAGAAGCATGAAAACCGATCAGAAAGAGCAGGTTTATGACTTTGTGGTGATTGGCTCTGGTTTTGGCGGGAGCATTTCTGCCATGCGCCTGACACAGAAGGGCTATGGCGTTTTAGTAATGGAACGCGGCAAACGCTTTAGGAATGAAGACTACCCAAAGACCAACTGGAATATCTTCAGGTACTTATGGGCACCCGCGATACGCTGCTTTGGCATCCAGGAGATGACCCTGCTCAATGGAGTACTGGCACTGACCGGAAGTGGCGTTGGAGGGGGCAGCTTGGTGTATGCGGGCGTATTGATGGAACCGGATGATGTACTCTTTCAAGCGCCAGCCTGGAAACATCTGGCCGATTGGAAGAACGTGTTGAGGCCGCATTACGAGACTGCCAAGCGGATGCTGGGTGTAACTCGGAATCCGCGATCCTGGCCAGCGGATGAGATCTTGCGAGGGATCTCATCCGAGTTGGGTATGGGAGAAACCTTCCAACCCACCTCGGTATCGATCTTCTTCGGTGATCAGGGAAAAGAAGGGGAGCCAGTGCCTGACCCTTATTTTGATGGCGAGGGACCTATGCGCAAAAGTTGCACCCATTGTGGGGAATGCATGATCGGGTGCCGCCACGACGCCAAGAACAGCTTGGATAAGAACTATTTATATTTGGCTGAAAAATGGGGCGCAGAAATCTGGCCAGAGGTGGAAGTCAGCGACATTCGACCACTGGGGGAGGGTCAAGCGGATGGAGCGCGTTATGAGGTAGCGTATCGCAGCTCAACCGCCTGGTTCCACCGGCCTGAGCGGATTGTACGGGCGCGCAATGTAGTGGTGTCGGCAGGCATGTTGGGTACCCTCCGGTTGCTCTTCCACTGCCGGGACCTGACAGGATCATTGTCGCAACTTTCTGCCAGGCTGGGAGACATGGTTCGCACAAATAGCGAGGGGTTTGTCGGTTCGACTACACGCCAGAGGAATATGGATTATTCTAAGGGGATCGCCATCACCTCGATCTTCAAAGCCGATGAGGTGACTTCGATCGAATCGGTGCGATACCCGGATGGCTCATCCTTCATACGGCTACTGGCAGCGCCTTTGATCGACGGGGGGGGTGACAGCCTGCTACTGAGAGTGTTAAAAACCCTATGGCAAGTCTTACGGCATCCCATCGATTTTCTGGACGCTAAATTCTTTGCCCGTTGGGCGCGACGAACTACCATATTAATGGCAATGCAAACGGAAGACAACCTGATGCGCATGCGGTTGGATCGGAATCTCTTCACACTTTTCGGGCGTGGTTTGGTAACCATGCGAGACTGGGAAAGGCCTATCAGGGCGGAGATCGAAGCTGGACATCGAGTGGGGAAGAAGTTTGCCGCCAGGTCGAATGGCATTCTGCAAGGGGCGTTCAACGAGAGCCTGTTGAACACTCCGTCGACGGCACATATCATGGGTGGGGTACCTTTTGGACGAAAT
>Ga0307435_1000405_pt1 | contig 19311 bp, 16 predicted proteins | sample SalMarWE160470MG_FD_202164 | JGI IMG/M metagenome (GOLD analysis project Ga0307435, IMG submission 202164) | Salt marsh sediment microbial communities from the Plum Island Ecosystem LTER, Massachusetts, United States - WE1604-70 | ecosystem: Environmental > Aquatic > Marine > Intertidal zone >... | reverse complement strand
GTGTTTGAAACAAGGCAAAATTTCAAAACTGAGATGTATACTCAAGCACCTACTAAGATTGACTTGCATATAATTTGGAACACAAACCATAAAATGAGCGTATGATAACATGTCGCCATAACCTTTGTCCGAATATTCTTCAATATTGGGTGCGGCTAATCCAAACTGGAGGTTATTATCCACAGGTGTAGTTTTGTTGTAAGTAATCTTTTGCAGTAAGCTTTGTTTGCCGATATTATTAAAAGGATGTGGTCGACGTTTTACAATCCGCGTGTTCTTACGGCGATAGAAATTTTTTGACTTTTTTAGCCTGCCAAAGGCGGGTTCAGTTACAATAAATATTGTTGTTGGCACTTTAAAAAAGCGTACTCTAATTCCAGGTAAGCAAGGAGATTGAATTATGAAAAGTCATTACATAATTGTGCTTGCTGTTATTATGGGCGTTTTTTGTTTGTCACTGACTGGTTGTCAGGAACAGGCTAAGGTGCCGGCAGAGCCTGAGGTTGTATTGACATCGCCCGAGCCTGTGAAGGCAGCCGAGTCATTAAAAGCCGAAACCAAAGAAAAGCCCGATGAAACCGGGCCGAAAATTACCTTTGAAAAGGTGGTTCACGACTTCGGCGAAGTTGGGCCCGGCTCGAAAAAGAGCTGTGAGTTTAAATTTACAAACACAGGTAAAAACCTATTGGAAATCACTAAAGTCGAGGGCTGCTGTGGAGTCACCACGAAATTAGATAAGATGCAATATGGGCCAACCGAAAGCGGCACTATAAAGGTGGAGTACATTGCGAGTACGGTAGCTGGCGTGATGAGCCGCCAGTTATATGTTCTCAGCAATGATAAGACAAATCCCAGAGCGCCGTTAACCGTAAAAGCCAAGATTGTGCCCAAAATCAGCTTTGAGCCGCAGCGCGGGCTGAGATTTCTCCTTAAAGAAGAACAATTGAGCTGCCCGGAGATTACCATTACCAGCCTGGATGGCAAGTCGTTTGCAATAAAGGATTTCAAATCGACCGGCAATTGTATAACTATTGATTACGATCCAAATGAGGAAGCAACGAAATTCGTTCTGCAGCCTAAGATAGATATGGAAAAACTGCGGGGAAATCCGAGTGGTATTATCAGTATCAGCCTGACTCATCCCGAGGACAATACTGTTACGATTCCCTTTAATGCACTTCCGAGATTTCAGATTACCCCGCCCCAGCTTATTGCCTTCAACGCTGAGCCGGGACAGCCTATAATAAGAAAAATATGGGTATTGAACAACTACGGAGAAAAGTTCGAGATTGAATCTACATTTTCGGAAAACGGGATTATAAAAGCCCAAAGCCAGGATCCCATTAATAACGGCTATCAGTTTATGCTGGAAATAATGCCACCCGCCGACGAAGGCGGAACAAGGTTTACTGATGTATTTCATTTGAACATAAAAGGCGGAGAAAAACTGGAAATTAGCTGTCGTGGATTTTATTTGAGAAAAAAGTAACATCGTCTGCCGACCGGAAGAAAAACCCCGCGTAGGACCTATCGGCCGCCAGTTGGAAATAAACTTTACGTGAAATGTGGGGCCAAATAAAAAATGTATTTAGCCCCCAAATTTATGGGGGATTGTAGTTCGATAAATATGAAGCGATTGGGGCTTTGCATTTGCTTATTAATATTGTCAGCCTCGTGTGTGCCTGATGGAAAGCAGAAACCATCAACAAGAGCAGTTCAGAGGGATGATGAATTCACGATCTTTTTGACCGGCTATGAGCTTGGTGCATTGAAGCCATGCGGATGCAGCGGCGGGCAGCTTGGCGGACTCGACAGACGCTGGGCGGTTCTAAGCAGTGTGACCAAGCAAAAAAAATTAACTATCGACGTCGGTTCATTTGTAGAAAGTGACAGCGAGCAGGACCTTATTAAGTTCAGCATATTGATTCAGGCGTTCAACCTGCTCGATTATGATGTGGTTAATTTGTCGCGGAAAGACCTTGAAATAGCCCGGAATCTCGGATTGTTATTTAATCCTGTCGTTGGATTTATTAGTCCCTATGGTACCGGCGAGAAGATAGCAGGAAAATTTCAAAACCAATATTTGCTAAAGGACAAAAATATAACTATATCGGTTCTGACTTGCAGCTTGGAAACATCACCGATCGAGCAAATCAGAGAAGTTTTCACTCCGAAACCAGGTCAGCAAAACGTTAATATCCTTATTATAGACCAATATGATGAGGCAATTGTTTCTTCCATCGCGGAATTGAGAACTGTCGATTTTATTGTTTGTCCTTCCGACTCCGATGAGCCGAGGATAATAGGTGACCCCAATGAGAGGCCATTGACTTTCTCGGTGGGCCGATTTGGCAGATATGTATGTAAATTGGTAATCACTGCTGCCTCGGACGAACAGGACAGATTAGACATTAGCTTTAATGCTATACCGGTTGTAGAAAAACTTAAGCAGGGTCCATCTCTTGTTGGGTTATATAAGGACTACCAGCATCTTGTTAAAGAAGCTGATCTTTTAGAGAAATTTCCACGTTTTGCTTTACCCAAAGGTTTGAAATACGAAGGCTCTAAATCTTGTAAGGAGTGTCATGAGTATGAGTATAAGATGTGGAGCCGAAAGGCCCACGCCCAGGCTTATAAGACGCTTGTAAAGGTTGGCTCTCAGTACGACCCGGAGTGTGTTGTCTGCCACGTTGTGGGAATGGATTACGAGAGCGGCTTTGTCTCAGAGGAAAAAACCAGCCATTTAATAGACGTCGGCTGTGAAAACTGCCATGGTCCCGGCTCGGAGCACAACCGAACTGAGGGATTAACCAAGACTACAGAACCCAAGTCGGATTGTATTTTCTGCCATACGCCTGAAAAAAGTGCCGGATACGCAGGAAATGAGCAGGAATATTTGGAAAAAATCCGTCATTGGAAGGAACTTAAAGCAACCTCTAATGTCCAACAATAAGGGACTTAAATAGAAGTTAATCCGCTTTTGGCGGAATAGAAGACAGATGGCAGAAGCCGCATAACCATAGGTGGGGGGATATAAAAAATGATTCCGGCTTCTGACCTCTGTCTTCTGACTTCTGGAGAAAAATGTTATCCTTCGTAGTTGCTACGGAGAAGGAGATGATAAAAACTTTACGTATAACGGGTATTATAGCGGCGATTTTAGCAGGTGTCCTTTTTGTTTTCCCTGTGGTTTTTGGTGTACGCAGCGACGAACAGGTTCAACAGCTTCTGAGTTCACCCACCGTGATCGACAAGTTCAGCAAGGCGAAGACCGATAAAACGGCAACAAATGAGGATGCCGCACGGGGCGGACCGCTTGTTAAACAGGCTCAGTCCTTTGCGCTGTATTTAAATCCACCAGAGTCTAAAATAAGCTCTGCCAACCAGCGTGGTGGGATTCCAACGCCTCGGGGACCTATTGAGGCCAAGTTTACACTAATGGGCACCAGTTTTTTCGCGGCACACCCTGAATTATCTCTTGCATTTATTGATGAGCCGGGCAAAGGCTTGCGCTGGGTAAGACAATCCAGCCAAATTGGCCATTTGGTTATTGAGCAGATCAAAGACGGCCTTATCGTTGTTCGAGATGGTCAAAGGACTTACGATATTGCAGTCCAGAAAAGTCCGAACCTCGATCAGTTTGTGCTGGCTTCAACAAGCTCAATTGAGTCGCTCGGTCTGTCAGAGAAAAGCACAGTTAGTAAAGGTTCGTCACCGAGTCCCATCCAGAGATCGGCTCTAAGACCTACTTCACGGTCTGTAAGCAGCGCTAATGTAGCTGATATTACAGGAAACACATCTTCCGATTCTATATTAAGCGATGAACAAAATTTGGCTTTGGAAAAATTCATAGAGAAATTAAAAAACCTGCAAAAAGATTATAAGTCCTATAAAATCGATATCAACGAACCTAACTCTACAGAATCTGGGGAGTCAAATCTTTCTAAACCCACAGACGAATCGATACAACAGAATGAACAACTCGAAGAAGTCATTTCCGATTATCAATCCGAACGCGTAAGTGAGGAAGAAGCTGAGAAATTGAACGACTTGGGTGAAGAGCTGCAGGAAGGTGAACCGAATCAGAACTAAGCCGAAAACACAAAAAAACAGAATTTAGTTTATTTTTTCTTCTCCTCGCCCCTGCCTTCTGACTTTTGGCTTCTAACCTCTTAATAATCTCATTTGGTTATGAACAAATCACGACCTATAACGAGGACTTTATAACGCATTTAAATCTTCCAGTTTTTCAGTACTAATAATTGTGTTTTTTTGGCTGATAGATGGAACTTTTGAGCATTTTCTATGTCTGATTAGATAGCTGATTCTTTATAAAAAGAAAAAATGCATATAGCATCGGTTTTTGACCTATGGTTGTAAGTCCGCCGTTGGTTCGCCAAAGGGGATGAATATGGATTTAATGTATGTTTAGTCAAGAAGTTCCGTGTGGAAGGCAAGATTAGGAGTGGGTTATGAAAACACTGAAGCGTTGTTGGCTTGGGCAATTTCAGTTTAGCCGGGGTAAATCTTTCCTCTTTGTCTTATTTTCAGGTCTCTTGCTGTGTAGTCCACCGGGGTTGGACCTGTCTGCGGCCGGGGAAAATAGCAATTATAATACGATACAATACAAGGTTATTTCCCTGTCTAACATACCAGCCGAGCAGGGTATAAAATATCTGACCGACCTCAGGCTTGGTACTGTTTCACAGATTCGCGGCACAAATGCGCTTTTAGTCACAGCTCTGCCGTATGAGCTAAACAAAGCCGCTGTAATATTGAGACTCGTTGATACTAAGGAGCAGTTTGTTGTAAGATCGCTTTTTCCAGCTTCAAGGGTTCAGACTTTGCCTTCCAATGAGCGGATTGCTACAGTAGCTGCCACTGGTTTGCCCGATGGTATATCTATTGGGAGTTTTTCCCGTCCGCCAAGTGATGTTGCTTCTACAAGAGCGGTTATAGATATCCACAACAATATGGTAATTGTTGTAGCACCGGCCAGCCGGGTGGATACAATTGTTTCTGCCATAGAAGCGATTGTGGGTCCGGGTCTTATTGACAATAATAGAAACGCAACGGAAAATTCAAGATCCCCTGCAGGCGGACCGAGGCCTGAACCAGGATTTAACACAAGGATAACATCGTCTGTAGTTGGAACCAGGCAGACCCCGTTGGAGGTATCTTCTGTTGGCCGGGCAACCGATCCTGGTATTCCACTTTTAACAAGGCAGGCCGATTCCCGCTTAGCAAGTGTCGATGCCAATTTGCTAAATATCCCAGCGATCTCCGACTTAATCGGGGAAGGACAACTTGTCGAAGGTAAGACGAACGAAACTGTATTTATGCAAGAACATCCCGAACTTTCCTCTGTTGCGGCCGCAGGGGCTCGTGCATCATCTTATGAGCTGCCGCTTATTCCCGACGGCGAAGCAGTTCTCAGTGAGACCCTGCCGGACAAGCTTGATATTGTTTATTTGCTTGGCTTGGCGGGTGCATACCTGAATCTGGATTTTGTCTATGACCCTGCTAAGGTCAAAGGTGACGTAACACTTATGCTTCAGGGCAAACTTCGAGGCTCTATCAAGGTAAAGGATTTATATCCGTTACTGGAAACGGTACTGAAGTTCAAGGGCTTTGTGATGACTCGTCACAAGGGTAATCTTGTTACTGTGGTTCCTCAGGATGAAGCATTGGATATTGATCCCACGTTATTGGAGGCAGCAGATGGTGCAATAGAACATGGGGACATGGTTGTGACACGTACCTTTAAGTTGGAGCATATTGACACAGCCAGTGCGAGTAATCTTTTAACTAATATGAGGCTCGGCGTAAATATCTCAGAAATTGCCGAGGCGAAAACTCTGATCGTTACCGAATTTGTTTACCGTATGCCGCGTGTGGAAGCGCTTTTAGCGATGGTGGATAAACCCGGTGAGCCGAGAAAATTCAGGTTCAGACAGTTACGATATACTATGGCAAAAACCCTTGCCCCAAAGCTGCAGATACTGGCTGAGCAGCTTGGGACAGTATCGATTACTATTGCCGAACAGCCGACGGAACAGGTGCCACAAATTGCTCGTCTGCCAAACGAAACGGAAGCTAACTACCGGCGTCGAGTCGCTCTTGTCCAGCAAAGAGCTGCACAGCTTAGAGCACAGCAGGCCGCAGCCAGAGGCCGGCAGGCTGTAGCTAAACCAGCAGAAACGGCCGAACCTGCGGTTTACCTGGACGCCGACGAGAGAACAAACCGTATCCTCATGATAGGGCTTCAGGAGCAATTGAAAGAAGTACAGGAATTGATAGATGCCCTTGACGTTGAGCAGCAGGACCTACGGACCCTCGGATTATACAAAGTCAAGCATGTCGGAGCTGAAGAGGTCAGGAAAAAGCTGGAAGAGCTTGGCGTGATCGGTCCCAAACCTGAGACTACTTCTTCAAGATTTCCCTCCCCAACAACAGCCGCAAGGCCTCCTGTTACAAAACCGGAGGCTGTAACTACTGAATTCGGCGTTACCACAACAGAAGCTCTGTTAGAGGAACCACAGGTAGTAGTGATCGAGGCGACTAATTCTCTGTTGGTCAATGCAACACCTGAACAGCATGTCCGGATAGTGACGATTATCAACTATGTGGACAGCCAGACGGAATTAGAGGAAATGCCTTATCAGCTCTATCCGCTCGAAAATCAGTCGCCGGATCATTTGGCGGGGGTTCTTCAGAGCCTTATTCAAGAGACAGTCCAAAGTCAGGATAAAGAAGGCAAGATTGAGCAAGTCGTAAAAAAGAGGGAAGAAGAGATAGTTATCGTTCCTGATCCAAATACTTTTTCATTGATTGTCTATGCAAACAAAAAGAATCAGGGGTGGATAGCCAACTTAATAGAGAAGTTAGATAAAAGAAGACCGCAGGTTCTTATAGATGTCACGTTAGTGGAGATTTCGAAAGCTGACGCGTTTAATTACGATCTTAATTTACTCTCCAGCATTCCGGATTTGACCGACACGTCCGGTCTGACCCGTACTATTATGAAGTTAGCGGACCCAAATAGTGGTAATTTGGCCTCCAGACTTACAAATAGTAGCCGAAACCGTTTTATCGATTTACAGGCCGACAGCGGTCTTGGAACCGGTTTTTACGGTGACAGGCACATCAATGCTTTATTGACTGCTATGCAGCAGAAGAATTACGGTAGGATTCTGGCGAAGCCTAAAATCCTGGTTAATGACAATATGGAGGGTGTAATCAGCACTACGGATACTACATACGTAACCAAGACGTCGTCTATTCCGGTAACAACTGGGGTAGCGGGACAACAAACTTCCCTTATCCAAACAGCGACTGAGTTTGAGCCATTTGATGCCGGGATAACACTTACGATTACACCTCATATAAGTGAGGGTGATTTGCTTCGTCTGGACATTAATCTAATCAGGTCGGATTTCGGAATCATATCTGGAGAAAAGCCACCGGATAAAACGCAAAGTGAGATTAATACCAAGGTTACTGTGCCCAATGGCAGCACTATTATTCTGGGAGGCTTGCTGAAACTGAACCAAAGCAAGGGCGGGTCGAAAGTTCCGATCCTCGGTGATATTCCACTGGTGGGCGGATTGTTCAGAGGCGTTAACAACAGCGATATCCAAAAGAAACTGTATGTATTTGTAAAAGCAGAGGTTATTAGGCCTGAAGATGTGGCTTATGCTAAAAGTGGTTTAGAGCGGATATCAGAGAGAAATAGAAAAGCTTTCGAGCAACACGAAGGGGAATTCCAGAAATATCAGGATTGGCCCGGCATAAAGCCCAAGCCGATAGACCCATTGAAAGTGCTGGAAGCCGAATAAAACAAAATCAAATTATTGGTAATTGGTGATTGGTTACCATTTAACCAATTAAGTATTTATGAAAGATTTATTGATACAAACCGCGAAGCGAACCGGCCTGGTTGATGCTGAGAAATTGGCCAGGTTCTTTGAAGAAAACAACAGTCACGGACGTCTTGATGAGCGATTGCTTAACTGCCCATATTTTACCGAAGACGTTGTATTAAAGCTGTTTGCTGAGACTCTGGGCTGGGAATTCCTGCCGGAGGTACCTCAAAAGGCGGTGGCTGTCGAGTTTATAGAAGCAGTTCCTGCGACATACGCTCAGCACCATTATCTTATCGGTATCAGACGCGAAGGCAATAACAGCGAGCTTACGGTAGTTTTATCAAAACCGTTAGATGCCGATGCTCTGGATAATGTCTCGAAGATGACGGGTATGTCGGTAAAGCCAGCCATATCCACCCGTGCTGCTATTACCTCTGTGATAGATGTTGCCTATGAGCAGAGAACAACGGTTATTGAAGAAGTAGCTGAGGAGCTTGATTCGCAGAATCTCGACCAGCTCGTTGATGAGGTTACCGCTTCAGATGACCTGCTCGATGTGGTCAATCGTCCACCGGTTATCAGGCTGGTCAATGACCTTCTTTTTCGCGCTCTGCAGTTAAGAGCCAGTGACATTCACGTTCATCCGTATGAGTCAAAGATTCAGATTCGCTATCGTATCGACGGCATTTTGTATGACACTTTAAGCCTGAACAGAAATGTTTTGCCGTTGATTATATCTCGTATTAAGGTTATGGCGGGTATGGATATAGCCGAGCGCCGGCTTCCACAGGATGGCCGCTGCAGTGTTCGGCTGGGCCAGCGCGAGGTGGATTTACGCATCAGCACGGTGCCGACCAGCTATGGTGAACGCAGCGTCCTGAGGCTGTTAGATAAAAGCACCAGCCTTTTTGGGCTGGACGAGCTGGGCCTATGGGGGGATGACCTGAAAAGATTAGATTCCTTGCTCCACCGCTCGCACGGGGTTATTTTTGTAACCGGCCCAACAGGCAGCGGAAAAAGCACCACTCTTTATGCCTGCCTTAACAGAATTAATTCATCCGAGAAAAATGTGATAACTGTAGAAGACCCTATCGAATATCAGCTCGAAGGGATCAGTCAGATTCAGGTCGCCTCCAAGAAAGGAATGACTTTTGCAACATCACTTAGGCATGTGTTGCGTCAGGACCCGGATGTTATAATGGTCGGCGAAGTTCGGGACATCGAGACGGCTCGTATGGCAATACAATCATCGCTTACGGGACACTTGGTTTTCAGCACTCTGCATACGAATGACTCGGCTGGTGCGGTGACCCGACTTTTGGATTTAGGTCTCGAGCCGTATTTGGTAAGCTCATCGTTGATTGCTGTGATCGCACAGCGGTTAGTGCGAAAAGTGTGCCCGAGTTGTAAGCAGAAATATCAGCCTACTCCTCACGAATTAAGAGAGCTTGGGCTGGGACCCGTGCAAGTATCCGGTTTAACTGAAAACAACGTAACGTTCTTTGTGGGAACGGGATGCGATAAATGTTTTCAGACGGGCTATCGCGGCCGAACCGGTATTTATGAAATGATGCTGATTAATGATGAAATCCAGGAGTTGATATACAAGAGAAAAACTGCCGGTATAATAAAGAAAAATGCTCTTGATGCTGGGCTGCAGACTCTGCGTATGGATGGGGCCAGGAAAGTGCTTGCAGGAATAACAACAATCGCTGAAGTTTTAAGAGTGACACAGACAGATGTGATGTAAGAAAAGAAATCAAAAATTAAAATGCAAATTTCAAAATGACATATAAAAATGCAAACTGTGATTGCTATTTTTGGATTTTGATTTGTAATATTGATATTTGATTTTTGATATTTAATCTTAATTTATGCCAAGATACCATTATACAGCTATAGCAGCGGATGGCAAGAAGGTTAAAGGAGCAATTGCTGCTGAAAGCTCTTATGTTGCGCGAAAACAGCTCAGAGCCCGTAGCATCCACCCCACAACGGTGATGGAGGTCGGCTCCTCAACCGAACGCAGAGCTGCACTTCTGTCGTTCATTTCAAGAGGAAGTAAGAGCCAGTTAATTGATTTTACAAAGCAAATGGCTACTTTGCTTGATTCTGGGATTAAGCTGACCGAATCGCTTTCCGTGCTTACTTTGCAGGCGTCTGATGTCCGGTTCAGGAACGCCCTTACGGACATTCGCGACCGTGTTGTTACCGGCGAATCGCTTACAGATGCCTTGAAGGATTACGACGGTTACTTCGATGTCATATATGTAAGCATGGTCCGCGTAGGTGAGGTTACCGGCACCTTGGCAAAAAGTTTTGCAACCATTGCCAACTTTATGGAAAAGCGCCAGCGCGTCGAATCTAAGGTAATGACGGCAATGATATATCCGATCGTTCTAATTTTATTCTGTATCGTGGCGATTCTGATTCTGACAACAAAGGTTATCCCTACCATAGGCGAACAAATTGAAAGAGCAGGGCAAGATTTACCATGGATTACCAAACGATTAATGGATGTAGGCTTTGTGCTGACAAGCTGGTGGGTGTTGGTGGTCATAACGGCGATATTTGCGATTGTCTGGGGCTTGAAGAAGTTCTTCAAGACCGAACGCGGAGCATATTTACGTGACAAATTTTTGTTGTCTTTGCCGATATTTGGCCCTCTTATAAAACAACGTGTGGTTTCACGTTTTGCCTCAACGCTTTCGACACTACTTGGTTCGGGACTTGCTATGGCCGAATCTCTTAGGGTTGTCGCAGAAGTCACCGGCAACAGCCTGATGAAAAAAGCCGTCCAGCAGTCCCGCGAGAGGATTCTTGCCGGGGCTGATATTGCAACGCCGTTGAGAGACAGTGGCGTTATCGACCCAGCTATCGCGCACATGGTAGCCGTCGGAGAAAAAAGCGGTGAGCTGGAGACAATGCTTAAAAGTATAAGCGACAATCTTGAGGCCTCAACCGACGTGGTTATTGAAAGATTAAGTGCGGCTATTGAGCCGATTATTATAATCTTTATGGCTGGTATAATCGGGCTAATCGCTTATGCGACGATACTACCGATCTTAAAAATTTCTGCGGTCCAATTTTAATTGACTTATTCTTGGGAGTGTAACAGGACAATGAAAGAAAAAAGGAAAAACATTAGATGGATTCGACAAGCTCACCACAAGTATGGCTTCACGATGGTTGAGCTGATGGCTGTGCTTATCATCCTCGGTTTACTTATGGCTGTCGTGGTCCGTAATTTTGTGGGCCAAACAGATAGAGCGCGGGTTACGACCACAAAAGCCAATTTGAAGATTCTTCATTCGGCTGTTAATCAATTTAAAATGGACACCGGACGGTTCCCAACCGAAGATGAAGGATTAAGTGTTCTTATAGTGCCTCCTGATGATGTTGTGAATTATCCGACGGATGGGTATCTGGATACGACCGACCTGCCGAAGGATGGCTGGGGAAAAGACTTTGCCTATATACTTTATCCTGAAAGCGGCAAGTCATTTGTAATCAAAAGTTATGGCGCCGACGGTGAAGAAGGCGGTGAAGGCTATGATGCCGATCTTCTCAGCACCGATGCAAACTAATTGCGTTGTACGTGTGCAACATGGTTTGTGCAAAATGCGATACACACTGCGCACTACCAGATACGGTTTTACGCTAACTGAGCTGATTGTTGTGGTTTTTATGATCTCGCTGATTGTGCTTCTGGCGCAGGTGAATTTTTTTTTGGTGCTGCGAAAGAACACATTTAAGGGGCAATTGCAGGATTTTGTCTCTACAATGCAAATGGCCGCCAGTGCCGCCGCTGAAAGCGATAGAAGATACGAAGTGATTATTGACCTGACTGAGCAAAGTTACTTGCTCCGTCAGATTACTACATCGGACCTGTCGGAAGTTTTGGATGAAGAGATAATTGTACAAAATAATTTTGGCAGCAATTGCCGGGTAGTCTATGTCGAGTTTGACGATGCTGACTTTGCCAACGAGGGCAGAGCAAAGTTTCGAGCCGGGCATTCAGGCTGGCAATACGGCGGAAAAATCATCCTATTGGACGAGGACGAGAAACCATACTCGGTTGTGGTCAACCGGCTGAACAGAATGATTGAATTAAAAGAAGGTGATGTCGAACTTTTAGTGCCGAAAGCTAAAGATGAAGTACCTTTCTAAAAACATTACGAGCGGCACGGCCATCCTGGCCGTGTTTTCACGGGCTGGAAACCCGTGCCACAAGGCTTTTACTCCGTTAGAAATAGGCTTTATGGGCGAAACGCCACAGAGAAACTGGGGATTTCTAACGGGGTTTACCCTGGCAGAGGTTATGACTGCTTTGGTTATATTGGCTCTGATTAGCTCGGGTGTATTGGTTGTTATTAACAGTTGTGCAGCCACGGCGGCAGATACGGCACTACGAATGCAGGCCTTTGAGGTGGCACGTGAAAATATTGAAGAACTGCTCGCTTCGGAGTCTGTACAGGAAGGTACAGATTTTGGTGACAGCGATAAGTATCCACAAATCAAATGGCAGACTGCTGTAGAGACGTTCTACGAGCCTATAACGGCGCAGATGTGGGTCAGAGCGGTGTGCTCAGCCGAGTATAGTGACAGTACAGGCCAGACGCGAACCGTTGAATTAACTCACTGGCTGACTAAAGTGACAGATGAGCAGATGCAGGAGCTTATGGAACAGCAGCAGGAAGGTCAAGAATGGCTGACTGAGCAGATCCTCACGACCATAGGGGAAGCAGCTCAGTACGCCCAGGTTGATGTCCAGACCATACAACGGTGGATGGACAATGGTATGCTCACTGCCGAAGACGGCTCTTTTTTTAAGTATAATCTTGATATTTACAAAAATGCTAACGGCGAACCAAGTGCCGAGGAACAAAATATGCAGATAAGCTCTGTTGAGCAGCTATTGGAGCTGGCGAAAGAACAACCTGAGTCTGATGGGCAACAACAGCAGGGCAAGATAGACCCGGTAACAGGCTTACCTTATGAGAACCTTGATAAGATGGATGTAGGTGAAATTTTCAACTTATTAAAGGAACGCAAACATTGAGATTTCGCGTTCGATTGCGTTATTGTTTGTAAATTAAATGAAAGAAAATCATAAGATAATCAGCAAGCAGGGAGGTTTTTCGTTGGCCGAGATGCTGGCGACTCTGACAATATCGGCGATGATTTTGGCTGCGGTGCTTGGTATTTATAGCCGAGCCGAGCACACCGCCGCTGCGGTGACAAAAAGGCTTGACAGCCCGCGTCTAACGTCCGAGATTCTGCAGCGCATCGCTGAGGACCTTGACAGAATAATCGCGGCTGACTCAGATACCAGAATCACCATTGAGAACAGATTTGACAAAGCTTTGCCAACTGCTCGGTTGACGATTCAAAAAACAATCGCCGATAGTAAGAATCGAGAGCAGATATTTGAGGAAATAATCTGGCAGGCAAATTATGATTATGATACCAACTCCAAGGGTCTTGTTTTATACCGTAGTCACACCGGTATGATATTGGAAGATAAACTGCTTGATGAAAAAAGAAGTGACTGGGAGAAAACATATTCTTTTGTTCCAATTTGCACCGGCATTACTTTTTTTAAAATCCAGGTCCCTCTGGGCGAGAATCTACGTGATGTATGGGTAAGTCCTACTCTGCCGCCCGGGATTAAGGTAACTATTTCTTTTGCCGAGCCTGTTAAAACAGTAGGTGGTACTCTGGATGTGCCGGAGGCTGAAAAAATCACAAGAACTATAGCTATCGACAGAACCAGAAAAATCAAATTTGAAATTCCGATTGTCCAGAAGCAGGAAGAACAAACAGAACAAGAGGGACAGCAAAAAAGCGATGAGGGAAGAAAGTCTAAATAATCTTGGTACACGACAGCGGCCCGGTGTAGTACTTTTGATAACATTAGTGCTGTTGGTAATATTGGCTACGCTTGGTTATACTCTGAGCAACAGCGTTGCTATTCATCGTCACCGTCACCAGTATATAATAGATTACAGCCAAGCCCGCTACGCCTGCGACTCGGCAGTAAAATATGCTCTCACTACTTTGCAGGATATTAATCCCCAACTGATTAGCCGACCGAACGAGCCGGATTTCTCCGATTTGTTTGTCTTAAGTGAGGTCGAATACAAGGAGCTTTTAGGCCATAGGGCTGCTGAAAATACCTCAGGGATGAAAGATAGAATCAAAGATATAAAAGGCATCCGCGACATCAATGATGTCAATAATGTAAGCGACGGTAATGATACCAATGCTGATGAAATCGACACTGCTGGGCTTGGTGAAACCAGTTTAATGATAGTACGTGGTCCGTATGGCCCAGCTTGGCCGTTTGTGAGCGCACCAGTAGAATTTGAGATTGCTTCTGCCACAGTCAGGATTGAAATTGAGGACGAAAATGCAAAATATCCCGTCGGCTGGTTGCTTTTGGGAGACGAGGAATCCAATCGCGAAACAGCGGCAGGTTTCCAAATTTTCTGCGAATGGATGGGGCTGAAAAACGAAGTGGTTCAATTACTAAAAGGTCAACTAAAACAAATAAGCGAAATAAAACCATTTCAAATTGAATTTAAACCAGTAAAGCAAACCGTATCAAGGCCGATAACTCCGAGAACGCCAACCATCAGAAACCAAAAAAGCACCAAAACAACCGTCACAAGAACTTACCGACCTCAGGTAACAACGAAAACCATATCTGTTGCCGAACAGATAGTAAGACAGAATGCCGATTTTGCCAGGCTTTTTCACTGTTCAATGATCGATAAGGAGGCTCTTGCCCGGCCTTATATGGAAGGCAGAAATGAATCGGCTCTAAAGTATATGGGAATGTGGGCTTCGAGCAAGGTCAATATAAATACAGCCCCCCGACATGTTTTAGAAGCGGCTTTTGCTTTTGGCGGCCTCTCAGTCGCCCCTGAAATCGCTGAAAAAATAATACAGCTAAGACGCGTACGGCCGTTTACCGATATAGAAGATTTGAAGAAAGAGTTGGCCAGATATTCTGATGCGATTGATAAGTGCGAGAAATGTATAACGACCTCCAGCGATTTTTTCACAATTAAAATAACAGCAATAAGCGGTGTGGCAAAGAAATCGGCGACTATCGCTGTAATGAAAGACGGTGATAAGGTAAAAGAGACGGCAGTGATTTCCGGTTGAAATATAAGTTTTTGGGAGTTTATCCGAAGTGGAATCTCGAAAGTTTTTGGGAATTTATCTGAGCAGAGACAGGGCAACCGTCGTGTGCATTGGCTCCGGTGTCGGAGATGGACAAGTCCGGGGCTGTTTTAGCGTCTCCGCTGAAGAGCAGGAACAACAAAATCAGCAGCAGGCATTGGCAGATCTTATCGCCCAGGGTTGTGCTGAGAGAGAACTGAAATTTTCTGAGGTTGCTGTGGCTCTGGATTGTGCGTTGTTTATGCAGCATAACATTCAAAGCGAATTCAGTAATCCCAAACAAATCGCTTCTACAATCAGATTTGATACAGAGGAAGCTCTTGCCACGGATATAAGCGATGTTGCTATAGCTTTCCAAATAAACTCAAGCAATGAAAGCGGTTCTAAACTGACTGTCTTTACCGCCAAGCAAAAAATACTATCGGATATTCTTCTTTCTTTGCAGAGTAATAATATTGATCCTGTAACCATAGAGCCTGATGTTAATTGTCTCTCCAGATTTATTTGTCAAAAAATACCTCTGCCAGAATCTCAAGAAGGCGCGACTTTATTTGGATTGCTTTCAAGTCGACGCGGCTATTTTTTAACCTGTTCAAAATCACAAAAGACATCCGCATTAAGAACATTCTTAGTCGGCCCGTCACAGGACAGAAACGATCTGCTTGCAAGACAAGTACTTGTAACGACTAATTTGCCTGAAACCAGTGAACCAACAAATTATCTGAAAATTTGCGACTCGATGAATTCCGTTGACCGTCAGCAGCTTGGAGCAAAACTCGGAACGGAAGTCGAAGATGTTAATTTGGCAGAGTCCGCCGGCATTGAAACGCAGGCTATGGCTGACTGCGCCGACCCTGTTGATTTTGCAATCGCATACGGAGCGGCTTTAGCTCATCTGGAAAAGGCACAAACCATAAACTTCCGCAATGATTTTATGCCCTATCAGGGTAAAAAAATGCGGATACAAAAGGCATTAAAGTTTCTGAGTATATCTGTTTCTGTTCTTCTGCTTGCACTCGGATTATACTTTCAGGTTCAGTTAATGAAGTTCAACAGGTCTCGAACCTCTCTGCATGACAAGTTCGAGCCTCAATATTTTGCTGTTATGCCGGGAAGAAAAGAGTTGCCTGATACATTCTCTGAAGCGGTACGAAAACTTGGCAGTGAATTAAGGCGTATTAGAGATGTCAGAAGCGGTTTGATTAGCATTCAAGGTGAAGAATCCATATCTTCAAAGCTGACGTTGGTGCTTGAGGCACTTAATAAATGTGCTGCACAGACGGATTTAAACATAGATTCGATCTCTATTACTACCACTGCCATTAGCATAGCAGGCGAAACCTCCAGTGCAAGCAGTACGCAAAAGTTGCGTGAAGCGATCATAGAGAAGAAGCTGGGCAACTTACAGGAGCGGGTTTCACCGGCAAAAAGCGGGCGTAATAGTTTCAGTATAACGATTACACCGGAGAAAAGGGATTAGCGATGAAAGACATATTCAAAAATCCTGCTTTGTATTACATCCTTGTGTCCGTCATCATAGCTCTATGGCCTTTATTAGTCTGGGCGGTATATCTGCCGGAGGCGGGGCGCAGCTTAGGTAGCGATATAGATCAATACGAAAAAGCACAAAAGAATATTGAGGGCATCTTAAGCCTTGATGCTGATAGGCTACAGTTGGCTGGTGCGAAAACGGGTGCTGTGGAATTTGATTATTTCAATGAAGTGTATAGGATTGCGACCCTTTCCGGCATACCGCATGCTAAGTGCAAGCTCAATTCGGGCTTAATTATTCCTGGTGAGCAGAAAAGCCAAACTGCCAAGGTCAACTTCAGCGATGTGGATATAGTAAAATTTGCCAGATTTCTCTCCACTATCCAGCTTCGCTGGGCAAATCTGCAGTGTACGAGAATAAGGCTGAGCAAGAATAAAGGCCTGCCTGATAGCTGGGATGTCGATCTGGATTTCAAATATTACTACTGAAAACGAAGTAGTTACTCCGCCAGCTATGTTTGATTTTTAATATTTTGACCATAGTTCATTTAAACAAGTTTGCCTATCACTATATATAGTATATTGCCTACCTTTTCTAAATAAGTTTTGGGGTCTGTTCATCACTGATTGTTGATATAAGATTGTTTTGCTCAAAAAGCAGATTTTTCAATATAAATAGGCAGTATTTTATCGCAAGTTGTGGCAATTTAAGTTGTTGTGAAAAGCCAAGCAAAAAGCTAAGTTTTCTAAAGTTTTATAAGCGGTTGTGTCGATATCAATACTGCGAGTTAATTTTAGGCCTCCGAAAGGATTTGCGGGGCATACAACATATAGTGGTTATAAGGCCTCAGACGAAAAAATGGATGCTTTCGTTTGTAGTTGGCTTCATAAGGTAATTGAGATGCCGGATTATGATTATAGTGGCTATTTTGAAGGCCAAAATCGGCAGATAGACTCTGTCAATGAGGGTATGATTCCAGGTGAGGATATAACGATGGAGCAGATCCTTGACAATATCAACAATACATCCCTTGGACAGGTATTGAAGAGAATTGCTTCACTTCCGGATGTTCGCAGAGAAAAGATACTTCGCGTCCGCCAGCAGCTTACCGAAGGCAAATACGACCTAAGTACGCGATTAAACGTCGCTCTTGATAAGGTCCTTGAGGACCTAACTGCTTAAAAGACTTTTATTACTATATTTACTGCACGTTCCCCCAATAGTCTTTATTATTATTGCGATCTTGTCGGACAAGATCGCAGATAAGAGTTCATTATTAAACTACTTCCGGGACGTCATCATCCGGTTCATCCATTTCGATGGGCTTATAGCCCGGTTGTTTTGATCTTTCCACCTCTTCTTTGAAGCCGGCTATGACTTTTTCCTGAATTTTCTTGCGGCATTCTGCATTAATTGGGTGTGCGATGTCGGCGTGCAGCTTCATTCTGCCTTTGAAGTCCTTCCTCGCCCGATTATCCGGCAGCGGCTTGCCGCAGTTATTGCAGTATTTGGCTCTGAGGTGATTTTTGCCTCCGCATTTCTCACAATGGTCGCTCATTTTTCGCGAGGGCATTGCAACGAAAAGACCGGTGGCACCTTCTATGACTTTAATGTCGCGAACCACAAACTCATTGTCCATCGTTACGGAGCAGAAAGCCTTTAACCTGTCGTCTTTGTTGTCCACTAATTTGACTCTGACCTCACTGATTTCCATTTTTCTTCGCCTCACTTAAAAGCCGGGCCGTCGTGTAACGTCAAGCCCTTCACCATCTATTGTTATGCACGATAATACTTTTGCAGCCGATCTTTTTCTCAAGTCTGGCTCTATATGTCTCAGCTTTTTCTATATCTTTGTCGTCAATGATGCAAAACATTGCCGAACCGCTGCCGGTCAGACATACGGGTCGAATACCTGACGATTCAATCCTTGTTTTCAGTATGGCCAGCTCATTTGCAAGGCCGAAACAACTTTCTTCCAGTATATTTGCGCACATTTTTACCACTAAATCAATCCTGTTTTTCGTGATAAAGCTATTTATCTGGGTACTAAGCTTCTCATACAAGGCCTGATTATGCCTGTAATTGTCGTAAACCTTTTTTGTGGAGATACTTACATCTGGCAGTATTAAAAGAGCCAGAAAGTCAAATTTTTTGCTTATTTTTTTAATTTTTTCACCTTTCCCGCAGCATAGGGCTATCGGCCCATTCAAAAAGAAAGCTACGTCACTGCCTAATTGCTCAGCCAGTTTGGCAAGCTGGTGGTTGGATAAACCTATATCCAGATATTCGTTCAATCCCATAAGGGTTGCTGCTGCATCGCTGCTGGCTGAGCCCAGCCCTGAACCGGCTGGGATATTTTTAGTTAGTGTGAGTTTGATGTCGGCCTGTGTTTTGCAGGTTTCGAAAAGCAGCTCAGCAGCTTGGTAGACGAGATTATCTTTTCCTGTCGGTGCCCAATGTGGCCCCTGGCAGATAAGTTCGATGCCGGCTTTTGGGTTTGGCTCGATAAGAATCTCATCGTACCAGTTGATTTTGGCCATAACGGTTTCTATTTCGTGAAAGCCGTCAGGCCGTTTGCCGGCTATAAGCAGAGACAGGTTTATCTTGGCTGGCGCTCGTACTAATAGGCTGTTATTGAGGATCTTGAACAGTTTTTTGCCGGTCATTATTGCTTACGTTTCTCAGAGTCGGCTGAAAAAGTGAGTATATATTCTCATTCACCGATTTCTTTCAGATTTTCCTCTGCATTAATCTGCCGTTTAT
>Ga0307435_1000402_pt1 | contig 19390 bp, 17 predicted proteins | sample SalMarWE160470MG_FD_202164 | JGI IMG/M metagenome (GOLD analysis project Ga0307435, IMG submission 202164) | Salt marsh sediment microbial communities from the Plum Island Ecosystem LTER, Massachusetts, United States - WE1604-70 | ecosystem: Environmental > Aquatic > Marine > Intertidal zone >... | reverse complement strand
AAATTGACCTCTCCCCCGAAAACAAAGAGGCAGTTGTAATTACCGGAGAAGAGTTGTCTGAAACCAAGGACGAAAAACTCACACAAATTATGGAAGATCATCAGTCTCTTATTTTCTCCCGAGTTTCCCCAGAGGATAAACTGCGAATTGTAAAGGCGTTAAAAAGCAAAGGGGAGGTGGTTGCAGTTACAGGAGACGGGGTCAATGATGCCCCGGCTCTAAAAAGTGCCCACATTGGCGTTGCCATGGGGAGTATTGGTACTGACGTTGCCAAGGAAGCCTCTGAACTTATATTGCTGGATGACAGCTTCTCAACACTTATATATGCAATACAGGAAGGCAGAACTATTTACAACAATCTAAAGAAAACAATAATCGCATCTCTAACTAGCAACGGAGGGGAACTAGCCATTGTTCTTCTGGGGCTGGCCGGGGTAGCCTTGTTTGGCTGGCCAATCCCAATTCTGGTTATTCAAATACTGGCAATTGATCTACTGGCAGAGATTTTACCGCTTACCGCTCTTACCTTTGATCCGGGTTCAAAGGATCTGATGACCTCTCCACCCCGAAGACAGCAAGAACATATCCTAAACAGGTACACAATGTTTGAGATCCTGTTCTTGGGATTTCTCATGGGAGCTCTTGGTTTTGTAAATTTCGTGGTGTTCATGGGGCGCACGGGTGCTGAACTTACAATGACACACGCTCTGTACTCAAGGGCTACTACCTTAAGTTACGCTACTATTGTCTTCTGTCAGTTTGCCAATATCTTATCTAGAAGGTATAACTACGATTCATTTTTCAACAGAAATTTTTGGAGCAACAAGAAGCTACTATGGTCGATCGTAATCTCAATCGGATTCACTTTGACAGCAATATACACTCCTTTCATCAATAGGTTTTTAGAATTTGCTCCCTTGACCATCAGCGATTGGGTAAGTGTTCTCGCTGCAGTCGCTTTATTCCTACTAGCTCATGAAATTATCAAAGCTTTTAAACGCTCAAGAAGAAGAGTTCCTAAAACGAGATTACAAGAATGATCGATTGATTCACGCGTCCGCACTGTCTTATACTTAATTACATTTATTTCGTTACACTGGATTAGCAGTGACGGTACAATCAAGTAAAACTGGACTCCTTCTAGCTGATGACACCGTATACAGTAAGCGGAAGAATATGTTCACAAAATAGCAGAATGTGCAAGCTGGCCTTTGTGGCTTACTGAGTATAATTCCAACCGTCCACACCGATCCCCTGGCTATCTTAGCTCCTTGCCCTTCGGCGTCTTCTGAGCCAGATTACCAAAGGCGGAATTGAATTCACCCCTCGGTGCTTACAGCGCCCATCAGAATCACAAGTGACAGACAGGTAGAAAGTGATTTGTGTCTTGACTGTGCTGTTAAAGTGGAGTAAATTCAACAGGGAAATTCTCCATAATAAACGCCGGATTTGCTAGGTTATGCCTACACTGTTGTTAGACAGAAACGCCATCAAATCTCTGATCAAGATGTCAGACGTTATCAATGTGGTGGAAGATGCTTTCAAGATGTGCGGCGAAGGCAAGGGGAAAATGCCCGCTAAAACATATCTATCCCTTGAAAATGGTGATTTCAGGGCAATGCCCGCCGCCTTACCAGAGTGTGCCGGCATGAAATGGGTAAACGTACACCCTCAGAATCCGTCTCTTGGTCTGCCTTCGATTATGGCTATCCTGATTTACAGTGACCCGGAAACAGGATATCCGCTAGCAATAATGGATGCTACTGAAATCACAGCCTACCGAACTGGTGCGGCAGCGGCGATCGCCTCCAGGTATCTGGCGCGACGAGATTCGTATACAATTGGAATTATCGGTGCTGGCTTTCAAGCACACACGCAAATACTGGCTCATGTCGAGCTGTTCAGCCCCATCTCAATAAATGTTTTTGATGTTTCCAAAACTGCAGTGGATAGACTAATGCATTCTCTGCCGCAGCTTTCGATTAGAAATTGTTCCATTCAAGAAGCAGTGGCATCAGATATCGTATGCACTTTGACCCCTTCTCGCAGTCCTATTATCAAGAAGGAGTGGATAGCCGCCGGGACTCACATAAATGCAGTCGGCGCTGATGCGCCGGGTAAGCAAGAACTGGACTCCTCGATATTGAAGGAGGCAATTGTCGTTGTGGATGATTTGGAACAGGCAGGTACCAGTGGGGAGATTAATGTCCCTATTCAGAAAAATATCTATAGTATTCGTGAAGTCTATGGAACACTCGCCGAACTAGTTGTGGGCAAGAAAAGAGGGAGAACAGATAATAGAGTTATCACTGTATTCGATTCGACCGGAATTGCTGTTGAGGACATAGCTGTGGCTAAGCTCCTGTTTGAGAAGGCTCAACAAGTGGGTGGTTATTCGTCGATTGACTTGATAGGGACATGAGGCAACCGTAGATGAAAGTAATTGATTTGCGTAGCGACACTATCACTCATCCCACACCTGAGATGCGGAAGGCAATGTTTGAGGCGGAAGTAGGGGACGATGTTTATCGTGAAGACCCCACGGTCAACCAGCTTGAGACGATGGCAGCTGGGATAATGGGCAAGGAGGCGGCCCTCTTCACTACCTCCGGCACCCAGAGTAATCTTATTGCAGTGCTCACTCATACCAATCATGGCGATGAAATCATCATGGGAGATGAGGCACATATGCTCTGGTACGAAGTAGGAGGTGCTGCCGCTCTCGGTGGCGTGACTTTGCGCACCGTGCCGAATGATAGTTGCGGCCGTCTCAATCTGGATGATATTGACCGAGCAATTCGGGACAAGGATATCCACTACCCGGAGACCACGCTTCTCTGTCTTGAGAACACACATAATCGGTGTGGTGGAACAGTCCTGACCACAGACTACACAGACGAAGTCTGTGATCTAGCCCACACACGCGGGCTAAAGGTATATCTGGATGGCGCGCGCATTTTCAATGCTGCAATTGCTCTCGGCGTACCGGCGTGCACACTGGCCCAGAATTCAGATTCTATAGGATTATGCCTTTCGAAAGGACTGAGTGCGCCGGTTGGATCGCTGCTATGTGGGAACAAGGATTTCATTGAGCGAGCCCGCAAGTTTCGTAAAATGCTGGGTGGTGGCATGCGGCAAGCGGGGATTATCGCAGCTGCGGGTATCGTGGCATTGGAGACAATGGTAGACCGCCTGGCTGAAGACCACGCCAATGCCAGACGTCTGGCACAAGGGCTCGCAGGCATCGAAGGAATAACACTGGCCCAGGACGATGTACCTACAAACATCGTGATGTTCCATCTCTCCCCCGAGTCGTCTGTTGTCGAGTTTTTTGAAGGTCTTGAGAGAGCAGGGGTAAAGATAGGCTTACGTGATGGGCGCCCGTTCCGTGCGGTTACTCACCGCATGGTCTCATCTTCCGATATTGATGACGCACTGACACGCATCGAAGCAGTCTGCCGCAGGCTCCGTAGTCGGGCTTGAGAACAGCCTTCGTGTGACAGCATTGCAACAATAGTTCAGTCGATTCATCTGAGGCTGGCTTGCATAGATCCATGTGGGCGTCGGCTCTTAGCCTGAGATAATCCCGGAATCGAACCCAGACCGGCATGACTGGCTTGCACTATTTCTCATCATTTTATTCATTTTGCTATCCATAAGACCTGAGGCAGATGTAGACATGGAATAAAGCCACGGCGGGATTTAACAACCCTAATAGACGACCTAGCACTCTTAGCTCTTTGCCCTTCGGCGTCTTCTGAGTCAGATTATCAAAGGCGGAATTGAATTTATTACTTAGCGCTTAAAAGCGACAAGAAAACTGCGCAATCCATCAGAATATTGAGCGGTTTCATGGCGTAATGAAAACTATACATAAGCACAGCGAAACCGAGAGAAATCTTCCAGCCAAAATCTGGAGGCTTCTACACCTGGAGATAACACAGTTCGGCTCTATCAGCTTATTATGGGGGACTGATGTTCCTGGAACGGATGCGTTCTCAGGACTAGCGAGAAAAGGAAGGGATACTTCGATTTCAAGTGCTGAGCATAGTCTAACCATTCACTGGCCAGGTGGTCATACAGCCTTCGGATATCACCAGCAAGGTGCTCCATGTCCTTATCAGGAAGGTCAATAAGCGATGGTCTTACCTCAAGCTCTTCATCCAGGTGGGTAATTGCCCAGAGCAGGTCGGTAAAACGGTCATGCTCCAGCAAGCTGGGATTCCCGAGCATCGTCAGCAGGAACTCTCGCTTCTGCGCCAGCAAGGCTTTGAGCCCGCCAAGGTCTATAGTTCGGCAGTCAACCTCAACTCTGAGGTGGTGCGCAAAGCTGACAGCTTTTTGGAAATCTTTCTTTGTCCAGCTCTCAGTAATGTTCAGGTGCCCGGAAATCTCCAGGCGATTATCGAAATATTTGAGGAAATCTCGAAGGAGGCGGTTGCCCAGTTCGCTGAAAAAAGCTCCCATCACCATATTGAGTTTCTCCAGTTTGGCTTGCCTCTCCCGGCGGGCCAGGAGGCGCTCGATGATAACCACCACTAATAGAACCTCGAGGGGCAGAAAGGCAAGATCACCGACCATATAGATAAATATATGGTGAATATCACGAAAAATGAGGTAATGAATGAAATATACAATTCCGGAAAGCGTCACAAATGCAATAGCTAAGTAGATAACAAATGAGAAACGCCTTCGCATGTTAATTATCAGCCCTTCGAGTAGTAAATGTGTACAACATGGTCTAGTTTTACTTGAATATTATAGTGACATAGTCGCTATCGGGCAATAGTATGGGTTTGAGAGTGTCTAAAGCCAATTGCAACGTCCCTGCTGTATAAGGTGGATTGGGTGTATGATTGAACAGAAAGCCATTTTGTGTGATTTCAAAATCGTCTGTTAGTTAAACGGGGCTTCCAAGTCCGGTGGAACCAGATAAGTGCAGTTAAGAAGACTCCACCTATCAGGTAGCCTCCTATGACGTCACTGGGCCAGTGGACTCCCAGGTAAACCCGAGAACTGCCAATTAAGAGAATTAAAGCAATCAAAACTGCTATAACCACCATCCGTAGAGTACGATTCTTCAGATTGATGAAAACAAAATAAGCCAGGAGTCCCAAGATCACAATAGCAAAGAAAGCATGCCCACTGGGGAATCCATTATCTTGCTCACGGGATAAGATGTGAACCAGATCCGCCGAGGGCCGTGGACGGCCGATGGCCAGCTTCAATGCCGTATTTACAAGCGTGAGTAATCCCCCGACCGGAATCATGATGGCCTCCAGCCTACCTATACGCCACCAAACAAGGATACCGATGACAACAACCACCAGCACTGAAGACCAGCCCCCAAATATAAACGAAACACAATTCATGAATGAGAGCAAAAAATGATTATCAAAAGATTGCAAACGAAGCGTCAGATACAGGTCGCCTGGAAACCGGGGTGTGAACCGGGCGTAAATCGAGACGATCAAAGCCAGAATTGCCAGAAATCCAATAATCAGCTTAAATTTGGTATTTTCCCTCACGTTTCTCCAATAAGAATTAAAAGGATACCGCTATTTCATATTTTAAAGTCGTGGGTGTCAGGCAAGAAACGAAGTCATACTAGAAAGGTTTTTTGTGGCTGGCTATCGGTCTCTATCTTCGTTTAGTTCCCCACATCACAATGGCCGCGCCTCCGAGCAGGTGCTTGATTTCCACGACAGGGAAGCCGTTTTCACGCCATATTGCGGCGATGCGGTCAACAGGACACCGCTTACAAAATTCCGAGATATTCGGACCTAAGAAACAACCAACACGATGCCAACCTCGTGAAACGGGGATGGTCATTACTGGCATGACGACCCTATTGTAGATTTCCCATAGAGCTCTCACCCAAAAGGCTTCTGGGAGGCCGAACTCAAGCGAGAGCAATTCCCCGCCTGGTTTCAGTACGCGAGACAGCTCCCGTATTGTTGCATCAGGGTCTTGGACATAACGCAACAGGTAGGTGAAGACAACCGCATCGAATGTCTCATCAGGAAAGGGTAAATGCTCAGCGCGGCCCTGGAGAAGTTGGACTCTGCCGTCCAGGCTTCTCTTCTCGATGGCGCGGAGGCCAGCTTCCAGCATCAAGTGGCTAACATCGAGCCCCACGATTCGGCCATCATGGTGGTCGGCAATCTCCATGGCGACACCGGCTGTACCGGTACATACGTCAAGCACAAGGTTTCCCGGCCGAAGAGCCATTCGCGAGACCAAGAACTCGCGCCAACGAAGGTACTGAAAGAAAGTCAGCACTTGCGCCCAAGTGTCGTACGAGAGGGCAACCCCATCGAACAGGTCTTGGGCAAGGGTTCTCCTTACTGGGACCGCAGGTTGGGATTCAGCCAGCGAAGCCGATCGGTCCTCTCCTTTATTTGTTTTCATTCTTTATCCTCCAGTGAGCTGTCTTTTCTGCAAAATACCTCATGAAATTAGCAGCGCCGAGACACTACGGGCTTGGGTCACTCTTGATTGTGGATAACCTATGTAATCTAGGTAAACAAATCCGGCCATTTTAGTTGGACCATACGTTAAAGCTGAACAATAGCATAAAGTTCTGTCTGTCGTCCAGTACCGCCCACTTTACCCGACTTGAACTCTATTACATACCCAATTCTTGAGTAGTTTTAAACTACACGTTTCGTCAGACTGTTCACCTTGCCATACATAACACCTAAGGAAGAAGTAGACCTGGAATAGAGTCCCAGCGGGACTTGACAATTTTAGTAATGGGTGTATGATGTATTTAATAGTGCAAGTTTAGGTTATTACAAGCTTCTTAGGATTCTGCTAGACTCATATCAAGTATTGGATGACCCAGGCTCTAACTAAAATTATTGAGAAAGGAGGTCATCCAATGAGTTTTCAAGACAAAACGCTCCAGTGTGCCGATTGTGGGACCGACTTCAGCTTCACCGCTGAGGAACAGGAGTTCTTTCAATCCAAGGGCTATACCAATGAGCCCAAGCGCTGTCCATCATGCCGACAGGCAAGGAAGACAGAGCGGAACGGAAGTCGTGGTAACAGCTACGGGCTCCCACGCCAAATGTTTCCTGCCATATGCGCCGAGTGCGGCAAAGACACCGAAGTGCCTTTTGAGCCTACCAATGGCAGGCCGGTCTATTGTAGCGATTGCTACAATAAAGTCAGACTGAGTAGATAATGCCGGTTTGACCAGGGACATACACGGGCCGGGGATACCTGGCCCGTGTATGTCCCTAGAATGTGGCGACTTTTCAATAATAGCCAGCCTACCTGATGCTTTTCTCGGCATATCACACAGAGCGTCAAAGTTCGGGGTCTTTGCTGCTGTCCCAGAAACCCATTCATGGGGACGAGCTACATCCTATGTAAAAGCACCCGACCATAACCCTGCAAAGAGCAGGAAGATGCGATAGATCTGATGAACGATTCCTAATTCCTGTTTAGATAGCGGCTCTTCCGAAATAAATTAGTACGATAACTATGATGAGCAAAAACCAGTATAAAGCAGGGACTGGCCCCCACCATGGTTTGTGCCACCAGATTTTTCCTTTGCGGAAGTTTTTAATCCCATAATGCGGATTTAAAACAAACCACAAGAAGTCTTCTAGAAAAGCCATGCCTACATAAAAGCCAAGCAGCAGGCTTTCTAACCGCCAACTCCAGGGAACAAAAAACAACGGTAGATGAACTATGGCAATCAGGAACAGCGTCATAAAAAAGTGGTAGCCGGTTATCGGGCGTCCACCCGCCAACTTGACAAGCCATCCCTTTTCTATACGCCAGCCAGGTAGCTTCGCTGCCCAGCCATCCTTACCCTCGATTTGGATTTCCCAGAAGGCAAGTAGAAACGCCAGGAAAACCATAAAGGCTAATAATCCTATAATCATTACTATCTTCTTCCGTATTTTGTGGCTAGTTTACCATTTTCCAAGAAGCATCCCATCCATGCTGATGAGCTACATCTTATGTACAAGCACCCAACCATAATCCTGCAAAGAAATGACGTGCGTTGATACCAAGAATGCGATTAGACAACGCTCAGCCAATCCCTTTGGTTTCACCTCAGCCGCTTTTGCAGGATTAGCTTATCATCTCCGGGCGCATAGAAGTCGGGGATGCAGGCTGCTATCTCGTAGCCGTGACTGAGATGAAAATGCCTCGTTTTCTCATATACTGGTGTGGATGATGTCTCAATAATGGCTAGTCTTCCCTTAGCTCTCACAATTTCCTTTTCCGCGGACTCCATGAGGGCGCTGCCTATTCCTCGGCCTTGCATTTCTCGAGCGACTGCCTCCCAGTAGATATCCCATGTCCCTTCAGTCAGCGGAGTAGGCCCGTAGCAGATATAACCTGTTACAGTTGAGTTAACCTCAGCAACGAGGATATGATAGCTTGAGCTGACTGAGTCCTTAAGGTAGCTGTCAATTACTTCCTCAGCTACCGTTACTTCAGAGGGTTTGAATTCCGGTGTACTGCGCAGTATTTTCGTTATGCCGGGCTTGTCTTCGTGAGTCATAGAGCGAATATCGATTTTCATTATCTTCCCCATAAAGAGCCATTTGTACGATTTTCTCAATGAATTGAGTATATGTCATCCCGGCGCCTTCCGCTTGGCGTACTGCGCCGGAGCTTGGAGAGATGTCCGGGTTGGGGTTCACCTCAATAACGTTTACCTGTCCCTCGTGGTCCATCCGCATGTCCACTCTGGCATAGCCTTGGCCACCAAGAATTCGGAAAGCTGCTACCGCTGTCTCGGCCATACGTTCTCGTTCTTCAGCCTCAACCTCAGCCGGGCAGACTGTCTTTGTGCCTTTAAAGTAATGGCTATCAGGCTCCCACTTCGCAGCAAAGGTGAGAATCCTGGGCATTCCAGAAGGCAGGGAGTAAACTATTTCAGACACAGGAAGAATGCGACATTCGGAGTCGCCCAGAATTGTGGCGTTAAACTCCCGCCCACCGATGAATTCCTCAACCAGCACACCTCCACCGTACCGGTTGCTCACAAGTCCGATTTGCTTCTCCAAAGAAGCAGAGTCATTAACCACGCTTCCCGGTGACAGGCCGTGACTGGCATCCTCGCAGCGGGGCTTGACAATGCATGGGTAGTCCAAGCGGAACCAATTTAGTGTCTCGGAATTCAGCAGTTGAAAGTCTGGAGTTCTGATTCCCGCAGCTTTGAGAATCACCTTCATTTTAGCTTTATCTAAGCCTAGCTTCAGCGCTGACGCCGGGCAGCCGGTACAGGGTATTCCCAGCTTTGATAGGACCTTCGGCAGTAACGCTTCAGTTTCAGGGGAGCCACAGAAGCCCTCAAAAAGGTTGAAAACCAAGTCTGTATTGAGGTTCTTGAGCTTCCTCTCAGCTCGCTCCAGTGGTGGCACCAGAGGAACTCGAGTGCCGTCGAAGTCAAGCTCAAGCAAAGCCCGATGCACCGCCTCCACTGCCTCCAGCACACCGAGCACCGCCTTTCCTTCGCTGACTGCGTCATAGCGTGAATGGTGTGGCGCGTTGTAGACAATGGCTACACGCGTACGCATTGCGGATATCTCTCAAGCGCAGCATTAAGCACAGCGTTTATAAGCTGTCGATGACTCCATCCCATCCTTTTTGCCATAATGACCAGGTCGCTGTGGGTACCCAGTCCGGGCAGAGGGTTTATTTCCAGAAAGTATGGCTGTCCCTCGCTGCTGATCCTGAAGTCTAGCCGGGCAAAGTCACGGCACCCCAGAGCCTGAAATGCCCTGAGGCTGAAAACTTGTATACATTGCAGTACCTTTTCCTCAAGATCAGCAGGGCACTCATACTCAACCAATTCCAGGTAATTGCGTTTCACATCAAGGTTATAGATGAAGTAACTGTCCCTTTGTTTCGGAAGTATGCGCATCATACCCAGAACCTTGGGTGGGGAGTTGCCTATGATTCCCACGGTGACCTCATCACCCAAGATAATTTCCTCCACCATTGCTGGTTGCTGGTATTTATCCAGTAAGCTCTCTATTACCTCAATCGCCTGTTTTGCGTCTTCCACCACCGAAGTGAGACGAATCCCCTTGCTTGAGCCTTCGTACGCTGGCTTGACGATAGCCGGGAAAGGAAAATCGCAGCTGCCTATCTGACGAAGCTCTTGCCTATCATTGATTACACGCCAGCTCGGGGTGCTCACTCCTTCTGATGCGACCAGCTTTTTTGTCAGAGGTTTGTCCAGGCATATGGCAAGACACTGTGGGTCTGAACCGGAATAAGGTATATCCAGCATCTCGAGGATTGAAGGTACCTGGGCTTCCCGGCTGCGGTAGGCACCTCGCCCTTCGGCAATGTTAAAGACGAAGTCCACCTTCTCGTGAAGAATCTTGCCCAAAAACTCCTTGCCGCCGCCGAGCATGGTTACCGTGTGCCCCTCAGCCTCAAGAGCCGCGACTATCAGCTCCACAGTTTCCCAAGAGTCATATTCCTCGAAAGCATCATCGCAGCTAGATTGCTGTATCGCTATTGTTTCCTTAAGGTCATATGACAAGCCTATCCGCATTTGGAACTCCTTCTAACCCGAATTGGCACCCGGTTTTCTTGAGGCAGGCTCGCAGTCGCACTATCGGCTGGACACAGCACCTCAGTAGGCAATTCAGGGCATGCTGGTTTTGTGGGGTTTCGATAACGGAAAATGCGTCCCTCATAATTCCGCAACACTAGCTCACCTTCGGTCTGTGACAGAATATAGTCTGGTTGGAGAGGTACCTTGCCACCGCCTTGGGGCAGGTCTATCACGAAGGTCGGAATAGCCAGCCCTGATGTGTGCCCGCGCATTTCCTCAATTATCTTTATGCCAACCTCCACAGGTGTGCGCAGGTGCTCAGTGCCCTGTACCTCGTCACACTGAAAGAGATAGTAGGGACGCACCTTTATTTTGAGAAGTCCGTGGCACAGGTTCGTCTGAGCTTCAACGCTGTCATTAATGCCGCGCAGCAGGACAGACTGGTTGTTTACCGGAACACCATTCCGCAGAAGACGGTCACATGCCTCAGCAGCTTCTGGGGTTATCTCCCGAACATGGTTGAAATGTGTATTAAGCCATATGGGCCCGTACTTAGCAAGCATACTACACAGCTCGTTGTCTATGCGCTGGGGCAGCACCACTGGGAACCTAGTGCCGATACGGATAATTTCGATGTGCCTTATCTCTCTTATTCGGCTAATGAGACTCTCCAGGTGGCAGGTAGAAAGTGTAAGGGGATCACCACCGGAGATGATGACATCCCTGATAGCCTTGTGCTGGCTTATATAGTCTAGCATGGCTTCGACTTCAGCAGGGGATCGCACCCAGCCACCATTTCGCCATTCTCTCTTACGGGTACAGTGTCGGCAGAGCACGGGGCAAATGTCAGTAAGCACTAGAAGTACCCGGTCGGGGTAGCGGTGAACCAGCCCAGAAACTACTGTGTCTTTTTTCTCATCCAGTGGATCTTCTACACCTATCGACCCCATAGTCATTTCCATAGTGGAAGGTATCGCCTGCTTTCTTATTGGGTCATCGGGATCATCGGGGTTGATCAGCGATAGGTAATAGGGAGTTACCGCCAGGGGATAGCGCATGGTTACTAACCTGAGCTGCGCCTGCCCTTCAGTGGATAGGGGAACGAATTGAGTCAGTTGCTCGACGCGGGTAATTCTGTTCCGGAACTGCCACTTCCAGTCATCCCAGATGTCATCTGGGATATCTCCAAAGAATCTGTACCTGGTCGCGGCTGTTTTACCTAGAGGGTCCTCCTCCGGGTCATCAGAGATACTGCCCTTACCTGGAGGTTCTTCCTCAAGGTCGTCGTTGCTACAGCTTTCTAGGCAGCATTTCTCTGATTCATGACTGAGTTGACTTCTAAATCTTACCGATAATGTTTTCACTTTAGTTTTTTCTCCTGTTACGAATACTCGATACTCGATTTCACTGATTGTTGCTCGTTGTTTGCCTTTACATTATTCCTTTTGTCACTTTTCATTCGCCCGATTTCCGGGATATACAGGAACTAGTTGTCCTGAATCATTTTCCATGTTATAATTTACATAAAATGTATTTCCTAACTCAATTGTACATCGTTTGTTGGAGTTGTCAAGAGGTTTTGGCCTTTGGCGAAAGAAAATTATTTGAAAATATTATTCTGGGAGTGATATCAGGCTAATTCTGAAAAGGAAGTTACCCATGCCGAGATGGAAGTTTGTTACAAATTATGCCCTGGTGCTTTGCCAGATTGCTCAGCACCCACGGATTACCATGAGAGAGATCTCTCTGACGATAGGCATTACCGAGAAGGCAACACACAGAATAATCACCGACCTTGAAACCGATGGCTACGTTACCAAGATAAGAGAAGGCAGACGTCTGAGGTATCGGATCAATCCTGATTTGTGCCTCCGCGATGAAATGCTGCAGGACAAAGCTGTTGGTGACCTTCTGGAGGTACTTGGCTGGAAAAGACGGCGCAGGCAAATACAGGGGAGAGAGCTGGTTACTGCAGGCGAGAAAGCAGAACCCTGAATGTCAGTGCTATTTATCCTCGGGAAATCATTCAGAGCGCCGTCAAACATAATGCTACGGCCTTAATTTTCATCCACAACCACCCGGCCAGAAATCCTCAACCCAGCCATCATGATAAACAAATTTGCCGATGCCGTGGCTGAGCTAATTCAAGGGCTAGATACCCAGGCTCAAAGGATGATATATTCTAGGCGTCAGGACCTATGAAGGATAAATATCCTCTCATCGCGACTGGAAACGGGAAATCCCGGTTTAATACCACCAAAAAAGTCAGGTTTTTGGGCAGTTACTAAAAAACAGGAGGCAGAATGAAAATGGCAACAAAAGGGCTGAGGACAATAAATTATGAGGAGAGGGCCAAGGACACAGATTATAAAAAGAGATTGAACAAGGTGATGACGGAGAAGGAAGCGGTGGAAACATTTCTACATGATGGTGATTCATTCTGCCTGGGAGGTTTTGTTATGTGGCGGCAGCCTGAATCCGTCATGAGAGAGATAGCACGCCAGGGAAAGAAAAACTTATCTCTTATAGATGAGAGTGGAACTTTTGAAGGTATAGATTTGCTGGTAGAGCTGGGAATGCTGGACAGGATAGACACAGCCTATGCTATAACACGCCAGGTAGGTGGTATTTCTGGCACGCCCGCTCTGGAGCGCGGTCTCAAGGAAGGTTTACCACGGCCGGTTGAAGCGGGCGGAGTTCTGGCTACGCCCAACAATAAGGCTAAATCTGATGTGCCTCCATTGAAGATAGTGGACTGGACGAATTTTCAAGTTGCATTGAGATTCGTAGCCGGGGCATTTAATATCCCCTTCATGCCCTGCCGTTCCTCAATTGGCTCCGATATCCCTAAATACAATAAGGAAATCAAGGAGATAAATGACCCCTATGAAAACAAGCCGCTCATCCTTATCCCGGCTTACAAACCGGATGTTGCCTTCATATCAGTTCAGCGGGCAGACCGGAGGGGAAATGGGCAGATATGGGGTTTTAAAGGAACGGATTACTGGAAAGCCCGGGCTGCCAAGTATGTAATCCTGCTTACCGAGGAACTTGTCCTCACCGAAAAAATATATGAGAACCCGGGGCTGACGGTAATACCAGCCTATTGTACAGATGCCGTTGTCCACCTGCCCTTTAATTGCTATCCCACAGGTTGTTTTGGATGCTACACAGTGGACAGCATAAACTTCATATCTCTCTTGTTGCAGAGGCAGAGTCGTGAGGGAGCCTTGAAATGGCTTGATGAATGGGTCTATGGCTGCAAAAACCACTTCGAGTATTGCGATAAGCTAGGCTGGGAAAAACTGGATAGGCTGGCTAAATCAGAGCATAAGCTAAACAGGATACCCGCGTGAGGGACCCTGATAAAAACTATAAAAGGAGTATGAAAATGGGACATCTGTATACCACCAGGGCGAAATATGCGCCAGAACAACTTGAAGAAATGAGGAAGAAATATACACCTCCCGAGCTTGTATGTTGCGCCGGGTCCAGGGAAATAATAGATAGAGAAGTCGTGTTTGTGGGCATCGGCATTTCCGACCTGGCCGGTGCCGTAGCGAAACTGGTTCATACGCCAAATGTCATACTGGTGGCCGAGGCAGGCTATATTGGGTTCCCCAGCGTTGCTGTCCTAATCAGTCCGGCCGACAACGCGGCAGGCACAATGGCTATGTGCCATCAGAGTCTTCCTGAGGTGTTCATAGACCAGCAATCGGGCTTCATTGATGTAGCTTATCTGGGATTTGCCCAGATGGATAAGTATGGAAATGTGAATGTTAGCTATATAACTGAAAAACAATTGAAAATGAATGGCAGTGGTGGTGGAGGCGATATAGCATCGTCTGCGGGGAGAGTAGTTTACACTGTGGAGTTTAATCCCCGGCAATGGGTGAAGAAAGTTGACTATATGACTGAGCCAGGTTTCCTCGATGGCAGTCGTGATGCCAGGAAGAAAGCGAACCTGGTTGGAGGAGGGCCTTCCGCTGTGGCCACTGACAGAGGAGTTTTCAGATTCGACTCCGAGACCCATGAACTGTATTTAGCCGAGGTATTCCCCTGGCAGGATGAGGAAGACATTGAAGAAGTCAGGAAGAGTTTCCCCTGGGATTTGAAAGTGGCGGAAGAACTGAAGATAATAGAGCCGCCTACAGAGAGGGAACTGTGGGCACTGAGGTTAATGGACTCTACGAGTAACTACATTTTAGCCAGCGTTATAGACAGGCCTATCGGTAAGATTATACTGGCCGGGAAGCTTAATTTAGAGGGGTATGATGAATATTTGGGAATGCAGGAGAAAGCGTTAAGAGAAATACTGGAGTTTGTTTCTTAGATTATAGAAGTTTAATATCGAAGCAAGATATCCTGGTGAAAAGTCAGACTTCTACAAAACTGTAGGTCATACCTCATCAACCGCTTGGGCTGTGCCGCTAATTAGGGGAGTGGTTGCCACCGTCAGTAGAGCGACAACAGCAAGGCCAGCAAACACAAACCATATCGGCTGGTAACTACCCCAGTTATCAAATACCCATCCGGCCAGGGGTGGGCCTGCGATGGTTCCCAACGCCATCACGGCTATCGCGAAGCCATGAATTGTTCCAAATTTGCTTCTGCCAAAAAATTCCCTTATCAAAGAAGCTCTCAGAGTATTGTTGCCCCCGTAACCGATACCGAAAAGAATGAGGAAGGGAACAAGCAGCCAGGTATCTCCCGCGGAAATAAATCCAAAGCAGAGTAGACCCACACTCATCATGGCAAAGGCGCCAGCCGCTACTCGCCTTTTATCAACTTTATCTCCAAGCCAGCCCAAACCGAGGCGGCCGCCAATACTTGCCACCGGGATACCAGCAGCCACCAAGCTAGATATCGCTCTGGTGAAGCCAATGCTGCTGAGATAAGGCATTACATGCGTAATCACGGCACTTAGTATTATGAACTGACACATTAGTGCCAGCGTTATGTGCCAGAAGGTGCGGCTCTTTACGGCCTGCTTCGCTCCGACATCCACTTCGATAATTTGTGCTGTATTCAAGCTGTTGGATATCGCAATGTTACTCATTTCACCATCAAGCTGATAGCCATACTGTTCGGGCTTATGCCGGACTAAAAGAGACAGCGGCAGGCATACAGCCAGCAGACCTATGGTAAGGAGGGCCAGCGTCATTCGCCATTCATACATATCAATAAGCTTGACTATAACTGGAATTAGCAACCCGCTAAATCCATAGCCACAAATCATAATGCCGGTGGCTATGCCTATTTTCCTCCGGAACCAGTTGGCAACTGCTGTCATCAACACCGTGCTGCTACAAGTACTCATGCCTATAGCAATTAAGACGAAGGCTCCGTAGAACATGCCCAGGGAGGTAGTGCGACTCAGGAGCATCAAACCCAAACTGGTGATAATCAGTCCGCCGAATAACAGTCTTCTTGGCCCCCAGCGGTCAACAAGTATCCCAACCAAAGGGGCAAGAATGCCCATCTCCATGCCGCGTAGCGAGGCGGCAAATGAAATCTGCGTGTAGCTCCAACCAAAGTCGTCCGCTAGTGGTTCAATGAGAGTAGTGAACCCATAGAAGACAACTCCACCCACGTATAGCGAAATAAAGAAACATGCGACAACAATCCACCACCCGTAGAACACTTGACGCGGCCTCCAATCTAAATTCCAACGCATGGCATGAGGGCCTTTATCTATAATAGTTCTGGAGAAAAGTTATCTGGTGAAAAGCTCTTCAAATGTAAATGCACCGAAGTAACCCACAATATTATCATTAATGTACTAGGGTGTAAAAGCCGCTTTGTGAGAGGGAAGGACCATTATGTAAAGTCAGGTTTAACCTATAATACTCTGGTGAAGAAGGCAGTCACCTTAGCAGCCAGGCTGGATTCATATCCCCACCAAAAGTGGTCCGCGCCTTCAATACTTTCGTACTCTTTGGGCTCAGGAAGATTCTGGCAAAATTCAAGGAACTGGTCAGTGGGTATAAGGTCATCCCTGCTTCCCGAGATAAGAAGTTTTGGCTTGGGGCAGCTTTTGAGGAAATCAAATTCGAACATAGGGAGTGGAGGCGAGATTGCAGCCAGAGCCGTAATTCGAGCATCGTTAAAGCCAACGGGAAGAGCGAAGCCAGCGCCAGCCGAATAGCCAGCAAGCCCAATTCTCTTAGAATCAACTTCCTTTACCGTGCTTATAAAAGAAATGGCTGCTTCCACATCTTCGCGCTCACCTATTCCCTGACCAAACTCCCCCTGGCTCCCACCTACCCCGCGGAAGTTAAACTTAAATGAAGCAAACGATGCTTGTGTAAGTGTCTCAGAGAGGCTATAGACCACATTGTTATCCATACTGCCGCCGTAGAGGGGATGAGGATGGCAAACTATTATTGTCCGAAAGGGTCCGCCACCTTCGGGTATAGCCAATATCCCTTCGAGGAAAAGCTCGCCGGAGGGAAAGCTTACTCTTGTCTTTTTCATTGTCCCTGTACAAGCCGTGGGCTTATTTAACTATAACTTTAATCAATATGTCGCCGGGCGAGCCATCGCTTATCTGGCGAGCATTCCTCAATCTCACCACGTTGCCCGTTCTTACGCCGGCAGGAATCTTTACCTCCAGTCTTTTCCCCCCTCTCTTTAATACCTTCCTCACCCCCTGCAAAGCCTCTCCTCGGCTAATTGCAAGCTCATAATGAACTTCCTGGGGTCTTCTAACCTGGCCAAATATTTCATCCAGATTGGTTTCTTGCCCCGGCCAGGCTGCAAATCTCACTCTCCCGGGCCTGCCGCTTCTAAAAGAGAAAGAGGAACCTCTGCCCTTCAAGAAATCGCCAAATATGTCGTCGAGGAAATCAAATCTCAGGCCAGCCCCGCCGAAGTCCTTCATCATTTCCTGAAAAGTGGTTGTAGTGAAAGGACTGCTGAAGATGTCGCCTATATTACCTACGGTGCCAAATTGGTCATATTGCTTTCTTTTTTGAGGGTCACCTAGGACTCCGTAAGCCTCGTTTATCCCCTTGAATTTCTCGTTAGCCCATTCCTCCTTCCCGGGATTGCGGTCGGGATGGTATTGCATGGCCAGTTTCCGATAGGCCTTCTTAATCTCTCCATCCGAGGCGTTCGTTGGTATGCCTAAAATCCTGTAATAATCTTTAGCCATTTAAGCTTGCTATACTGACTAGTCGGGACCCTGAGGCGACTGCCAGAATTTTGCTGTCTGCCCGCTACTCAGTATTCACAAAAATTATAGCAAAGCGGCGACATTAGCGTTAATTACCCTTTGTTTCCTTCTCTGCTAAAAGGAATTTTTTAACACGCCATAGCGGGGATACAGCCGTCAAAATTATTATAATAAGGGCCAACAAGGAGTTTGACAAAGAGTGTTTTCTTTGCTATATTGCGATGGTTTATCCAGGATACCGAACCAATAGATCGGAGGTACTCAATATGGTCATTATTGGAGAAAACATCCATGTCATAGCCCAAGCAGTTTCCACAGCGATAAGGGAGAAAGATGCCAAAGTAATCCAGGATTTTGCTAAAGCCCAAGCTGAAGCTGGAGCCGATTACATTGACTTGAATGTTGGCCCAATGAAGAAAGACCCTGAAGAAAACATGCAGTGGCTTGCCAGCACAGTTCAAGAAGTTATCGATTTACCTTTGTCTATAGATACTATGAACCCTGTAGCTATGGAGGCAGGCCTAAAAGCTTGCCAGAAGAGACCTTTGCTTAACTCCGCTTCGGGGAAGACCGACTCCAAGGAGCAAATGCTTCCCTTAGCTCAAAAATATAACTGCGGTGTTGTGATTTCGGTGATGACGGATAAAGGAATGCCCCCAGATGTTGATTCTAAGATAGAGAGTATTATGGACACGGTGGCCTATGCCAATGAATTGGGGATTCCTAACGAGGACATCTGGGTTGACCCTATAATTCTTCCCGTGAGTACCGCTGGCGAAGGGCAGAGGTTCGCTGTAGCCTGTTTGGAATTTATAAAGATACTCGAGGACGTTTTGCCCGGGGTTAAATCAACTGTGGGGCTTTCCAATGTATCTAATGGGGTGCCCAATGAACTCAGGCCGCTTCTTAACCGCACATATCTGGTTATGTTAGATAGAAACGGGCTTTATTCTGCCATCGCTGACCCTTTGGATAAAGAGCTTATGAACTTGATCAAGGGAAGGATACCAGAAATAGTCGAACTTATTTACAAGACCATGGACGGGGAAGATATAGACCTCTCCTCCCTATCTCAAAAGGAAGTTGAATATGTTAAGACAGCCAAGGTTCTTACAGGAGAGAACTTGTACTCCGATGCCTGGCTTGAAAGCTAAGGAGGATAAAGAATGGAATATAAAGCACCAGCTGAAGCGTATACCGGGGTAGTTAGAGAGGTAACTATTGGGAAGGTAAAAAAGAGCTTAAAGATTGGGGGAGAGAACATTCTCCCCTTTCATTTTTTTGACCAGGGATCAAATCCCAATCCCGTAAAGTTTGCCCTGGAAGTCCTTGATATGGAACCTCAGGATTGGCCGGAACACCTAACTCAGCCTTTCAAAGATGTGCTAGCCGACCCAGTGAAATGGGCCAAGAAATGTGAGGAACTTGGCGCAGATGCAGTGTTTCTTCGTCTCGTAAGCACCGATCCGGCAGTGAAGGATAGTTCTGCGGACGGAGCGGCAGCCCTGGCAAAAAAGGTGGCCGAGGCTATAAACATTCCCCTGATTATTTATGGCTCCGGGGATGATAAGAAAGATGCCGAGGTCCTGCCCAAAGTTGCCGAGGCTTGCGATGGTATGAATCTCCTTATAGGACCAGTTCAAAAGGAAAACTATGAGATTGTAGGGAGGGCG